>Ga0307378_10005701_pt1 | contig 17272 bp, 16 predicted proteins | sample UN1MG_FD_202238 | JGI IMG/M metagenome (GOLD analysis project Ga0307378, IMG submission 202238) | Soil microbial communities from Risofladan, Vaasa, Finland - UN-1 | ecosystem: Environmental > Terrestrial > Soil > Coastal area > Acid sulfate soil | place: Finland: Risofladan, Vaasa | collected... | reverse complement strand
AGTCCCTTTTGCCGGCAGGGAAGCTGCAGCAATCTTCCCAGAGTGAAGCGGGGGTATTTCCCCCTTCACAACATCAAAAGATCAAATCCCGAGGACCTCGAAGAAGTAGAGCAGGCATGCGATCAGGACCGCAACAACGATCACGACACTCCCCTGTCTCATTCCGATCAGCTCCGGGATAGTCTCTGCCGGAAAAGGACCACGATTCAGGATCGAGCGGTCGAGGGACGGGTACAGACGGGCGAAGATCCCGGCACCGATCGCGATCCCGATCATACCGATCGCGGCATCGAGGGCACCGGACCCGAATGCACCGGCGGCGGTGCCCGGGCAGTACCCGAGGACGGCAAAACCCGCCCCGAATATCAGCCCTCCGATAACCGTTGCGCCGATTGATCCCGCCCTGGTATGCAGGCTGGCGATCCCTGCCCATTTCATCAGAAAGACCCCGATCATCCCGACGATGATGGCAGAGAGCATGATCTTCACGACAGTGAAATCGGTAAGAAGGAGCTGGCCGAGGATCACCTCGTATTCGGTCACACCCCCTTTCTGGAGAAGGAATCCAAAGACGATACCTGATAGGAGCCCGAGGAGTATCTGGGCCCGTGCATTCGACCTGAGATTTTCAAATGCCATTCTCTTCACCTCACGGGAACGAGAACCCGTAGATCAGGCCCGCGACCAGTATTCCCCCGGCAAAGAAGCAGATCGCTGCAACCCAGCTTGCAACCGAGAGCTGGAGTGCCCCGGATATGCCATGCCCGGACGTGCAGCCTCCTGCCCAGCGGGCCCCAATACCCATCAGGACGCCCCCGAAGAGCGCCACCGCAGAACGGAGGGCCATATTCGTCCCGAAGGTCTCTGCAAAGAGCGGCGGCACGACCAGCAGCGAAAACGTCCCTGATAGGTATGCTGAAAGGAACGCTCCGATAATGACCCCGATCACAAGCATCCACTGCCAGTCGACCCTGGGGGGGAACTTCCTGTAGTACGGCATCTTACCCGCCTTTTCGCGGGAGATTGCAGACTCCATCATCCCGGCCGTCTTCGCATAGGCGGTCGAGCACCCGAGTGGGCGGTCGGAGAGGAGAAACGTCGTCCAGATAAGGACTCCTATCGCTGCACCGACGATATATGGCGACCATGACGCCATCGTGAACCATTCGATCATACCCGTTCCTCCAGACTTTCACTGGTAAAATCCAATCCTGTCATGTGACAAACCCTGCCTTCTGGTAGGCTGTAAATCCGCCTGCCAGGTTGGCTACGCGGCCGAAGCCGTGCATCTGTAAGATGCTTGCAGCGATGCTCGCACGCTGGCCTCCCCGGCACATCACGATGTATTGCCGTTTCGGATCAAGTTCGGCATAACGCGTCCTGAGATCATGCCAGGGGATATGGATCGATCCCTCCACACCGGCCGACTGCTTCTCTTCTTCTGACCTGACATCGATCAGGACCGCCCCCTCAGACTCTATGATGGTGTTCGCCTCTGCAGGCGAGATGACCGGGACCCTTCCGACCGGCAGGCCGGCCGTCCCCCAGGCGAGCACCCCTCCTCCCCCAAGGTATGCCTCCACCCGGTCGAACCCGACCCGCCGTAGCTGGAGGGCCGCTTCCTGTGCCTGTCTCCTGTCTTCCACAACAAGCAGGATATTCCTGCCGGGCGGGAGGATCCAGCCCGCCTGCGTGGCAAAATTGCCGGAGAGGTCTATATGCCAGGCCCCGGGTATATGCACCCCTGAGAACGCCGGGTAACTTCGTGCATCGAGGAGGACTGCATCACCTGACCCGACCAGGTCGGCAAAGAGCTTCGGCTCCTTCTGCACCGGATCCGCAAGGTCGCGCATCAGCGCCGGGCCGGACCTGTTGATCTCGGAACACCGGGAGAAGTGATCCGGTGCGGCAGGCATATTGGAGGTGAGCGCCCGGATGAACTCCTCGCGATCCGTGATCTGTAAGGCATAGTTGTACTTCTTTTCGTATCCGACCGTGCTCGTCCTCTTCGCAGCCATCGCCCGACCGCAGAGTGAGCCCATCCCGTGAGCGGGATAGACCTCGCATTCGTCCGGGAGCGTCAGGATCTTTCCGTGCAGGTTGTCAAAGAGTGAGGATGCAAGCTGCTCCGCCCTCCCGGGAAAGAGGTCGGGCCGCCCGACGTCGCCCACGAAGAGCGTGTCGCCCGAGAAGAGGGCGACAGGGCTGCCTCCCCGGCCTGTGTCGGTTGCGATGTAGCAGATATGCTCCGGGGTATGTCCGGCCGTCTCGATGACCGAGAACTTGATATGCTCGAGCTCTATCTCGTCCCCTTCGAAGAGGGAGACGTGCGGGAAGGCACACTTTCCGGATCCCGGCGCATATATCTGTGCTCCGGTCGCCTCGGCCAGGTCGAGATGGCCCGATATGAAGTCCGCATGCAGGTGGGTCTCGAGGATATGGGTAATCGAAAGGCCCATCTGCAGTGCGGCATCCAGGTAACGGCCGATGTCACGTTCGGGATCGATGACCGCACACGTCTTGTTTCCGGCAACGATGTACGAGCTTTGGGCGATACCGGGAACGAAAAACTGCTGGATAATCATACGTGTTGTATCAGACGATAAGGTAGATGAGCGTTGTGGCAATTATGAGAAAAAGGATCGTCAGGACTCCGCCGGGTTTTGCGTAGTCCCGTGCGGAATACCCGCCTGGACCCATCAGGAGGGCGTTTACCTGGTGAGTCGGGAGGATAAATGAGTTCTGGGCCGAGACCGCGACGAGGAGGGCGAGGGCACGGGGATCGATCCCGGTCCCTGCACCGGTGACCATAACTAGAGGTACGAGGAGGACCGTAGCCGCGACATTCGAGATTATAAGGGAGAGGGCTGTTGCTAGGACGGCAAAGGCGGCCATGACGACGATCGGATGGGCCCCGGCGAGGGTATCAGAGAGAAATCCGGCAATGAGTGCGGCCATCCCGCTCTTCTCCATCGCGATACCGATCGGGATGAGGCCGGCGATGAGTATGATTGTCCGCCAGTCGACGGCATGGTACGCCTCGTCGGCTGTGACCACACCGGCAAGGACCATAGCAGCCGCACCGGTGAGGAGTGCGAGCGAGATCGGAACACCCGTGAGAGCAAGGGCCAGGGAGGCGGCAAAGATCAGGACCGCCAGGAGGCCCATCCGGTGCCGGACCCCCTCTCCTTCAGGAGGTGTGAGGAGGAGAAGGTCCCGGTGCCCTGAAAGGAGCCGTAAGGTGTCCCATGATCCGAAGGCGACGATAGTATCACCTGCAGCGAGCGGGATATCGGAGAAGTCCGCCCGGGACTCTGTCTCTCCTCTCACATGCACGATAGGCTCGATCGAGAACCTCTGGCGGAACCGTATCTCTCGCAGGGTCTTTCCGGCGATCGATGCCCTGGGCCTGACGATCAGCTCTGCAAACCCATACCCTTCGCCGTCGAGGATCTTCTTTAGCCGGCTCTCCGCATATGAGGGGATACAGCCGGAATCTTCTATAAAACGGCTGAAGCCTTCGTCTGATCCGAGGAAGGCGAGTTCCTGTCCGGCTTCGAGGCGTGTATACCGCGAGAGGGCAATGGTCATCTCGTTGTCGGCTCGGACGGCGAGGAGATCGAGACCGTACCGGGCCTTGAAGGACGCCTCATCTCTGATTTTTCCTGCAAGCGGGGATGATGACGGGAGGATGCAGGTCCTGACAGGATGCTCTATCCCCCAGATATCCGCGATCGTGGCTTTCGGCTCTTCCGCCTCTCTCTTCGGAAGGATGCGGTCCCCACAAAAGGCGAAGAGGGCTACGCCGGCGAAGAGGAGTGGAATACCTATGGGAGTGACTGCAAAGAGCGAAAAGGGCTTCTCCCCGGCCTGAACCAGGAGATCATTGACCACGATAAGCGGGCCGGATGCGATCATCGTCACGGTCCCGCCAAGGATAGCTGCAAACCCCATCGGCATGATCAGGCGGGAGACGGGAATCCCGGTCTGCTTCCCGATCCTCCTCGTTGCCGGGAGAAAGAGGGCGGCTGCCCCGATATTCTGTATCATGGCGGAGAGGAGACCGACCGACGCCGATATGGTGGCGATGACCCGCCGTTCTCCCGAGCCTGCATAGCTGGTGATTGCACCGGCAATACGTGTTGCGACACCTGTCCTCTCGATACCGTACGCAAGGACCATCACCGACGCCATCGCGACGACTGCGTTTGAGGCAAACCCGGATATCGCCTCTGCCGGGGTGATGATGCCGAGCCAGGCAAGCGAGAGAGTTGCCAGGATTGCGACGAGATCTATCCGTACCCTGTTGCTTACGAGGAGGATGATCGTTGCGGCAAGCACGATCCCGACGAGAAGGATCCCGATGTCCATGGGAGCAATAGGCAGGTGCGGCATAAGAGGAAAAAAAGATTGCCCATGTCTGGGATTGAGCCGGTCGGCATCCATGGAAAATTCACCCCCATCCTGCCGGGCCTCACATGGCTGTTGCAGAGGGCGTATGATTCTCCTGTATCATCCCTGTCATTGCCGGAAACTGTTTCGCTCTCCGGCGGCATCAATGGTCGGATTAAATATTTCACGGCGCCAATATAGAAGAGGACAAAATTTTTTACTCCATATTGTCCATTATAAAAAACCAGGCCATTATCCACCCCCGTAGTGTAGCGGTCAATCATACAGGACTTTGGATCCGGTGACGGCGGTTCGAATCCGCCCGGGGGTACTTTTACGAGCTGACCCGCTGGACCGGGCACGCCTCCCGCCTCAACCGCCCGGGGATCACTGGCCCCATCTGGTTTGGGAACGTCAGTGAAGAAAATTTCTGATTTTCTGATTCGAGCCCTACTCCCGGGAGGAACTGACCGCTGAGATCGGAGCCGCCTTTCTTGCCGCAATGACCAGGATCGATCTCCTGGTGATCGACAACACGGGGGCCTACATCGCCGGGTGGCTGCAATACATCCAGAACGGTTCGGTGGCGGATGTGGTCCGGGCGGCCGGGGATGCGCAACGGGCGGCGGACCTCCTGCTTGGGGCGGAGGGATGACCCCTGCCCCCGGTTTTTGCGATCGGTCGGGCTTGCTCACTCGCTGCGGCAGGCCTCCCCTCGCATCGCAACACCTCCCTTGTTTTTACCCGGTTTATGGTCATCGATGGCGCCCTCACAAGTCGCATCTCCGCTTCGCTCCGGTGCTCTGCGTGACGGCTCCTCGTGCACGCCGCCTTCGCAGACTGCTGGCGCAGACTGCTCGGCGGTTGTGTACTGGCGTGGTGCGAACGCCGCCAGAAATATCAGGTCTGCCGCTCATCGCGGCACCGCTTCCTCCGGTCGTGAGCAGATAATCCAGGCGGTTGGAATTATTCTCTTGGGTGGGGTTCAGTGCCGGATGGCTTGAGCGGGAGAGCGGAGTCGCATGGATGGTGGGAGGTAAATTAAATAGAAATTAGAAAGCCCAGTTACACGAACCAGACCCGGAGAGAGCACCGGTTACATGCGCCAACCGGTAACCTGCAATTGCATTTCTTGAAGGCATCCTGGTTGTTCGGAGGATGCCTCCAGATTACAGGTGTCCTGTACTCAACTTGAACGCTCGCTAAGTGTAGGGTGAAAATGTTCTGAATGAATTTCAACATTAGGCCTGGAAAAAAAACTGTATAAGAGCTCCTTAAAGGAGCGAGAAATTCAGGAGAGGAAGTAAAACGTGGAGTACAATATCCAATGAAAAATGAGAAATCATTGCAAATTCAAGACCCTTCCTGAAGAACAGCCAGCCAAAGACGACGCCGCCAACACCATTCAGGAGAATTGCCCGAAGGACAACGGCGGGTGTGATTGCCATTATTGCCGAGGTTGCAGGGAGGTGGCCAAGACCGAATACTATGGAAGCAAGGATTATTGAAACCCACATGATGTTGTCGGTATGCTTCCAGGTTTTTGAAATTCCGAGCAACCTCATACACCCTATTATTAGCAGACATAGAAACGGTACCAAGAAGAGCCGCAGGAGCACCTCTTCTCCGATGCCCCCGTAAAATGAAGCAAGAAATCCCGCAATTGCGCTGGGAGCACCCGTCCCGGACGCAATATCAGGGAAAACGAATATCGAATCCAAGAGCAGGTCAAGGAGCACGAGACACAACCCCACCAAAATCCCGGAGACCACGGATATGGTCAGGTGCTTTTGCAACTTTGTTTTTCCTGACAATACAGGAGTTGGCTCTATCTCGATTTTCTTTGAGATCCGGAGGCCAAAGTAAGCAAGCAGGGCAAACATCACCAGATATTGAATGAAAGTTATCAGGATAATTTCGAGAACGTTAGGTTGGGCGAATAGGCTTTGTCCTGCGAATTCGAAGGAGTAAGGTAGAATCAGCAATCCGGAGATGCTTGCTGCAAAAACAAGCGTCAGCCAGATCTTTACATCGACTCCATAAAATTCCTTTTTACTCATAATTATCTCCATAATAAATATTTTTTAAAATAAAACAACTCTTATTCGACAATAAAAGTAAATATCGCCGTTTTTTCGTCCCCTGTCAGCTCTTCAAAGGGTCGCTTGTAGACAGCATTGAAGGTGTAGGTCCCCGTGTCAAACGCGTATAGTAACCAGATATGTGTCCCGCCTGCGCCGACCACCTCCCCGGAAGTGTCGGACGGATCATACGTTTCGCCGAGCATGCTCAGGCGATCGGTGACCGAGTACTCCCAATGGTAGCCAGTTGTGGGGTTTTCTTCCAGCTTGATGATGATCAGGCTGTCCGGACCGATTTTATTGGTCTCATCACTGTTGCTCTCGTCAAAGAGGTAAATCTCCAATGGGGCAGTCTCAGGATCAACATCCTTCCAGGCTTCCGGGGATTCATTATCCTTTGGTATTTGTTTGTTATCAAGGCACCCGGATCCAGCAATGCATCCGACTACAATGATAAAACAAAGACACCCGTAAGGGTTTGCGTAAATTTCATGGTGTTTTATTTGGCGATTAATCGAGATAATCAATTCTATAACTTCAAATATTTTTGAAGTTTAATTGAGATTTACAGGGAATTATTGGAAAATTGGATGTTCCAGATTTCTGAAATTGAAATATGATAGAATTTTTGACCAATAACTATTTTTTCCTACTCTTGCAGATCTTCATTAGCATCAATCTCTTGTCATCATAGCAAGTCGCATTGATAGTTTGAGAGGAAGTGCGGCATTTGCCATCTGGTTTAAATCTCCTACAAAAAATAATTCTTTGAGGGGATAATAAAAAGCAAACGAACCTGTAGATCCCGAATGACCAATTAACTCACCTTTTCCCATGAAGAGTGTAATCAGCCCGTGGAGAGGAATTCTCATATATCCGCTACCATAGCAAATGGGCCTCATCGAAGGTTGCAACTTGTTACAGATCGATAACTTATCACAAATGGCCGTATTAAACAGCGTTCCACAAAAGAAGGCCTTAATAAATTCCATCAATTCACGGGCGGTAGTAATGCATCCTCCACTTGCCCGGCTACTCATAATCATTTTCGGGCGATAGAGTGTGTTATTTTGATAATAGATGGTCGGCACAAAATCATTGTCGCATTCTGGGAGATATGTGTTTTTCAATGCTAATGGTTCAAATATGAAATCCCTATATGCTTCTGCCAATGTGGAGTGTGTCACCTTTTCGATTATTTCTCCAAGTATGTCAAAGTTAATATCAGCATAATACGCCTTTCGCTTGGTACGAGGAGCAAAATGGGGCTTTAATTTCTTTGTCTTCGTTATTAGTTCTTCAAAGGAAATGGAAAAATCCTCATGAATAAAACGGTGCTTAATGCTATCATTTCCTTCTTCAAACACATCCGGCAACCCACTTATCTGAAACAGCAGATCGGATATGGTCAGGTCAAAAGAATATTCCTTGCCGCTATAGATATGAAGCCCACTTAACATGGCATCGTCGAAATATTTTGTGAGCTTATCGTCGAGTGATAATCTATCTTGCTCTTGTAACGCCAAAATACAGGTGGTGGTGAATAGCTTGGTGATGCTCGCCATAAACAGAGGGGAGTCCAATTCCTTTCCACCAGAGCCCTTGCTGTAAGAGAAGTCACCATCTCTGCTTTCAGTAAATAAAATTCCTTCATGGATTTGATTTGAAGTGGTAAATTTATCAAAGATGTTTTCAAATTTCTGAGTTTTGCTGGTATCCACCATGCTCTTTCCACAAAAAAATGTTCATCATACGATATAGATGACTATGCTTTTTCACGATGCATCATGATCGATGCAATATTCGGGCAACATCGGTCCGACAGCGCACAAAAACGCCGTTGCCGCAAGCCCCTTCCACCTTTCCCCTCTATCAGTACCCGAACAGAAACCTCGCGAAATCGATGAACCAGTGGAAGGATACCGCGGTTTCCAGGTTTGTTTTATCTGCAGGATGGCCATGGGAAGCCCGAACAGGAGGGAGGTGGCGGCGAGAAGGAAGAGGGCTGGTTGGGGCGAGATGGGCAAGAGATCGGGAAGGTTGTTGAGGCTGTGGGGCACCACCGCGAGCATCACCACCGCCGCAGAGGCGGCCTTTCGGTTGTTGCAGCAGCCGAAACGACGTCGCCGCTTCGATGGCCTGTGCGGATGACCGCGGGGTCCGTGTCGTGGGCAAACGAGCGCACGCCCCGGATCAGTTTGCAGGTCTCGCCGCCGCCAGCAAGGAAGGTAATTATCAGAACAAGTGGAACGCGGTTCCTCTAGAGGCTTGCGGAGGAAAAAAGTAGTAACCTTATTCCGCCGGGCTTACGGCGGGGAGCAGGTCGTATGCAGGGGCGATCGCCGCCAACACCTCCAGCGAATAGTAGCGCAGGAAGGTGACGAAAGGCACCGAGATGAGCAGGGCGACCGGCAGCATGACCACGAAGAAGAGGACGGCGAAAGCGATGTAGAACGGTACCGGTCCCCCGGCCGCAACGGCGAGGATGCCGATGATGACGAAGGGGATGGCAATGACGAGGGCGGCGATGATCACGGCGATGAGCATGATAATCCCCACCGCGAGTCCGAGCAGGAATTTGGTGATGGCGTAGACGAGCGCCTGTTTCCACTCGGTCCGGATGATTCCCCAGCAGGTACGCCAGCCGTCGATCACCCCGCAGTCATCCCGGATCATGATGGGCACCACGAAGTCGATGGTGAAGAGCATGATCAGGCCGACGACGAGGGCCATCAGGAGGATCGCTGCAAAAAGCAGCAGGAAGCCAGGAATGACCGCCAGTGATGTCGCCCCGGATGTAAAGCCCCCGGCGGCGAGGATGAGCAGCCCCACCGGGACGGCGATGATGAGGAAAATGATCAATCCCAATCCAAGCTCAAAGAGGAAGAGGCTGAATCCTTTGCCGGTGCGGGGCCCGAAATAGCGCCGGAGGGAGACCTCGCCGGTGCGGAGGCAGTCGACGAAGACGAACTGGAAGATCGCCCCGAGCAGCCACATCACGAGCACGAAGATGAGAATGGCGGCGACGATGAGCAGGATGATCCCGAGGTTGCTCAGGAGGGTGTCGCCCATGCCGGGGATATTACCTCCCGGAACGCCGCCCGGGGACGAGCCACCGCCAGGGAGGTTGAACCCCCCGCCCATGCCCCCGACAAAGAAGGAGATCACCGCGATACGCAGCCATACCCCGAGGTTGAAGGGCCAGAGCAGTGATTTTGTCCGGTTGATGGCCGCATCCAGCACGCTGAGTGCGGCATACGTGGATCCCATATTCATGCACCCACCGGCAACGTGTTTTGCGGGTTGATGACCGTGGTGCTTCTGTCCAGCAAATGGCCGTCCGTGTCCCGCACCTCTATCTCGAGCGATACACTGTTGTCCGGCGACCGGGGGACCTCGAAGACGATCGGTGCGGTTTCTGCGATGTTTTCATACACCACGTCGGTTCCCACCTTGACGGTGGTGCCGTTTCGAAGGATCTCGTAGTCCACCACATAGGTGCCGGGCGTATCGCTGCGGGGCATGTGAGAGAAGACAATCCGGTCCTCGTGAATTTCGATGACCTGATGGAATTCAGGACCCCACGCGACTGCTGTGTGATCCGATGAAAGGCACCATGCGCCGCACGCAACAGCAAGGGCGATCAGGGCGAGCAGGAGGGCGATCAGGGGGAGCGATTTCGATGTCATAGCACATTCTCTTATGAAACAGGCCAATTTGGCAGCTTTTGCAATGATCCTTCGCCGTTGACCTACAAAAAGGTGTGTCGTCAGATTTACGACACCATCGCAACCCTTAACCTCCCGTATATCCCTCATTCTGGTGATGGATCTGGGAGCACTCCGGGAGATCGGGATGAACGAGGCGGAGATCCGCGTCTATGCAACCCTCATCAGGCACCGACCGCTGGGCGCCAGGGAGATTGCGGAGAAATCCGGGCTCTACCGTCCTTATGTTTATGACACGTTGGCAAAGCTGATGGAAAAGGGGCTGGTCACCAAAGTCCGGGGGGCGAAGGCGCACCGCTACCGTGCGGTTCACCCGGACCGTATCGCCACCATCATCGAGGAGCGGCGCAGCCGGGTGCTGGAGGCGGTCGACCGGCTCCGGGACACCTGCCGGATGAGGGATACGGAGGACGAAATCAGGATTTTTGAGGGGAGCGAGGGGCTCAAATCCTTTTACGAAGAGCTCTATGCTGCGATCCGTGAGGGACGCAACCGCCGCCTCTACGTCATGGGGGGCACGGGGGAGGCAACACGTCATGTCGAATATTATTTCCCCAAGCTCCTGCGGCAGGGAAGAGAGGAGCACCTCCACCGACAAACGGATATCCGGATGATCTACAATGACTCGGCGCGGACGTCGGAGATTGCCCGCTCCTACGGCGATGTCGTCTCACTGAAATTCGCCCCGCCGGACTGCGATGCTGAGGCGACGACAATCATCACCGACTCCATGCTGGCCCTGATGGTGCTTAAGGAACGGCCTTTCATTATCGCAATTTCCAACCCCCATATCGTCCTGACCTACCTGATGGTGTTTTTACAGGTCTGGGAGGGAACGGTGGATTGAAGCAAAGACTCTGGATTCTTCGCTGAAGAATGCAACAGCCCGCCCCAAGAATCATTGCGTACAATATTCTCAACGCCACACCCAGTTGTGTGAGGAAATTCAATCCCTCATCGACTTCCCAGCCCTCCGCACCTTCGAAAAATGGCTGGCTGTACTGGGCGAAAATCGTCGCTGGAAATGGCTCTGTTTGGGAAGGAGAGGGGCGACCTGTGAACCAGGATTCTTTTTGATGGGAAGAAAATCGGCTGATCGATGGGGCACCGCTATCAAAAAACAATAAAATGGTGCGTATCTGCTTGAAGGGCCCGGAAATCAGGTTGCGGGGGCCTATTTTTTGACTAATTTGGCAGGACACCACGGGATTCCTCGCATAAATCAGCTCGTAAGCGCAAATAAAATTGATAGATTATGCGTCCCTGAAGGGGATCCGTAATAGGTTCAGCCGGAATCATGGAGGCCCTGATTTCGGTGGCACCGGCTGGGTTCGGAGGCGGGTGCCGCTCATCCCCGACCTTCGTGCTCCTCCACCCTTCGAGATCCCGCAGCCGGTCCTCGTGGTCGCTGCATCCGTGATATTCGGTCTCCTTGCTCACCGGGTCCGTACCCGGAGTGATCGGCCCTGCATCTCACCTTCGTCCAAGCGGAGATCCTCCGTGATCGGGGAGAGCACGGCATTGAGTTCGTCGTCAAGGGCAACGTAAGTTGCAGTGAAGGACGACGTCCAGCTCTCGGGTACGGATCATCTCTGCAACCAGATGCTGATCGTCATATGAACCGCCCGATTGGTCCGGGGATATGCCTGAAGGAAGGAAAATATCTTGCAGTTGTATATAGACTCCGGGACTGATGTTCGTGATGACGTGCTGCACAATTCTACTAACCAGGGCTTCAAGTCCCGGGCAATGTCTTCTGCAAGCAAAAGGTCTGGGAAGTGAACTGCTCAACGCAACCAATTCACAACCTTTTTATCCCTTCAATTCTATGCCTTAAATTAAGGCGCGTATACGAAATCTCGCCAGATTACGCTTTTTTGGACGGATTCGAACACCTGATTTTGAGCCTGCCCGGGGGTATAGTTCGATTGACGATTATTGCGATCCACTCCAGGAATACATGCCGGGTCTTCACAAAACAGATGGAGTCCTCCTCTTTTATCGGGATTGGGGACGCCAATCCCCAATCCGGGTGAAGTGCGACGTTACCACATGAATGGAATCAAACGATACCGTGTCTTTTGTCGATATTCCTCATATCCAGGAAGCTCCCGGACAAGCACTTCCTCTTCGTTGCGGATCCGAAGCATCAGCAGCGGAAGCATGGGAATAAACGCTATCAGGGCCCAATAGGAGCCCAGAGCAAGCGGCGTGAAGAGAAAAATCAGGAGGATTCCCGAATACATGGGATGGCGGACAATAGCGTAGGGGCCTGTCGTGATTATCTCCTGGCCCAATTCGACTTCTATCACGCGTGAAGCATAGCTGTTCGCCCGGAGAGTGAGGAAAAATATCCCGTATCCAAGGAGGACAATTCCGTCCGCTGCAAGGACGAGGGCAACCGGCACATCGGACCATCCGAACCGGAAGTCGAAGCCGGGGATTAAAAAACCGATCAAAAAAAACGCCATGGACAGGGCGATGATCAGTTTCTGCTCATGTTCTTTCTCCCGCATTTTCATGCGCCGTTCAAGCAGACCGGGATCATTTTTCAGGAAATAGAACAGAACAAAGATCATGGGAATAAAGAGAATCCCGATATACACCCACCCCTGCCAGAAAAAGAGTGATCCTGCGGGTAAGAAGAGCAGGAGTCCCATAATGACGAATCCTGCCAGGATTCTGGAATATATTGCTTTTTTCAACCGGGCGACCCTGAGGTCCATGACGGATGCTCCATTTTCTATAATGTTTTAGTTCCTGTTCATTTCAATTTTTATTCCCTGATCGACCGCCCTGACGGCATGAGGGAAAAAAGTGAACGGCACATTTTGTCGGTCTCCTGGAAAACGTATTTTTCGACTGATCAGGACGATAAAACTTACCCCACATGAACATGCATGCCCTTCACTTCCCTCCATAGGACCTGACATGGTCCCAGGCCCTGTGATATTCGGGAAATTTCTCTTTATTGGTATATATCGAGGGATTTTCTCTCCCGAAGTGCTTCCGGTCCTCGCCCACGGGACACACCTTGATACAGATCCCGCACGGCGAAATGTATCTTTTCCCCAGGCTGATATTCTGTGATAGGCAGGCCCTCTTATCGGTCAGCCCTTCCGGGTAGTCATCCTCGTCGAGTGCCTGGGCCGGACACATCCGCACACACTGCATGCAGCGGGTGCAGAGATCCTCCCCGATAAGTGGATCAGGAGGCAGTTCCGCGGTGGAAAACACCGACCCGAACCGCACCCTGGGGCCGTATTCCGGTGTAAGCAGCGTGTTGTTCACCCCGAATGTCCCAAGCCCGGCAAGGAGGGCGGCATGCCGGTGAGAGAAAAAAGCCACGGGATTGTCCCGGAGCACCTCGCCTGCCCCGTACCCGTCTCTTGGCACAAAGACAGACGGGTATCCCATTCCGGTGAGAAAAGCTGCCAGCCGGTAGGTATACTGGTCCAGCAGGATGTTCACTGTATTGTAGAGCTCATGGTAAAAGATCGACGGGGCGGTCTCCAGCACGGGAAGGGCGACCGGCAGCCCGATTACGACCACGGATCTTGCCTCGGGGTAGATGGACCGGGGATAGAACTCCTCCGGCATCCAGGGCTGGAACGGAGGGTTTTCCCATCGGTCCACACTTGCAACCCCTACAAGGGAGATTTCCATGTCCCTGCATTTTTCGATGAGGATTTCTTTTAATTCCCTGGTCATAGGTCTCCAGGTAGGGACTATCAATTTTGATGATGATAATTGCATTGATACGCAGCTTTTATAGAAAATGCCGCAGGCAACCCATGAATACCAACCCTGTGGATGGCAGAATGCATGTCCAAAAAGGCGGTCTTACTGGAGATTTTTCAGAAGACATGAAACGGGAGGTTCGGAAGAATTCAAGTTTCATACGTAAGGAAAGACTTCAAACCTGATGAAAATAAAAGGTATATTTAATGGAAATGTTGACTTGTCCCAAGTGCGAAGGGGAGTTTTACCTTCACACCGGCTGTTCCTGTTGTGCCCCCCCGCCAGGCCCGTATTATTGTCCCGAATGCGGGACGGTCCTCCGGAGTTCGAGACCGAAATACACTACGACCTCTGATGATTGGGAATATGATTGATGGGAGACGAAAATAGCAGTCCCGGACGAAAAAAGTGATACGATAGCCAGGGAAACATTTTTCCAAAAGCCAGATCACCTTTGAAGTGAGGAGATACAGGTGAGCAAATTCCGGATGGTCGATGCAGAGACAGGGATGATTCTCCGGCATTATGTCCGCACCCTTCGGGAGGCAGACCGGGAGCGGGAATGGTACGAGCAGAAGACCGGAAGGGAGATTCGTATTGTGAAAGTTTTTGAGAGTGATTTGTGAATTTAAATCATCAGTACAATCTCTTTTGACAGAATACAATTGAATGGAGATCATATTGTCTGGCCGCGATCAATTTTTGCACCATCCCTCCCGCCCGAATTCTGTATTTTTATACACTGAAAAATTTTAATAATTTCAGACCGGGATAAAGAAACCATGAACGGCTCGATCAGGAGCAGGGGGCTGGGACTTTTTGCGGCCATTGCCTTCGCCGTGGGCAATATGGTTGGGGCAGGTGTCTTCGTCCTCTCCGGGCTGGTCATCCAGACTGCCGGTCCATCTGCGGTATTCTCATATCTTTTCTGCGGGATTATCGTGGCATTCTCCGGACTGTCCTATGCTGCACTGGCCAGCATATATCCCGAAGACGGGGGCGGATACCTTTATGCGAAACGTATGCTCGGCCCTTTTCCCGGGTTTCTGGCCGGTTGGGCAATGTATATCAGCCTCTCCATCGCCAGCGCTTTTGTCCTGCTGGGATTTGGTATCTATACAAACCTCCTGATTGGTACATCATATGACCCGAGGATCTTCGCCATAGTCGGAGTGGTGTTTCTCACCGGGCTCAACCTTCGCGGCCTTTCTGAGGCCGGAAAAGTGGAAATCGCGCTTGTGGTCTCCAAAGTGGCTATCCTCTTGGCGTTTATCATGGCAGGCCTCTTCTATGTCAGCCGCACAGATTTTCAGCCGTTTTTCCCCGCAGGAGCAGGAGGGATGCTGGAAGGCATGACCATGGTATTCTTTGCCTACCTTGGGTTCCAGGTAGTGGCGTTGATGGCCGGGGAAGTCAAGGAGGCCAGCCGCAATGTTCCTCTGGCTACACTGGGGGCCATCGTCATCGTGGCCTTCATCTACACCGGTGTCATTATTGCTATACTGTCTGCAAGCCTGCCATCTTATGGGAGCAACAGCGTGTTTGATGCCGCAGTGGTGTTGTTCGGATCGTTCGGGGGTATAGTGGTATCCCTGGGTGCGGTGTTCTCCACTCTCTCGGCAGCAAACGCCAATATTCTCGGCGGTTCACGAATAATCCTGGAGATGGCCACGGAAAAACAAATCCCCGGAAATATTGCCCGATTGTATTATAATCAGCCCATTTATCCTGTCCTCTTCGGCTCTGCGATTGCAGTGGCCCTAATCGCCATTGGGAACCTGGATTTTGTGGTAAATCTCACCAATGTGACCACCCTGGCCACCATGACCCTGGTCAACCTGAGCGCTCTTCTCCTGGTACTCCGGGAACATCGTATCCCCCCGGAAAAAAGCTATTTCAGACTTCCCCTGGGTTATTTTATTCCAATAGCGGGCGCAGTGTCCTGCATTGCCATGCTGCTCACCCTGTCCCCTCATATTCTTTTCCTGGGTTTTACAATGCTTTTTGCAGGATTGGGGGTCTATCTTATCGAAGATACCCCCGAAGGGGTGGAGATAAGAGAAAAAATTCGGGGGATTCTTGGCCGGGCCGGGAAATAACCAGAGATGGAACAGCTGGTGGGGGGAGAGCCCCTGACAGCATTTCGATGTACACTATTCCGGTGGCATGCATATTCCACACAGACACTCACTGAAATACGAGCGGGATGAAAAATAAAGAGGCATTGGATGTGTGGCTGCAGGAGCGATACATGCGGAAATTTCCAACCCATGCCAGCAAATCAGGCAGATTCCTTCTCCGATCCACCTTTTTTTCTGGATTTATAATCCTCGATAGCTTTATGCAGGGCATCGGCGGCCAGGTTGGAACAGTGCATCTTCACCGGGGGAAGCCCTTCCAGCTCATCGGCCACATCGCCCCTGGTGATCTTCATGGCCTCGTCGATATGTTTGCCCATGGCCATCTCGGTGACCATGCTTGCCGTGGCGATTGCTGATCCGCAGCCGAAGGTCTTGAACTTGATATCGGTGATGATGTCGTTTTCCACCTTGATGGAAACCTCCATCAGGTCCCCGCACACGGGATTCCCTACAGATCCCACGCCGTCGGCATCTTTTATATCGCCCACGTTTCGGGGATTGCGGAAATGATCGAGCACCTTTTCCGAATATCCGATTTGCGGTTTATCTTCCATTCTCTCACCTTCTTCCTAAAGCGGGGATATGTCCCGTAACCTCTTTACCGTATCCCTCATCCCTTCAGCCACTACAGGAATATCGTCCATGGTATTCGACCGGCCAAGGGTCATGACAACCGACCCGTGGGCCTCCTCGTGTTTGAGCCCGATGGCAAGGAGTGTAGGGGAGGCCTCGAGCGTCCTGGACGTGCAGGCCGATCCGGTGGCTACCTGGATGTCAAACAGCATGTCCAGGTTTAGGAGAATACTCTCCCCCTCGATCCGGCTGAAGCGGAAACTGGCATGGCCGGGCAGCCTCTGCGTGGGATGGCCGGTCAGGAACGACTCCTCGATTGTGAGAATCTCTTCAATCAGCCCGTCACGGACCTTCGCAAGCCTGGCTGATTCCGCATTCATCTCCTCTCCGGCCAGCCTGGCAGCTTCTCCCATACCGGCTATGGCAAAGATATTCTCGGTGCCGGAGCGGAGACCGCGTTCCTGCCCGCCACCCGGCAATATAGTCTGTATTTTGACACCTTTTTTGATATAGAGGGCGGCAGCACCCCGCGGCCCGTAGATTTCATTGGAAGAGAGAGTCAGCAGGTCGATATCGTCTCCCTGCACATCAACCGGGATCTTCCCTGCGGCCGCAA
>Ga0307378_10005699_pt1 | contig 17273 bp, 10 predicted proteins | sample UN1MG_FD_202238 | JGI IMG/M metagenome (GOLD analysis project Ga0307378, IMG submission 202238) | Soil microbial communities from Risofladan, Vaasa, Finland - UN-1 | ecosystem: Environmental > Terrestrial > Soil > Coastal area > Acid sulfate soil | place: Finland: Risofladan, Vaasa | collected... | reverse complement strand
GCCGCCCTTCCGAAGAAGACCCGCTATTAGACCTTTTCTCATTTCCCATTTTGATTCGCCCTTAACCTTCCGTTATCTAAAATCCTATCCCTTACCGAAAAGCACCTTCTCGAGAACTCTTTTCGTCTCACGGATTCCTTCACGCCCGCTCGTCTCTATCCCGTAGTAGCCCTTGTACCCCGAATCACGGCAAAGTTCTATCATCTTTACCAGCCCCTCCTCCGTCGACTGCGTCCGCACAGACATCGCACCGGCGTAAGGAAGCACCTTCTTCAAAAATTCGTAGTTATCGAACTCCGCACTCGGCCTTCTGAAATCCGGAAGCATCCCGAAGTAAAGACTGTTCACACGCTCCATCAGCCTGACCAGAAAATCCGCATCGTTCGACACCCCGCCGTGATTTTCTATCAGCACGCTGACCTTCGCCTGCACCGCGTATTCCAGCAGCTTATTATAAGATTCCTCCGCCCGGTTCAGCGCCTCTTCTTTCGATGCCTCTTCAGGCCCGTAGCAGTTCGTCCTTATCGAATGACAGCCAAGGTAATGCGCAATATCAATCCACTTATGATGATTGATTACCGCCTGCTCCCGCTCCTTCTTCGAATCCGACGCCATCTCCCCCTCCCCGTCGCACATTATCAAAAGCATCTCGACTCCCTGGTCCGCCGCGTTCTTCTTCAGCTCCTTCAGGTAGTTGTATATCGGCACCTCGAAAAGTGTATTAACAAATTCAATCCCGCCGATTCCGAACTCCTCCCTCGCTATCCTCGGAAAATCCAGGTTCGTCCACTTCCCTTCTCGGATTTCATCCACAAGTGCCCACTCCTGCAGCGAAATATCGTCCTTCGCGCTCCGCACCCCACCGCTCACTCTCGAAGTCTTTATCATTCCCAACCCGCTAAGCGCTGCCCCCGCCGCAAGCGTCTTGCCTAGTAATGCCCTGCGTGTCATTTCGCCCATTGTCGTGCCTCCTTAATTTTCTAAATCAAAACCTTACCTTGTTCTTTATGCCGATTTGCCCTAAAAGTATAACTGAGAATATATACCCCCGCAACTCATATTCCATAAATCAAATCCCCCATGCCGCTCCCTGCGCGGCTATCTGTAGGGCCATGGTTGGCCCAAAAAGCCCTTCAAAAGGCAAAAAATGTCTTGACAAACCGAACAAAGATGTATTAGAATGTGTATATAAAAGAAAAGCGACAGGCAGGTCAATGGCTGCCGTAATATTATACCTTTAATAGTCATCATAATTACGCTTTTTTCATACCGACCGAGCCTGCCGGAAAATTAAAAGCCGTCCTTTTATAAACAGATTTGCCCTGCAGCTTCCGAGCGTACACCGCTAAAAGAATAAACTTTTAAATTGGGAGGCTCGTATTATGAAAAGGCTCTTTTTGCTGTCATTTCTATCGCTGGCTTTTCTTTGTCTTTCCGCTCCCACGTTGCAGGCTGAACAGCAGGGCGAGATCTACGGCTGGGGCGAGACTAAACTCCTGAACGGCCAGACGCTGTCAAATATTTCCAAAATCGCCGCCGGAAGCTCTCACAGTCTTGCGCTAAAAGCCGACGGCTCCATTGTCGGATGGGGGTATAACTCCTCTGGTCAAGCCGAACCGCCAGTGGGTAACGACTTTATCACCATCGCCGCCGGTGGGGCTCACAGTCTTGCGCTCAAACCCGATGGCTCCATCGTCGGATGGGGGCATAATTGGGATGGTCAGGCGACGCCCCCGGAGGGAGAAGATTTTACCGCCATCACCGCCGGAGGTCTTCACAGCCTTGCGCTCAAAGCCGACGGCTCTATCGTCGGATGGGGCGATAACGAGTATGGTCAGGCAACACCCCCGGATGGAGATGATTTTATTGCCATCGTCGCCGGATGGTATCACAGCCTTGCGCTCAAAGCCGACGGCTCAATCATCGGATGGGGGTATAATGATTATGGTCAGGCAACGCCTCCGGATGGTAATGATTTTATTGCCGTCGCAGCCGGAGCATATCACAGTCTTGCGCTCAAAAAGGACGGTAGCATCATCGGCTGGGGTAGAAACGATTATGGTCAGGCGACATCGCCGGACGGGAATGATTTTATTGCCATCGCAGCCGGAGAAAATAACAGTCTTGCATTGAGGGCCCCGGTACAGGCGCAAATAAAACTCACCCCGCAGATGCTAAGCTGCGACAGCCATGGCAATTGGCTAAAGGCCCATGTCATAATGCCCGAGGAAATCTATCCCGAAGATATCGACGTCAATACTCCTGCCGTAGCCGACCCGCCCGGCATAGAATCGGAATTCATCGAGGTCAATGAATATTCCGATGGCTACTTCGACGTCCAGATTTATTTCGACCGCGACAGTTTCTGTGGTGCATTATCCGAATCCGAAGATGATTTCCTTGAAGTTACCGTCACCGGCTCATTTATAGATGGCCGAAAATTCCAGGGCTCCGACACCATTAAACTAAAGACCCAAATATGGCAACACCGAATCCGCGAAGACATAAGCAGGGAAAGGACACTTAAACCAAAGAAAACTAAGCGATGAGGAAATTAAAAATGAAAAACAAGATTGCCGGCGGCAAAGCCGCTCAGCAGTCCCAAAAACAATCATCAATAATCGATAATCAATTAAACTCCTCCTCCCAATACAAAGGGCTGTGGGCTATTTAACTCCTCTCTCCGCGCAAGCTTACAGCCCTTTTTCGTTGACTTTTGTTTGTTTTTCTGGTATAATACCCCCATGTTTGTCAGCAGACAAACGTAACACGCCAGCAGGCCAAGTCAAATTTAATCGTCCGTGAATTCTAAATCGTCAATAACCAATGAACCATTTAACCAATGAACTATTTAACTAAGCTGACCAATTTGCCCAATTTACCAAAACGACCGAAAAACAAAAAAAATGCAAAACAAACCCAATTTATGCGTTTTTTAGGCCAAAAACAGCTATTATGAGAAAAAACAAACCCAATCAAACCCAAAACAAAGCCATTTTTGACCTCTCAGCCACCCCCCAAAGCCAAAACAAACCCAATCCAAACCCGAACAAACCCAATCCCTCCCTCTGGGACGCCTTACGGTGCCGACCCTCGAAATTCTCAGTCTACCCCGAAGGTTCAAGATGGCCGCTGCGGGTTGTAAGGAAAATTAAATATTGAAACTCAAAGAGTAAAGATAGGAGTAAGGAAGAAGAAGCGACAGAAAAATTCGAGTGACATTATCCTGTGAGCAGGGGAACAAATCGTGCCTGGAAAACGTAGATAGTAGAGAGGACAAGGGAAAAAAGGCCGGCCGAGTAAAGACGAAGTTTCCTGTGTTTCGGATTGTGCTTTTGGTGCGGGAATACCAGGCCATTATTTTGAATAGTGGCAGAAAAACGGACATATTTAAAAAGAATGGGAGTTGGTTATGAAACGGGCATTGATAGTGATACTGACTTTGTTTCTGCTGGTTTACAGCCACGTGTTTATATATTACTGGATATTATCCTCATACAACTTTATCTGGCGGGTAGCGTTCGTCGCGATTGTCCTGGTGGTTTTTTACGGAACAATCGGACTGGCGAGCCTGGTGGCATATCGAAACAGAGGGTGACAAAGCAGAACCGGCTTGACGAGACACGGAACTGGTTATTGGGGCCAAGATTGTTGTGTTGGTAAAATGGATTTTTGTTTTTATGGAAATGATAAGAAAGCGAGGGAACGAAAATGGAACAGCCACCAATTGTCGAGAGTGACAGTAACAGTGATAACGAGCCTAAGGCGGAGGAGAGGACAGTGGTATTGGGATTTTGGAACCGGCCAACGAGTTCGCTGATTGTTGAGTTCTGGGAGAACCGGGCGTCGGTGCTGAGTTTTTTGAGTCTGACGCGGGGGAGCATTCTGTATTGCGTGAGCGCCTTTTGTATTTTGTATGGTATCGGTCAGATAATAGGTCCGACGCTGGCGAAGAGCAACGTTCTGGGTGAGATACTGCCATGCTTTTTTGTATTAAATGTCTATGAGATTGCGCTTCTTGGTGTGCTGGTCCTTATAGTGATGTGGAAGAACGTAACGGACGATGCGATATCGCTTATTGTGCTGGTGGGTTTACTTTTGATTGCGAGCGGTGTCGCTTTAGGGACGGTGACCACAAGCGGGCCTAACGTTTGTTTATATATAGGTTTGGCGGCTATTGTTCTGGGAATGGGCAAGCTTTATGCGATGCGGCGGTTTATCGGATTCAAGCTTGGAGTGCTGTCATTTTTGGGTATGGCTTTGATTCTAACGTGGAATTTTCTGGGTTCATCAATTATGGCGAAACTTATGATAGCAAAGCTTGCTACAGATGAGATGCGAAGGTTACACTGGCAGGTATCATGGATTGTAGTGCTAATCGGCGGCATATTTATTCTGATAGAATCGGCGAGGAGCGAAGAGACCAGGTCACTTCTGAAAAGAAGGAAGGGGAAATTTCTTCGAAGCGGTTCGATGGTATGGATATTTGCATTGGTAGTTCTTTCGGCGGCGGGGATACACCAGTATGCGGCGATGTATATGTTTGCTGTTGACGGCGCTTTCGGTGACTACATTTTGCTCATAGGCTTGTGTTCGCTCTTATCAATTGAGTTGATGCGAAGCTTTGAGAGACAATTTTGGGCCTTGAAGCTCCTTGCAGGCCTTTCGGGGCTTGGATGCGTTTTTTACGCTATGTTGAGCAGGTCGATTATGTCATCGTGGGGTTTTAGTCTGGAGTTGTTATGGTATCCGCCGGTGATGCTTGGTCTTATTGGAGCCGGGCTTGTTTGTCTGGGGAGGTATCACGGAGAGCGGTGGCTTTTGTATGTTTCGTCTTTTTATGGGCTTGGGGTTTTACTCACGATCGGATTTTCCCCGCACAGGCCGTTTGATTTAAATTGGGAGGTTTGTGCGGCAGGTCTTGTTACAGCTTTGTTCGTTTTGGGGCTGGTACGGAAGAACTTTATTTTGTGTCTGTGTGCGGTTGTGATTCTGGCAAGCAGTTTGGGGTTAAGTGATACGGTTGCCAGGTTTGCGAAGTTATACGGGATGACGGTCGGTGGAGTAGTAGCGGGAATTGCAGGTGCCGGTGCCGTTCTGGTTTATCTTATTTTCGGCAGGAAGCTCCCGCGGGCAGTGGCGGTTGTTGGTGCGGTCTTGTTAATATTGAGTGCTTTCGATTTTCCCGGCGGTTTAGTTTTTACGGACATTTTGGTTGCGGCGGTGACGGTGGTTTTGTGCGTCTTGTTGTGGTTGCGAACGAGAGACATCTGGGTGATAGTGATTTTGTGCATGCCGATATGTGAGAGGATTTATGTTTTTTCGCGGTCAATGCCCTCTTGGGGATTTATTATTTTGAGTTTTCCAATCCTATTTACAGGAGCAGCCGTGAGCCTTTTTTGCAAGCGAAGGCTCGAGGAAGAGGTTACAGAAAGCCAGGGCACATCAGACCACTAAAGCAGTGGAGCAAATTATCCACAAGTGGAATTACAGATAGCCCTTCTTTGGCATGAGGTTGAATTGGTTGAGTATCTCGGCGGTGGATTTGATTAATTCGGTGGGTAGTCTGTCGCCGTTATGTATCAGCGGAGGGGCGATGTTTACGGCATCGGTGCCATGGGCGAAGAAATGGTCGATGGCCTTATAGGCGTTGCTGAACAGGTTTCCTCCGGAGATTCCCGCCACAGCTTCAAACATATTGTTTATTACACCGGTTATTCTTTGTGATAAATCTTCAGCTGCTTCGGTATCACCGGCCGAGAGCTTCTCTATAATTAAACTCAATTGCCTGGCAAAACAGTTGGTCGAGCCAAGCAGGAATCCATCGTAAGAACCGCCTGAGATTTTGAGCCATTTGGAATAATCGCCTTCTGCTCCGCGGACAAGAAAGACATCGTTTAGCTCAAGGCCTGAGAGCGCGACGGTGTCGCTGCCGCTGGTGTCTTTCAGCAGGTAGAAATTGCCGAACTTTTCGGCGAGCTTAGCGACTATTTCGGGGGACATTTCATTTTCGGTCACCTGCGGCAGCTGGTAGAGAGCTATGGGAACGTCCAGTTGGAGAATGGAGACAAGTGCATCATATATCTGCTGTTGGGAGAGGTCGCTTCCTTTTGGCGGGCAGATGGTAAAGCCGCAGACAGGGGTTTTTTCAAAAATTCGGTCGTTAGAAGTGAAGCTGGTTTTTTCGCGGAGCCAGTCGAGCGTGTCGGAAATGGTTTGCAGGACAGCGTCAGCATCGGTCCTCAGTACACCGATTAGTATCTTTGCGTCGAGCTTTTCGGCCAGTTTGATGTCGAAGTCGAGTAGCTGTCGGATTTCGTCGTCGTTCATTTCCCAGCCGTCACCGGTTGAGCCGGGAATGAGAAACGCCTTTACGTGCTTTGAGACGTGGGTAATGTGGGCCTGTATCCTGGGAAAGTCGATTTTGCCTTTTTCGGCGTAGTGAGTCAGGGGCGGGGACCAGAGGTTTGGTATACCATTTGGGAACAGGCGATTTGTTAAGTTTTTTCTTTCTTCTTTGGCGGATTCGGTCATTTGGCCTTCCTTATTATATAAATAATTTGTAACAGCGCATTTTTGGCTATTTCGGGAAATTACTGAATTTAGGATTAGAATATCAAATTTAGGTGACAAATACAGTTGTTTTTGGCGTTGTGGTGTAAGTTGCGGTCAGTAAAGAAGTTAGGGACTGTGGCGGATTGAGGCTTCAGCTGAGTGGTTTTGGATGCGGGAGGAATTTTGTGAAAAAATTTTAGAAGCTGGCGTGTGGGAAATATGTAAGCTTGAAAAATGGAACCTGCGTACTATAATAGCGGGCAGGAGTAGGAGTGATTTTTTTCTCCCTACGCTGGTGACGGAACGTTTTTTGATATGGATTTTGGCAGTGCTTTTTTAGTATGAGCAAGGAAGATATTATTGCCAGTAAGAAGCGAGGGGCTTTTGAAGGTACTGACTCGGCCGAAGAGAAATTTATTCCCACGTGCAAGATATGCGGCGAAAAGCACTGGCCGGCCCACCGATTAATCCCATGTTTGAATGTTAAAAAAGCGCAGGAAAAAACGCGGGGGGAGAAAAATGCTCTGACCGAGGCAAAAGCGAAATTAATGGCAGAGAAGAAGGCGAAGGCGGAGGCAATGGCCCGAGCAAAGTTGGAAGCGAAGGCCAGAGCCAAAGCTGAAGAGGAAAAAATAGCCGAAGAAAAAACCCGGGCCAGCGAAGAAATCAAACAAAGAGCCAGAGCATACGCTGAGCAGAAGGTGAGGGCGGAAGTTGAGGGTAAGGTAAAGGCGCAGGCTGAAAAGACGGCGAAGGCGGCGGCGGAAGCAAAGGCCCAAGCCGAGGCAAAAGCCAAAGTAGAAAGGCAGCTTCAGGCGGAAATTAGACTGCGGGCTGAGACGGAAGAGAAATTGCAATCTCAGGGAGTGGAGCTTAAACAGGTCGAGGTCAGGGCCGAATCTGTTGAGAAATCGCTTTTTGAGGCGGAGGAGAGAATCAAAACTTTTTCTGAGGCGTTGGAAAAAACGGAGGAAGGGTTACGGGCTGAGGGAAAGGCAAAAGCAGAGCTGGAAAAGAAACTCGAAGCAGAGATTAAGGCCCGGGCCGGTTTGGCAGATAAGCTCAAGACCGTAACCGAGGCGCGGTCCAAGGCTGAAGAGAAAATAAAGACCGAAAGGGAATTGAAGGCTGAAACTGAGAAACAGTTGAAACTTCAGGGTAAGGTATTAGGTGAGGCCGAAAAAAAGGCTGAAACCGAAGCCAAATTAAAAAGACAGTTCCAGGAAAGAGCCGACGCCGAGGCCGAGGCAAAAGCGGAATTAGAAACGAAGCTAAAGGCTGAAACCGCAGCGAAGAGCGAACTCGAAACACAACTTGAAAGCCTGAATAAGCAACTCGAAAAGCAAACTAAAGCTGGAGCAGAAACGCAGGAGAAGCTGCAGGCTGAACAGGAAAAGCTGCGGACCGAAATACAGGTAAGGACCGGAACGGAAGAGAAGTTACAAGCGGAAATTAAGGCTAGGGACAAGGTCGAGCAGCAGGTTGAAGCTTCACAGAAGGCTTTGGCAGAGGCGAAGGCAGAGATAGAGTCTCAATCGCAGTTAAGAGCCGAGACGGGAGAGAAGCTGCAGGATGAAACACAGATAAGGGCTAAAACGGAAGAGAAATTAAAGGCGGAACTTGAAGCCAAAACCGAGGCAGTCCAGCAAGTCGAGGCTTCACAAAAGGCCCTGGCACAGGCGCAGGCGAAGATAGAGTCTCAATCGCAGTTAAGAGCCGAGACGGAAGATACTTTAAAGGCTGAGATACAAACGCGGGCCAAAGCCGAAGAGAGAATAAAGGCTGAGGCAGAAGCGCGTTCAAGGGCAGAGGTCGAGGCGAAGATACAGACGCAGGAAAGGTCCAAATTAGAAGAGCGGTTAAAAGCCGAGAGCAGGACAAAGGCTAATTTGGAGGGACAAGTCCGGTCTCAGGCTGAAGCTATAGAGCAGATTGAAAAGAAACTAAAGGATGCAATTAAAAGACAGAGCGAAACCGAGCAAAAGTTAGACTCTGAAGTAAAACTAAAAGCCAAAGCTGAAAAGAAGACACAAGCCGAGTCTGATTTGCGTATCGGCCTTGAAGAGAAGCTGCAATTGGAAAAGCAAGCGCGGGCCGAAATAGAAGCAAAGTTAAAATATGAACTTGAAGAAAAGACAAGTGAGCTGCAACAGGTTCGAAGCGAACTTGAAGCGAAGCTGAAATCTGAAGCTGATGAAAAAACAAAAGTCATTGAACAGTTGCAGGAAGAAAGCGAGCTGAGGGCGGAGGTTGAAGCTGAGCTTGAAACTGAGGCCCAGAAGTTAAAGGAAGTACAGGCTAAAGCGGATGCGTTCGGGAAATCGCTGTTAAAAGCCGAATCCAAAGCTAACTCTTATTCCGAAGCTCTGTCCCGAACCCAGGAACAATTACAGGCCGAATCCGAATCAAAAGCAAAAACCGAAAGTAAGCTAAGGGATGAAACCGAATCACGTGTACGTGTCGAAGAAAAAATAAAAGCTGAAAACGAAGCAAGAGTCAGGGCCGAAGTAAAAGCTCAGGAACAGGCGAAACTAAGAGCCGAGACCGAACAAAAATTGGAAGCTCAGGCTCAGAAGATAGAAGAAATCCGGGCCCAGACGGAAGCTAAGGAAAGATCCCGGCTGGAAGCTGAAGCAAAGGCCAAGGCCTATTCAGAAGCTCTGAGGCAGATTGAAAAGAGATTAGAGGCTGAATCCGAATCAAGAGCCGAACTCCAGGAGAAGCTAAGGGCTGAAACTCAGGCAAGAGTTAAAGCAGAAGCCGACGTCGCGGCACAAGTCAGAGCGACAGAAGAAGCTTTGGAACAAGCAAATCTTCAGATAGAAGAAAAAACTGAAATAGAGGAAAAGCTAAAGGCCGAAATTGAGGCAAGGTCGAAAGTCGAAGCGGAAGCCCATGCCCAGGCCAAGGCACGGGCGGAAGCTGAAAAAAAGGCCGTCGCAGAAGCGCAGGCCCGGCGGGAAGAACAACTCAAGGCGCAATCGCAGGCACAGGAAAAGGCCAAGTCCTATGCTGAAGCGATAGCCCAGATTCAAGAGAAGTTACGGGCTGAAACCAAAGCTAAAGCCGAGACGGAAGAAAAGTTAAAAGCCCAAGTCGAGGCTCGAACCAAGGCTGAAGAGCAGATAGAAACCGCAACACAGGGGAAAATAAAAGCTGAAGAAAAAGCGGCAACCGAAACAGAAAAGAGAATTGCCGCAGAAAACAGGATAAAGGAAGTATCCAACAAGAGGGCTGAGAGAATAGCTATCGCTGAAGCCAAGGCGAAAGCCCAGGCAGAAGCCGCAGCAAAACTTGATAAAGCATCTTATGAGCAGGCGATTTCTGAGGCGAAAGAGAAAGCCAAATCCGAAGCTGATGCCAGAGCAGAAGCTGAAAAGAACCTAAAGTCCCAGTCCAAGTCTTTATCAAAGCTGCAGGAACAACTGGAATCGAGTTCCGAGTCTTTGGCCCGGGCCGAGGATAGGAACCGGGTTGAGTCTCAGTTGCGGGCTCAGGCCCAGCAGAAGGCGCAGTCTGAATCCGGCCTGCGGGCTGAGATTGAGCAAAGGCTAAAGACAGAAACTCAGGTTCGTGCCGAGGCAGAGGACAGACTCAGGGCCGAGATAGAAGCCAGGTCTGTTGCCGAGACGCAGTTAAAAGCACAGGCTGAAAAACTTGAGCATCACACTGAGTTACAGGCGGAGCTTGAAGAAAAGTTACAATCAGAGGCACAAACAAAGGCCCTAATAGAGGAAAGATTAAGGTCGGAGACTGAAGCGAGGTTCAAGGCCCAGCAAAAGGCCAAAGAATCTTCTGAAGCAATAGCTCAAACCGAGGAAAAGTTACAAGCCGAAGCGAGGTTAAGGGCCGAAGCAGAGGAAAAACTGCAGGCCCAGTTTCAGATGTTAGAAGAATCGCAGGCAAGAGCAAAGAAGCAGGAGAAGTTCAGATTAGAAGCTGAGGCCAAAGCCAATGCCTATTCTGAAGCTTTGTCACAGGTTGGGCAAAGGTTAACAGCCGAATCAGACGCGAGGACTGAGCTTGAAGAAAAGCTAAGAGTCGAGACCGAAGAACGAGCGAGAGCTCAGGAGAGAGTACAAGCTGAGGCCGAAGCAAAATTGCGGGCTGAATCTGAGGCAGAATTATACAGCCGCCAGATATCCAAATTGAAGGAGCAGCTTGACAGCCGCGCCGAGCAGATAGCTGTGCTTGAAGAAAAAGTCAATTCAGCCGTCGAAGCCGGAGAAGAGATAGAAAAGAATTTGAACTCTGCCGTTGCAGAAAATGCGCAACTGCAGGAAAGGCTGGAAACAGAAGCTCAGCAGAGAGCTGAGGCGGCAAAGAAAGTCCAGAGTGAATCTGACTTACGGGTTGGGCTTGAGCGGAAGCTGCAATCGCAAGAGCAACTACTGGCTGAGATTGAAGAAAAACTAAAATCTGAAACCGAAGAAAAGACAATCGCTCTACAGCAGGCACGAGCCAACTTCGAAGAGAAACTAAAATCTGAAATTGAGGAAAAGTCAAATATCCTTGAGCAGGTGGAGACAGAAGCCAAGCTGAGGTCCGAGGCTGAGGAGAAATTAGAAACTCAAGCCCGGATATTAGAAGCGGTACAGGCCAAATCTGAAGAGAGTGGAAAATCGCTGCTGGAAGCGAAGGCAAAAGCCAACGCCTATGCCGAAGCACTATCACGGATTGAGCAGCGGTTAAAAGCCGAAACCGACTCAAGGGCCGAACTCGAAGAAAAGCTGCGGGCTGAGGGCCAAGCCAGGGCGAGAACCGAAGAGAGGATGAATGCAGAAATTGAATCTCGCACTGAACTTCAAGAGATGTTGAAGGCCGAGACTAAGGCTAAGGCCCGGACTGAACAGAGGTTGCAGGAAGAAATTAAGGCAAGGGCCGATATCGAGAAAAAGCTACAGAGTGAAACTCAGGCACGAAACTATGTAGAAGAAAAGCTCGAGGCTGAAAGTCGGTTAAAGACCGAGGCCCGGGAGCAGGCATCCGCTCAGTTCCATACTTTGTCCGATTTACAAAAGGAGCTCAAGTCTAAGTCCAAGACTCTGGTTCGCGCCGAGGACAAAGCCCGGGTTGAGTCTCAGTTAAGGGCCCAGGCCCAGCAGAAGGCGCAGGCTGAGTCTAACCTGCGCGGGGAGATTGAGCGGAGGCTAAAGACAGAAACCCAGGCACGGGCGGAGGCGGAAGGTAAATTAAGGTCAGAGATTGAGGCCAGGTCAGTTGCCGAGACACAGTTAAAGGCGCAAGCGGAGAGATTAAATGAGCATACTGAGGTTCAGGCTGAACTTGAAGAAAAGTTACAATCAGGAGCACAAACAAGGGCCCTGATAGAAGAAAGATTGAGGTCGGAGACTGAAGCCAGATTTGAGGCCCAGCAGCAGGCTAAAGAATTTTCTGAGGCGGTCGCACAGGCCGAGGAAAAAGCCGCGATGGAATCTCAGCTAAGGGCCGAGGCTGAAGAAGAGCTGCAGGCCCAGAGTCGAATGCTGGAAGAAGCGCAGGCCAGAGCACAGGAACAGGAGAAGGTCAGATTGGAAGTCGAAGCGAAAGCGGATTCCTATTTCGAGGCTTTGTCACAGGCCGAACAAAGGCTAAAGGCCGAATCAGACGCACGAGCCGAAGCAGAAGATAAACTAAGGGCCGAGATTGAAGAACGGGCCCAAGTTGAAGAGAAGATGCAGGCTGAGATAGAAATAAGGTCAAAGGCCGAATCAGCCGCACGAGCCGAAGCAGAAGATAAACTAAGGGCCGAGATTGAAGAACGGGCCCAAGTTGAAGAAAGGATGCAGGCTGAGATAGAAATAAGGTCAAAGGCCGAATCTGAGGCCGAATTATACAACCGACAGATAGCTAAGTTGCAGGAGCAACTCGAAGCTCATTCCGAGCAGATAGCTGAGCTTGAGAAAAAGGCCAATTCAGCCCTCGAAGCCAGAGAAGAAATAGAAAAGAATTTGAAGTCGGCTGTTGAAGAGAATACTCAACTGCAGCAAAGGCTTGAAGCTGAAGCCGAGATAACAGCCGAGGTACAAAAGAAGGCGCAGGCTGAATCCGATTTGCGGGACGAGATTGAGCAGAAACTGCGATCGGAGCAACAGGCGCAAGCTGAACTTGAAGAGAGGCTAAAAGCTGAATCAGGCGCAAAGGCCGAACTTGAGGAGAAACTGCGAACCGAGACCGAAGCCAACGCAAGAGTTCAAGAGAGGATGAATGCAGAAATCGAGCGGCTCGGTGAAATTGAAGAGAGATTGAATGCCGAGATTGAGGCGAAGACCCGAACAGAAGAAAGACTTCAAGAGGAGATTAGGGCACGGGCCGACATAGAGGAAAAACTACAGTCTCTCTCTGAAGCCACGGCAGAGGCCGAAGAAAAGCTGAATAAGGAAGTCGAGGCCCGGATAGAAGAAAAACTGCAAGAGGAGATTGAGATAAGGGCTGGTATAGAGGAAAGATTGCTGGCTACGGCTGAAGCCAGCGCAGCAGCCGAAGAAAAGATAAATAAGGAAATCAAAACCCGCACCGAACTTGAAGAAAGATTGAAAGCCGAAGTCAAAGCAAGAGAAGAAATAGAGCAGCGACTCGACGCCCAGACCCGGGCCCGAGTTGAAGCACAGGAGCAGGCAGAATCGGAAGCAAAATTAAGAGCCGAAGTTGAAGAAAGGCTCGAGGCTGAAATTCAGGCAAGAATCGAAGCCGAGAAAGCATCAAAGGTTGAAGCCGAATTGCCTGTCGCTGCTGAAGAGAAATCCGACCCTGAGGGCAAGCCGGCTCCGATTCCGATAGTTTCTATAGAAACGGCGACCTGTGAATGCTGTGAGCAAAAGAACATGCCTGTGGAGGGCCTGGTAAGGATTGATTCAGGTCAGTTGCTGTGTCCCGATTGCGTCTCGGCTTTGAGGAGTTGAAGTATTAACTCAATCCGGTGGGAATATAATCATTGTAAACTTTCCGTAATTAAAATACAATTCCACGGTTCAACAAAAACGCCGATTTCTATTGAATTTTATGAGGCCTAACTTTTATTAACAGCTTTTAGAAAAACGATTCGAGGATTACTATACAATGAAGCACCGGGACAGGGTTTTGACAGCACTGGAGAGGAAAAAGCCGGACAGGTGCCCGATGCAGATAAGTTTCACCCCCGAATTTGCGGCCAGATTGCGGCAGGACATCGGCCAGGAAACTTTAGCTAAGCATAACCCTCATGGTGGCGGCAATACCTATGAACTGGAGCGTGTGCTTGAGGAAGACATGCTTTTGACTTCAGTGGGCTGGGCCAATTCGTATTACCAAGTCGATTGTGAAAACGGGCAGGGTTATACCGATGAGTGGGGTATTGAGTGGAAGGCCTGTGAATATGAAACGAAATTCGGCAAAGGCAAGTACACCGAAATCGTCAAACATCCTCTGGCCGAAGATTCGACTGTAGACAGCTACAGAGCTCCCGACCCAAACCGTCCTGAGTTATATGCTGGCGCGGAAGAGACAATAAAGCAATATAAGGATGAATATTGGATTGTCGGCGTGACAGTCACGACGATATGGGAAACAGCCTGGGCACTGCGGGGCCTTGAACAGATGCTGATGGACCTGGTGCTTAATCGGGAACTGACCGAGCGAATCCTTCAAATTCCGTATGACTATCATCTGACCGCTGCGAAGAAGCTGGTTCAGATGGGCGTGGATATGATTTGGCTTGGTGACGACATGGGCTGCCAGCAGAATATGATAATATCTCCGGAGCAATGGCGGCAAATCTTCAAACCGAAAATGGCCAACTTCATCAGTGAACTTCGGAAGATAAATCCAGATATTAAAATTGCCTATCACTCGGACGGAAATATTTATCCTATTATTCCCGACCTGATTGAAGTCGGGCTCGATGTACTTAATCCGGTTCAGCCAGCGTGTATGGACCCGGCTAAAATCAAAAAGGATTTCGGCGACAAGCTGTGTTTCTGGGGTACGATGGATGAACAGCATACCCTTCCCTTTGGGACACCGGAAGATGTCAGAAACGAAGTCATAAAGCGTTTGAAAACAATCGGCGAAGACGGCGGGCTGATAATCGGGCCGACCCATCATGTACAACTGGATACTTCGCTGGAAAACTTCTGGGCCATGGTCAACACCATCAAAGAGACCCCTTACAGCAAACTATAAAAGCAGTTCGAAAGAGGAAACTAAAACCTATTGATTCAGAGGTGGCGGTTATGAAAACAAATCTGATTAAAACTGTGGTTTTGCTTACATTGACGCTGGCGGTTGTAACAAACGGCCAGAGCGACGATAAGCACTGGGATTCGATCAATTTGCAAAATGAACTGATTGAGGTTCAGGCGGTGCCGAAAATAGGTGGGCGGATTATCCAGTATAAGCTTGGAGATTACGAATTCTTCTGGGTAAACGAAGAACTTGCCGGTACCGACCCCCCTGCCAGTCGTTTAGCTGCCGATGGCGGCTGGCTCAACTATGGCGGCGATAAACTCTGGCCCGCCCCACAGGGCTGGGGTGACGATGAGCACTGGTTCGGGCCGCCGGATGCGGTGCTGGACGGCGGGCCATATATTGCGGAATTGACAAAAGAAGAAGGGCGAACAGTAGCCATTCAAATGACAAGTGAGAAAAACCCGCGAAGCGGGATACAGTTTACAAGAAAGTTTAAGATTTTTGATGGGACCACGCACGTCAAGATTAAGGCCACGATGGAAAATATAGACGACAAGCCGCGGCGATGGGGCATCTGGGCGGTTACTCAGTTTGATACCAGTAACAGGCACGGAGATGGTTACAACAAAAACTTTTGGGTGTACTGTCCGATTAATCCGGACAGTATGTATCACAAGGGTTATAACGTGATGTTGGGACTGGTCAGTCATCTCTCTTACAAACCCGACTATGAGAATGGGATGATGCGTGTTCATTATGATTACCGGGTCGGCAAAATCGGCATGGACTGCTCGGCCGGCTGGATTGCCACACTCGATGCAACCGACGGTTATGTTTTCGTTCACCGATTTACCTACGAGCCGGACAAGCCTTATCCGGATGAAGCGTCGGTGGAATTCTGGATGAACGGGCAGGGCGAGCTTGTTGCATGGGGCAAAGAGATTGAGAAAATGCCTGAATCGGTGGAAGACAATCCTTATATTATGGAAAGTGAGGTTTTAAGTCCCTTTGCGGCGCTTGAGCCGGGCGAAAGTTATACCTTCTGTTATGACTGGTATGCTGCGAAAGTTCCCACCGGCTCTGCCATAGTATCCTGTAATGATGTTGGGATTGTGTGTAAACCGCTTTCGGCCAAGTTGTGTGGCGGGAAACTTATCCTTGACGGTCAATTCGGCATCTTTTACAAAGGAAGTATAAAACCGGTCTTACTTGATGAAAATGGTGCTGAAATTAAAGAAGGTTTAAACAATGTTAATGTTACACCACTTGAGCCGCTTGTGCTTGGAGAGAAGACGCAACTAACTGAAAATGTTCCTGTGCCTGATAACGCGGTGAAAATCGCTTTGATTTTAAGTGACGTAAATGGAAAAATCGTCGGCGAGCTGGCAAGAGCAGAGATTTCGAGGAATTAACCTGTTGGACGAAAAAGTCTGTTGGACGAAAAAGTAAGGTTGATTTTGAGCGAGTAGCACAATGCATGAAGAACTGAAAAAAACAGTATGTGAGGCTAATATTGAACTTCAAAGGCGCGAGCTGATAATTTACAGTTGGGGCAATGTCAGCGGGATTGACCGCGAAGCGGGCGTTGTAGCAATAAAGCCGAGCGGGGTCGAATATGACGAGCTTGTCCCCGAGAAAATAGTATTGCTTGACCTCGAAGGTAATATCGTCGAAGGCGACCTTAGCCCTTCCACGGACACGCCGACACATCTTGAGATTTACAGAAATTTCAAATTGCTGGGCGGCATATGTCATATGCATTCGATTAACGCAACTATGTGGGCCCAGGCCTGTCATCCAATCCCCTGCTTTGGCACTACGCATGCCGACCATTTCTATGGCGAGGTGCCGGTTACAGAGGTGATGACGAAGAAACAAATCGAAAATAATTACGAACTGAACACGGGCAAGGTCATTGTTGAGCGTTTTTCCAGCATAGATCCTATGCAGATGCCGGCTGTTCTGGTTGCCAATCACGGGCCTTTTACGTGGGGGGCCAGTCCTGAGAAGGCCGTTCAACATGCGGTCATACTCGAGGAGGTGGCGAAAATGGCTTTGGGCACTATCACCATCAGTCCAAAGCAGAAGGAGATTTCGCAGGTGCTTCTGGACAAGCATTATTTGCGCAAGCACGGTAAGGACGCGTATTACGGCCAGAAGTAACATTGGGTTTGACCCACCTTCGCCAAGGCTACGTCGCGACAGGATTGGGTTTGAATTGGGTTTGTTTTGGCTTTGATAGGGGGCTGAGAGGTTAAAAATGGGTTTGAATTGGGTTTGATTGGCTTTGTTTTGGGGGTGTAGGTGGGGCATTTCATTTCTATAAGGCCTTATTAAAAAAGAGGTTGCGTTTGTTTGGTATTTTTGAAATTGGGTTTGTTTTGCATAATTTGTCAAAATTGGTTGATTGGCTGACTGGTTAACTGGTTGAGGGGGATTTGGTAATCTGAGTTTAGTTTTTTGACGAGGCTTAGTCTTTGGAGTTCAAGGATAGTTTTGTATAGGCTGTTCTCAATTCGGCGTTCGTACATGAGTAGTCTGTCGAGTACCCT
>Ga0307378_10005698_pt1 | contig 17274 bp, 15 predicted proteins | sample UN1MG_FD_202238 | JGI IMG/M metagenome (GOLD analysis project Ga0307378, IMG submission 202238) | Soil microbial communities from Risofladan, Vaasa, Finland - UN-1 | ecosystem: Environmental > Terrestrial > Soil > Coastal area > Acid sulfate soil | place: Finland: Risofladan, Vaasa | collected... | reverse complement strand
GCTCATGGTCACCCTTCGGGATGACCATGCCACCCCTCGCCGGTCTACTTTCGCAGGGCGTGGATGGCGTCGGCCATGCGGCGGCGGAAGGCGGCCCAATCCTCGGGGCCGAACAGGGCGTCGTGATCGCGCTGGCCGAGTTTGAAGGCGGCCAGGCGCGTCGCGATCAACTCCTGTGCGGCCGCGGCCTCAGGCGTCCCGGCCTTCTCGGCTGCCAAGCGAGCCAGGGTGAGCATGCAGCGGTAATCGTCGAGCCCCTCGCGGAGTCGCTCGAACCGGACCGCCGGCACCAGGCGGCCGTCGGGCGTGGCGTTGCACCAGGCGTAGTCGTCCTCGCGACAATCCAGGGCGTAGTACGGATCGCCGGCGACGACGTTCCAGTGCCAGGAGACGCGGAACTTCAGGCCGAACTGCTTGGCGGCCTTGTACAGATACGTGCCATACGTCCAGCGGTTCCCGCCGTTGTAAAAGGCCCAATCGCTGCCGGCCTCGTGGAGGAGGTTGACCGAAGCCTCATCGTGGCCGTTCCAGTCGGCCACGTGCAGGGCTTTCGAGAGCAGGAAGTGGGGGTCGTCGCGCTTGTCGCCGCTGAAACTGCTCGCCGCTGTGAAGAACGGCGGGCCCTTGGGGAACGCTTTCCGGTAGGCCAGGGCGTTCTCGGCACTGCGTTTCAGGTCGTCGCCGATGGGCTCGTCGCCCAGGTTCCAGTACACGGGCAGCCAGCCGCTGGCCTGGGCGTGCCGCTGAATCTCGCCGAAGACCGCCTTGACGAACTCGCTGTAATCCGAGAAACCGGCGGCCTTCATCCGATCGAGGTCCTGGTAGTACATGTTGATGCCGCGGACGCCGCTTCCGTACGAGACCACCGCCATGAATCCGGCCTCCTTGGCCATGGCCATCTGGGCGTCGGCGGCGGCGAAGTCGAGCACGGGTTTGCCGTCCTTGAACCCCTGGTAGACGACCGTGGGAACGCCGCTGAACGTCGTGAAACCGTACTCGCGCATCTTGCCGAGGCTCTGGCGCGCCATGGCCTGGGCGTAGGCGGTTGCCGCGGGGTCGTCGCCCGGCCAGGGGACGCCAATGGCGTAGCCCCACGGGCCGGCGGGTATGTCCACCGGGTCGAGCGTGCCGCGGCGAACGGTAAACTCCACGGGCACCTCGGTGGCCGCGCCCTTCTCGGGCCGGATGGTCACCTTGCCGCGATAGACGCCGGGCTTGGCCTGGGCGGGCGGCTTCACGGTGAGCCAGAAACGCCGGGCCACCGCCTTGGGCATGTCCACCGTGTTCATGGGCAGGATGAGGCGCGGGGCGATCGTGTAGACCGACCCCTCCATCGTCACGCGGTTGATGCGGTACGAGACGAATCCCACGTCGATGGCGGCGGCGGGTATTGAGGCGTCCGGCCCCGCCAGGTCGCTCGCCGTCACGGTCACCCGGCCGAGGTCCTTGAGGGGCAGCACGGTCAGTGTCAGCGGCTCGCGGTCGCCGGCAAAGGCCGAGGCCGTCAGGGGCTTGCCGAGTTCGTCGCGGGCGGGCGTGTCGTTGTAGTAGACGTCCTTCATGTAATCGCGCGCAAAGACCACGTAACCGCGCTTCTCGTCGTCGGCCGACGGCCGCAGCGCATCGCCGGTCGGGCGGTGGAGGACCCGCTTGAAGTAGTTGTCGAAGTGGAACCGGCGGCGGTCCTCGACGAACTTGAGGAACCGCGCGCCGTCCGTGGCCTTCTCGATGGGGAAGATGACGACGGCCGACACGCTGCACGCCCAGTTCTCGCCCTCGAAGCCGAGGCGCAGTTGCCCGTCGGTCACCTCGACGTCGAACGTCTTCTCGCCGAAGTACGCCTTCTGGTACTTGTCGAAGGTGTTGTCGGCCGGCAGGTCCTCGACGTTCCAGAAGCGGAAGTACTTGCCCTTGACGGCCTCGAAATCCATCGTGTCGGTGGACACGGGGGCGCCCTGGGCCAGGACGGCGCGCTTCCGGTACACCTGGTACTCGCCCCAGAAACCGGAGGGGTTGTCGAGGTTGACGAAGACGCGGTACGTGCCGTTGGGCACGTCGACGGCCAGGCCGCCCGACTCGATGCACAGGAAGTCCTGGTACAGCGGGTCGGGCTGGAGGACGTCGAAGCCCCGCCAGATGCGGGCGTCCTTCAGACCGTAGCCCCGGCCCTTGCTGTAGCGCGTGGCCGCGGTGAGGGGCGTGAAGCCTTCCATCGCGGGGCTCGTGCCGGTGCCGAGATCGAAGGCCCAGAGACCGTCGAAGAGGACCTTGCCGACCGACTCGTCGCGCTCCAGGCGGACGTTGTCGACGAAGAGCGGCGCCAACGGCTTGTCGCCGACGCTGAAGACGAGCCGCCTGATGCCGCTCAGGATCAGCATCCGCCCGGGCCGCGACTTCTCGCCCACGTACATCTGCTTGACGGGCAGGATGAACGTGCTGGCGCCCGGCGGCACGACCGTCGTGTAGTTGACGCGGGTCCAATAGCCTTGAGTGGCCGTGTCGCGAATCTCGACGTACAGTTGCAGCGGCTCGGCGGCGTCGGTGTACAGGTCGGCCTTGAGGTAATCGTAGCCGGTCCAGTCCTGCGGGCCGTCCATGCAGGCGTACGAGCGGTCGATGCGCAGGGCCTTCGCGCCGTCGGTTGCGTGCTCCTCGACCACGGTGCCGGAGTCGAAGGGGTTGCGGTCTTCGAACGAGGTGATGAGCCGGACGGGCGGCCCGGCGGCGGTCGCCTTCCTTGCCTCCAGCGGCGTGCCGCAGGCGTAGCAGACCTTCCATGCGGGGTTGTTCCGGTAGGCGCACTCGGGGCAGCGGACGGGCGCGGTGCCGAGGTCGCCCGGCGGGGCGATGGGCGCCTCTTCCTGGCCGAGGACGGGCCGCTCGGTCAGTGGCACGTCGTCGCCCACCTTCTCCATCGTCACGTCGTCGATCCAGAGGTACCCGGGCGCCATGAGGCCGAACGACGGGCCGGTCTTCTTCTTCTCGGTCACCTGGCCGACGTAGGTCAGCGGGGTCCAGCCGAAGGTGCCGTTCTTCTGGAGTTGGACGTACTTGTCGGCTAACATGAACTCGGTGGTCTGGTTCCAGATGCCGGTGCCGATGTCCAGGCCCCGCAGGTAGGCCGTGATGCGGTACCGGCCCGGCCCCAGGTCCACCGGCTGGGCGGCGCGGATCTTCGCCCCGTTGCCGCCCACGAGCAGGCACGACGACTTGCCGGTCCGCGCCACGCGGCCGACGGCGAAGTCGCAATCGCCCTCGTACTTCCAGCCGCCCCACTTGGCGAAGACCAGGCCGAAGCGGTCCCTCTCCTTGGGCATCTCGAAGGATGGGTCTTCGACGAGGTTCTCGGCGGCCCGTGCCGCCTCCAGTGGAATCGTCGCCACCAGCACAACCAGCCACGTCCAGGAAGCCGCGCGCATGGTCTCTCCTTGTCCGGGTCCGGGGATGATTGTCGCCGGTGCAGGGGAGATTGTCCAGCGTCCGTGTGGCGTGCGTATGTATGGGCACCGGGTGCCATGGTCATCCCGAAGGGTGACCATGTCCTGTGGCAGGGCGGGGTGGTCGGCGCGACGCACGGCCGGGCAAGACCGGCCGTGGCACACCCTAAACACGTACGAGTGCAGAGTACGCACCCTACGTGCTAAGGCGCGGCAGAGACGGCGTTGTCGGGCAAAAGGACGACCCGGGTGGTCAGGCGCTTGCCCTCTTCGGCACCGCCAACCAGGACGCCCCATCGCATCCCCGAGTGGCTCGGCTCGGCGTCGTACAGGACGAGCCGGCCGGGCTGGGCCGGCACGGCCAGGCCCTCGGGGCGGTAGACGTACGGCTTGCCCGAGACGGGGCAGACGAGCGGCAGGGGGGCCGGCGCGCCGAGCGTCGCCAGGGCGTCGAGCGTCTCGGGCAGGCGCTGGTGCAGACTGTAGTAGAGCAGGAGTTGCCCGCAGGCGTCGTGTAGCCGTTCGGCGCAGGCGTCCATCCGGACGCTGGGCCGGCGGTCTTCTGGCGCGACCGTCCGGCATCCGGCCGCCGCCAGGACGATGGCCAGGGCGACGGCCAGCGCGACGGCGGCGAGGTTACGGCTGCTCGATCTCACCTGGTTCTCCCGGCGGCGTCGGGGGCGTGGCCCCGCGGTTCATGGCGTCCATGTGTTCGTCGAAGGCGCCTTGCCCGGCCGCGTCCTGGACGGCCTTCGTGCCGGCCATCTCGTCCTTCGACATGGCCTCGAGCTGCTCGGGCTGCTGGGCGACGTGCGGCGTGAGGAAGATGAGGAGTTCCGTCTTGACCGTCCGCTTGGTGGTGTGGCGGAACAGGGCGCCCAGCAGGGGGATGTCGCCCAGGCCGGGCACCTTGCGGACGGCGTCGATGATGCGGTCCTCCATGAGGCCGCCGATGACGATCGTCTGGCCGTTGAGGATCGCCACCTTCGTCTGGGCCGACCGTTTGGCGTAGACGGTGGCGTTGACCGTCTCGGAGATCGGGACGGTCGTGTCGGTGACGGTCGAGATCTCGGGTGCCACCTCCAGGTTGACCAGGCCCATCGGGTTGACGTGCGGCGTGACCTTCAGGATGATGCCGACGTCCTCGTACTCGATGGTGTTGACGGTCTGGCCGGTCTCGGTGGTGCGGCTGTTGCGGATGAAGGGCACCTCCTGGCCGATGGTGATGGTGGCCTCCTGGTTGTCGCTCGTCAGAATGTAAGGGCGCGAGAGCACGTCGAGCCGGCCGTCGCGCTGGAGGGCGTTGAAGGTGGAGGCCAGGTTGGCGTTCATGTTGGCGGTCACGAGGCCGCCGGCCCGCTCGTCGGTGCCGCCCAGGTCGCCGGTGCCGTTGACGGTGGCGCCGAACTGGAGGTTCAGGATCGAGAACTCGGTGCCCAGGTCGAGTTCGTCCTCGTGGGTCACCTCGGCGATGAGCACCTTGATGAGCACCTGGGGGATGGCGCGGTCGAGGTCCTTGAGGATCTCCTGGACGCGTTCGAAGTGCTTGCTGGCGGTGCGGACGAGCAGCGAGTTGGTGTCGGCGTCGGCCACCACGAAAACCTGGCCGACGAGGTCGTTGGCCGTGGCGGCGATCTGCTGGGTGCCGCTACGCCCGAACTGCGACATCCCGCCGCGCGTCTGCCCCGGCACGTTGGTTCGCCCCGTGCCGCCGGCCGTGCCGTACTCCGAGAAGATGTTGTTGAGGACGGTTTCGAGGTTCGCGGCGTCGGCGTTCTTCAGGCGGTAGGTGAAGACGGCCTGTTCCTCGCTGGGGTTGGAGTCGAGTTCCTTGATGATGCCCTCGATGGTCTTCAGCATGTCGGGCGGTGCGCTGATGACGAGCGTGTTGGTGCGGTCGTCGGCCGTGGCGATGACCTTCTGCTCGCGTCCGCTCTTCTCGTCGCTCTGCCCGCCCTGGGGCGGTGGCCCGCCGCGACCGAAGGGGAACATGCGCCTCGCCGACTGGGCCGCCTGTTGGTCATCCGGCTTGAACAGGTCGGTGATGAGTTTGGCGGCATTGGTCGCATTGGCATACTTCAACTGAAAGACCTTGACCTCGGCCACCCCCGACATCTGCCCGTCGAGGGCCTGGACGATCTCGACGATTCGGCGGATGTTCGCCTGCGTGTCGACCAGCACCAGCGCGTTGCTGGCCGCGTTGGCCGTCAGCGTGGCCGTCGACGCAATCAGCGGCGTGAGGTCCGTCTTCAGTTTCGTGGCGTCGGCGTACCGCACCGGGATGATCTGCGTCACCACCTTGTCGGCCACGGGAATGTTTTCGGGGTCGTTGCCCGAGAACACCGGCACGTTCTCCTTGCCCGCCTGCGACAGGGCGACGATCCGCAGGTTCCGGCCCGTGCGAATGGCGGCATAGCCCTTCGACTTCAGCACCGTGTCGAGCAGGGCGATGGCCTCCTCGGTGTCGAGGGGCTGGTGGCTCATGATGGTCACGCGGCCGTCGACGACGGGCTCCTGGACGATGATCAGGCCCGTCGCCTCCGAGATGTACTCCAGCACGGTGTGGAGCGAGGCGTCCTTGAAGTTCAACCGCAGGGGCTCGCCCGGCACGATCGGCGGGTACGCGGGCTCCAGGTCAGTCGGCGGGGCTTCGCCCTCCGGCCTGGGCCCGTCGGGCCGAGGGGGGCCGCCCGGCACCATAGGCGGGGCCTCGCCTTCCGGCCTGGGGGCGCCGGGCGGCGGGGCCTCGCCTTCCGGCTTGGGGGCGTCGGCCGGTGGGGCCTCGGCTTCGGGTTCGGGTTCGGCCGGGGTCTCGGCCTCCGGCTTGGGGGCGTCGGCCGCCGGCGGCGGGGGCGGGGCCTGGGACGACGGCGGCGGGGGCGGGGCCTCGGCCGCGACGGCGATGGCGGCGACCATCATGGCAGCCAACCAGAGGGCCCACGGGATGGCCCGCGACGGGCAGGTCGATCTCGGCCCGGCATACCTGGGGCCGTTGCGTCCGGCCGGGCCTGGAGTGACGTGTTTTGTGGTCATTGCCTCAACTCCTGTTCGCGCCGTTGGCGCATGCCTTCCAGAATCTGGGCCATGCCGGGATCCAGTGGGGCGTCCGCCTGGGGGGCCCCCGGGGGTGCTGCCGAGGACTCCGGCGGGGCCCCCGGCCGACCCTCGCGCGGGGCGTCAGGCGGCCGGCCCTGGCCGGCGTCGGGTGGGGCGCCGGTCGCGCCTGGTTTCGGCGGTTCCGGCAGGACGGCGGCGACCTTCTCAATCAGCGTGGCGACGCTTCCGGTCAGCGTGCGGCCGATGGCGATTTTCGTTACCGTGCCGCGACGGTCGTACTCGACGCCCCTGAGGGTGATGGCCTTGAGGGTGCCGTTGCCGATGGTCTTGCCGACGCGGGTCCGGACGGTCTTGCCGGCGCGGGTGTCCTCGAAGAAGGCCACGAACTCGTCGCCGTAGTTGACGGTGCCGGTCAGCACGAGGTACCGGTCGCTGTCAAGGGGTTCGATCGGTCCCCGCGGGGCAGGCCTTCCGGTTGACGGGCGGCGGCGGTCGCGGAGGAAGATGTTGCGCTCGGTCAGCAGGCGGTACTTGTCCCACGAGTCGGCGCCCCCGGCGGCGGGGGCAACCGAAGCGGCCGGAGCGGCCGGCGCGGCAGAAGAGGCCGGCGGGACGGGGGTAGTCGGTGCGGCCGGGACGGTCGAAGCCGCGGAAGCATCCGGAGCGGCAGAAGCGGCGGGAGCATCCCGAGCGGGCGCAGTAGCCGGGGCGGCCGGAGCGGCCGAAGCGGGGGGCGCAGCCGGGGCAGCGGGGCTATCCGAACCGACGGGGGCGGCGAGCACCGGCACCGCCAGCACCAGCACCAGCGCCGCCGCGGCGATCAGCACGGTCCTCGCCCGGTGTGTCATGGGCCGGTGTCTCATGGCTCGTCTCCTTTCGGCGCGGCCGGGTTCCAGGCGTCTGGTTTGGCCGGCGGACGGTCGGTCACGTACAGCGTCGAGAGGTCTAACTGGAGGGAGAGGTCGTCGAGGCCTTCCTTGCGGCTGGCCAGTTGGAGGGTCTTGATCTTGACGGGGATCTCGGCCGTCTCGAGCCGCCAGAGGAACCGCGACACGGCGGCCATGGACCCCGTGCCGGCGGCGCGGAGGTTGATCTCGGGCAGGGGCGTCTCCTGGTTCGAGCGTTCGGGCCGGATGGAGACGAGATTCAGGCCGGTCTCGGCGGCCCACTTGCCCAGGGCGTGCAGGACCTGGCTCTCGGCCTCGCCGGGGTCGGGTTTCAAGCCTTCGGTGCGCATCCGTTGCCACCGTGCCCCCAGGGTCCGGCGACGTTGCAAGACGGTCTCGGCCTTCTGCATCTTGCCCAGCAGGAGGTCCTTGGCGGCGGTGACCTCGGCGCGGCGGTCGAGCAGGGGCGTCAGGGCGAACCAGTCGAGCACCAGGGCGCCCAGCACCACCACCGCGGCAATCAGGATAAGGCGCTCTCGTTGGGAAAAGGTCATGTTCCATCCGATCCGGTGTAGCGGAAACTCATCGCGAAGGCGACCTCGCGCGTGCCCCGTCCCGCTTGGCGCAGGTACACCGCCTTGACGTCGGAAAACTTCGGGTTGGTCTTCAGCCGGTCGAGCACCTCGAGCACGCGCGACTCCGCAACGGCCTTGCCGGAGACGACGCCTCGCAGGTCCTCGTGCATCGAGAGGCCCGTCGTCCAGATTCCCCCCTCGGCCGGGAAGGCCAGCGTCAACTCGCGAAGGCAGTCCAGCAGTCTCGGCCGGCGCTCGTACCAGCCGCGGGCGAAGATCACCTTGCCCACCACGTCGCGGGCCTCGGTGATGCCCGCGGCGTTCTCCTTCAGTCGGGCCTCCAGGTCGGCCACGTCGTGTTCGTCCTGGATCATGTCGATGACCAGGAAGGCCCCGGCCAGGACGACGGCGGCCGCCACGGCGGCGGCCCAAGCCACCTTCCGGCCGACGGTGAGGTGGCGGCGCGGCGTCAGGCGCGAGTGCAGGAAGTCGACCGGCAGGGGCCGGCCCTGGACGGCAGCCAGCGCCATCGCCGCCGCCGCCGAGTACTGGCCGACCTGCGGGGGCGAAGCCGCGTCGGCCGGTCCGCGCCCGTCGGCCGGCCTGCACAGCCGCACGGGCATGGCCAGGCGCTGGGCCAGGGCGTCCCAGACGGCGGGGGGCAGCGGCGTCTCGTTCCAGACGAGCAGTTCGTGGGCCTGGCCGGCGGCCGGCTCGCCCAACCGGATGTACGCGACGCGGCGGAGTTCGTGCGAGAGTTCATCCAGCCATGCCGCGGCCGGCGCCGCGTCCGTCCCGGCCTGCGGTGAAACCGGCGCCGACAGGCGCCCCATCATGAGCGTGTTGCCGCGCGACCGGACGACCAGTTCCGCGCCGCCCCCGAACACGTGCAGCATCAGGTGCTCGGTGTCCGGCGACCCGTCGGCGGAGGCGGCCAGGGCCAGCGTCGAGGACGTCACGCCGGCGACGGTCAATCCCGCCCCCTGGGCCATGGCCACGAGTTGCTCGACGTTGCGGCGAGGCGCCGCCACGAGCAGGACAGACGGCTTCGCGGCGGCGCCCGCCCCGGCCAGGTAGTCGAAGACCAACTCCTTGCGGTCGGAGGCGAACTCCCGCTCGACGGCGATGGTCAGGATCTCGGTGAGCGAATCGCCCGAGCCAGGCGGCAGCGTCTTCTCGCGCGCCGTCAGCCGCGCGGCCTCCAGGCCGATGATGCACCGCGATGCCGTGAAGTGTTCCTTCTGAAGGAACTCCTTCAGGGCCTTGCCGAGCCGGTCGGGTTCCTTGAGGTCGGTCTCGGCCGGGAAGACGAACTCGGCAGTGCGCAGGACCCTCGCGCCGCCCTTGGCCAAGGCGACCTCGACGGCGGTGGCCGACCGCTTCGTGACGGCCAGGCCCAAGATGTGGCGCCTGAAGTGCATCCTACTGGGTCTCCTGATAGGTGGTATCGAGCACTTCCTCCAGCGGCACGCCCGACCGCAGCTGCGTGACGATGTCGGGCGAGAGCGGCCAGCCCAAGTACGTCAGGTCCTGCCGGTACAGGATGCGCGGCGGGCTTTGGGCGGCGTTGACGACGATGCGGCAGCGTTTGAAGGCTCGGCCGTCGGCGCTGATGCTAACGATGTCGGCCGAGTACTGGAACGACCGGGTCGTGATGTACGGCCCGATGGCGATGGCCTTCTTCTCGGGCAGGGCGTCGGCCACCCAGGCGATGTCGGCGGGGTCGGCGGCCTCGGTGGCGTCGGTGGCGCCGGTGGCCTGGGCCGGCCGTCCTGCCACCAGGGCCGACGCGTCGGACTCTTCGAGCTCCGGCAAGCACAGCAGGGCTTTTGCCGAGGCCGTGTTCACGTTCAGAAGGCCCGGGACGGTCTGCCCGCCCTGGGTGGTGATGTAGTCGGCGACGCCTCTGAATTCGTCGGGCGTCAGGCCGGAGCGGTAGTAGAAGTCCATGACGCTCTGGAAGGGCCTGGCGCGGCGCAGGGTGTCCATGACCTGGAAGACCCGGTCGCGCGCCACCGCCCGGCTGAGCGCCTGGACGAGTTCCTGGCCCTGGGCCTGGTTGACGTTGACGCGGGGCGACCCGTCGGCGGCAACGTTGGGTTCGCGGCTGTAGACGGTCACGAGATTGTAGATGCCGGCGTCGAGTTGTCCATCGCGGTCGTCGGGCGGGTCGCTGACCTGGGCATCGTCCTCGTTCGCGTCGAGCACGCCGTTACGGTTGACGTCTTCGCCGAAGAGGAGTTCGCGGGTGGCGAGGCGGACGAGGAGGAGTTCCTCAACGGTCTCCAGCGGCGCGTTCTTGCACTCGTAGGGTTCGGCCAGGAGCAGGTAGTACTCGCTCTCGGCCCCGCCGACCGTCAGGGTGCTGTCGGCGTCGCGCCAGTCGACGATGGCGGGGGCGATGTCGGCCGTCATGTCCGGCAGCTTCGAGAGCATCTCGTCGGTGGCGGAGTTCAGATTGATCTTGCCGCCCTCGTCGGTCAGGCCGTACCCCAACTGGCGGTCTTCGTCGGGGTCCGGACGCACGATCCAAAAGGCGCCGTTGCCCACATGGACGCCCTGGCAGACGAGGTCGGTCTCACTGGGTGGCTGGCCCATGCACCCGTCGAGGCCGGCGATGACGTACTGGATGGCGCCCTGCTCGACGGCGGCGGCTCGTTGCGCCGCCAGACCGTTGGCCGAGCACAGGCCCTCCACCCGCACCGTCTGGGCCAGAACCAGCACCAGTCCCGCCAGGACGACGAGAATCCACAAGGTGACGATGAGGATGGTGCCGGCGGCGCGGCGGGCCACGCGCGGTGGGGTGCCGGGTTGTCCTGGTCGTCCGGTCAAAACAGGGGTACCTCCATCGCCACGCCCGGTTGGATGGCGCTGCACGGTATCAGGAAGACGCGCGACATGCTGTAGCCGGCCACGTCCGTCTCCGACGGCTGGGCCCGGGCGAGCGTCAGCGTGACCTCGACGGCCAGGGGCAGCAGGTTGTCCTGGGTGGTGGAGTCCCAGGCGTCGAGCCAGTCGGTGCCGTCGAAGTACCGCAGCGCGAACGCGTACACGTCGCGACAGAGGACCTCCTCGTGGGGTTCGCGGGTGGTCGGCGCGAGCAGGTTGGCTGTGACGCGTCGGACGAGGACCATGGCGGTGCCGTCGTCCTCCTGCTCGCAAACCAGTTCGACCTGGCGGACGTCGCCAGTGCCCTCCACGGCTTCCGACGCGGCGGCGGTGCAGTGCAGGAGCAACGCGTCGGCCGCGCGGCCGGAGGCGCCGGTGGATGCCTCGCCGACGAACGGCCCGGCCAGGATGCCGCTCGGCACGACCGCCGCCTGGACGTCGGCGCGAAGCCATTCGAGGGCCAGTTCGACCTGGCGGATCTCCTCGACGGCCCGGGTGGCGCTGCGCCGGGCCGTGAAGGCGATGTGCAGCGTGGCGTACAGCGACCCGGCCAGGACCGCCGTGATGGCCGCGGCCACCAGCATCTCAAGCAGCGTGAACGCTCGCGGATTGGCGCGGCCATCACTCATCTGTTGTCCCCGTGTAGACGAGCGTGCTCAGCGTCACGGCGTAGTCGCGGCCCCGCCGGGTCCAGGTGACGTCGACGTCGAGTTGCGACAGGCGCGAGTCTTCCCACTCCCCGAACTGGGCCAGCCAGCGATAGCCGGGCCACTGGTCGCCGAAGTCGCCGTCGAGTTTGGCGTCGTACCACTGGCCGGTGGCGACGAGTTCGGCCATCTTGCTCTGGGCCAGCGCGGCCGCCTCGCCCTGCTGGCGGGCGTGTTCGGCGGTGGCCAGGCACAGCAGGATACCGTGCACCACCACCGGCAGGACGATGCAGACCAGCGTCAGCGTGGCCAGCAACTCGATGATGGTGAAGGCACCGCGCCGAGATGTCCGCCGATCGGTCATGGCCGGGTCTCGCTGGAGACGGTGACGATACGGAATCGCTCACACGCCGAGGGACAGGTTATCTGGAAGGCGCGTTGCTCGAGGTCCTGGAGTTCGATGACGGCGGAATCGCAGCGGCCGTCCGGGTAGAACTGGACGTACGGCGTGTCGTCAAACGGCTCGTCCGCCTCCACGGTAACCGTGACGTCGTCGGGGAACCGGAAGACGCGTCCGTAGTCGCTCTGCAGGGTGACGAACGCCCCGGCGTCCTGCACGGTCAGCCAGTAGGTGCCCGCCTCAGGGTCGATGTTCAGGCGGTACAGGCGGGCCTGGGCGGCGGCCTGCGACCGGGCCAGGTGGGTCAGGGCCAGCAGGTGCGCGGCGGTGTCGGACGTCTTGCGGCCGCGGGCGAAGCGGCGCAGCGACGGCGCCGCCAGGGCCAGCGCGACACTGACGAGAACCAGGACGACGATGAGTTCCAGCAGCGTGAACCCACCGGCCCCGCGTCTATTCTTCGGACCAGTTGTCGATGTCATCTCCGCCCCCGTTCTGGCCGTCGGGCCCGAACGAATGCAGGTCGTACCCGTCGACGTTATGCCGTCCGGGGTACTGATACACGTACATGTTGCCCCACGGGTCCTTGGGCATGCCGCGCTTCACGTATGGGCCCATCCAGTCGGTCAGACTGGGCGGCTGTTCGACCAGGGCCCGCATGCCTTCGTCGCCGCTGGGATAGCGGCCGCAGTCGATCTCGAACGCGTCCATGGCCACCTCGATGTTGGCGATGTCGACGCGCGCGGCGGTAATCTTGGCCTGCTGCGAGCGCTTGGTGAACTTCGGCACGACCATGGTCGCCAGCACGGCCAGAATGGCCAGCACCAGCAGCAGTTCGATAAGGGTGAATGCGCGTCGGGCCCGCCGGGTGCCCCGTCTTGCCGCGGCCGCCGACCTCTTATGCGTCTTACGGTTCATAGCGCGTTCCTCTTAACGGATGAATTCCTGGAGCGTGAACACCGGCAGCAGCATGCCGATAACGATGGTGCCGACGATGGCGGCCATGACGAATAACAGGGCCGGCTCGGCCAGGGCCACGAGCATCCGCAGTTGCCGGTCCAATTCGCTCTCGTAGACGCCGGCCAGGCGATTGAGTTCGGTGTCCATCCGGCCGCTCTCCTCGGCCACGGCGATCATCTCGACCACCGACGCCGGAAACAGCCGCGCGTCGGCCGCCAGGCTCCGGGCCAGCGGCTTGCCCTGCTGCACCTGCTCGATGGCCGCGCCCACGGCCTCCGACAGGTTCTGGTTGCCGATGGCCTCCCGGGCGACCCGGAGCGAGGCGAGCAGCGGTACGCCCGCGCCCAGCAGAGTGCCGAGCATGCGGCAAAAGCGGACCAGGGCGAAGCGGGCCAGCACGCGGCCCAGAACGGGCACGTGCAGGATGGCCCGTTCGACCGCCATGCGGCCGGCGGGGGAACTGAGCGTCCGGCGCACGAGGATCACCGCCGTCACGGCCCCGGCCGCCAGCAGCAGGCCGTACTGCGTGACGGCCCGGCTGACCCCCACCACGGCGCGGGTCAGCGCGGGAAGGTTCTCGCCGAAGTCGGCGAAGATCTCCGAGAATTTAGGAATGAAGTATGTAAGCAAAAAAATGAGCACGCCGGCGGCCAGCACCGCCAGGATGATCGGGTAGACCAGGGCGCTGCGGACCCTGGCCTTGAGGTCGTGCTCGCGCGAGCGAAAACTCGCGATCTGCTCCAGAACGACGTCCAGAAACCCGCCCGTCTCGCCGGCCCGGACCATGGCGACGTTCACCGGCGGAAACGACCGGGGCCACCGGGTCATGGCGTCGGCCAGCGTCATGCCGCCGGTCACGTCGTCGTGGATGGCGGCCCATTGCTTGCGGGCGGCGGCCTGCGAGGCCTCGCGCGCCAGGATGCTGAGCGCGCGGCTCATCGATACGCCGGCGGCGAGCAGGTTCGACAGTTCGCGGTTGAAGGCCTCGACGGACGCGTTGGAGACGCGGCCGCCGGCCCCGAAGAGGCTCGTCCGGGCATGCGCGGCGGGGTGTTGCTCGGCCACCGTCACGGGCACGAGGCCCTTCTGGGCGACCTCGTCGAGGGCGACCGCCCGGTTCGGCGCGGGGAGGGTGCCGGACGTCTTCCGTCCCTCCTGCGTCATGGCTGTATAGGTGAAGACCGGCATGCCACACTACCTCGTCATGCGTGGGTCAGGTCGTCGGCGGGGGCGCCGAATCGGCGGCCGGGGCGGCTCCGTTGCCGTTGAACCGCTCGTCCTTGGTCGCGCGCAGGACCTCGGCGAGGGTGGTCTTTCCGCTGCGGACGAGCCGCCACCCGTCGTCGCGGAGGCTCCTCATGCCCTCGCGGACGGCTTGCTTGCGGATTTCACCGGTCGAGGCGCGCTCGAGAATCATCGCCCGGATGGCCTCATTGACGACCAGCAGCTCGAAGATGCCGGTGCGGCCACGGTATCCGCTGCCCTGGCACTCGCGGCAGCCGCGCCCCCGGTAGAGGACCTCCGGCATGTCGTCGCCGAACTGGGTCCGCATGGCCTGGGCATCGTCGGGGGTGAAGGCCTCGTGGCAGTGGGTGCAGATGAGCCGCACCAGCCGCTGGGCCAGCACCATCTCCAGCGACGACGCCACCAGGTACGGTTCGATGCCCATGTCCACCAGGCGCGTCATGGCCCCCGGGGCGTCGTTGGTGTGGAGCGTCGAGAAGACCAGGTGGCCCGTCAGCGAGGCCTGGACGGCAATGTCGGCCGTCTCGAGGTCGCGGATTTCGCCCACCAGGATGACGTCCGGGTCGTGCCGCAGAATCGACCGCAGGCCGCGCCCGAAGGTCAGCCCGGCCTTGGTGGCCACCTGAATCTGATTGATGCCGCGAAGGTGGTACTCAATGGGGTCCTCGATGGTCACAATCTTGCGTTCGACGTCGTTGATGCGCGACAGCCCGGCGTACAGCGTCGTCGTCTTGCCGCTGCCGGTGGGGCCGGTAACCAGCACGATGCCGTGGGGCATGGCCAGTATCCGCTCGAACGCCTGGCAGTCGCGTGCGGACATGCCCAGGTGCTCCAGGCCCAGCAGGGTGGAGCCGCGGTCGAGCAGCCGCAGCACGACCGCCTCTCCGTGCAGCATCGGAATGACCGAGACGCGGACGTCGACCTCGCGGCCGGCCACCTTGAGTTTGATTCGGCCGTCCTGGGGCAGCCGCTTTTCGGCGATGTCGAGGCGGCTCAGGATCTTGACGCGCGAGACGATCGCCGGCTGGAACTGCCCGACTTCCGGCGGCACGTTCGCCTGCTGGAGCACCCCGTCCACGCGGTACCGCACCCGCAGCGAGTCTTCGAACGGCTCGAAGTGCACGTCGGTGGCCCGGCGTTTGACGGCCTCGGCCAGCACCTGGTTGACGAACGTGATGATCGAGGCGTCGTGCGCGGCGTCCTCAAGGTCGACGTTCTCGTCAATGTCGCTGTCGACGATCTCGACGCCGGCCTCCACGGCCTCGGAGACGAGCGACTGGACGGTGTCGGCCCCGACGCCCAGCAGCGTGGTGATCCACCGCGCGATCTCGCTGGAGGGGGCCAGGGCGGGGCGCATCTCCAGGCCCGTGGCCATGCGGAGTTCGTCGAGGCCGCTCGTGTCGAACAGCCGGTTCGTCGCCACGGTTACCATGCCGTCGTCCTGCGAGAGCGGCAGCAGCCGATGGGCCAGGAGAATGCGCGCGGGAAAGCGCGCCAGAAAGGCCCGGTCGGGCTGGAGGGCCTCCAGGTCGACGCACGGCACGTGGAACTCGTCCGAGAGGTATCGCAGCAGCCGGTCCTCGGGCAGGCCGCCGGCGGCGAGCAGGGCCTCGTCCAGGGGTTTGCCCTGGGCGATCAGCGTCTCGACGGCGGCGGCCGCCTGCTCGTCCAGCAGGTCCTCCTGCCGCATTTTTATCAGGATGGCGTTCATCGTACCCTTGGCGGTTGTCGCGCCCGTCGTCCCGGGCGTAAGGCGTCCGGCAGGAGGCGCGTGGCCCCCTGCCGGCCGTGGGTCAGACAGCGTCAGTCGAGCAGGCCCATGAGCACGAGTTGGGCTTCTTGCCGGAGGGTGAGGGCTTCGCGGAGTTCCTTGCGTGCGGCCGTCAGTTCGTCGGCGGCCTTGGCGCGGGCTTCGCGGAGACCCTTCAGAGCGGCCTTGATCTGGTCGGGGCTCGCCTCTTTGTTCTGGAGGAGCGTCTGGAGTTCCGTGGTCTTCTTCTCGACGTCGCTCTGGGGCGGGTCATCGGGCCTGGGGGCACCGCCAGGCTGGCCGCCGCGACCACGACGCATCCCGCCGAACATGCCGCCGCGCGACTGCCGCGACAGGGTCGAGACCTTTTCGATCTTGGGCTGGATGGCCTTCCATTCGTCCTCGTTCATCCCCAGGGACTCTCTCATGCGGGTCGAGGCTTCCTGGCGGAACTGCTCCATCCGCTGGCGCATCTGCTCGGGATCGCGCTGGGGGCGATCGCCGCGCTGTTCCTGCGCGATGGCCTGCCCGACCCACGCTGCCCCCAACACGAGGGCGATGGTCAGGGCCGTCACAATGGTGCGTCGATACATGGTTCGTCTCCTTTAGGCTGAGTTCGTACACGTTACTCGTGAAGGTCACCCCCCCCCGCGGGGAGTCGGCCGGTGATCCGGAGGAGGTCCGGGCGGACCGGTGTGCGCCGGCGGTGGTCCGCCCCACGGGGGGCCGGGCCGATCGCCGGGACCTCGGTCGCGCCGGCTCTTCATCAATTCGTCATATTTTGTGGCCTGGTCGGGAGTCAGCATCTGCTTGGTTCGCTCGACGGCCTGCTCGAACGCCTGTTTCCGTTGCTGGGCCAGTTCCTCCACCTGGCGGGCGTAGTCCTGGAGGAGGCTCTCGTACTCGGGTCGCTGGGTGTCGGTCAGCAGGGCGGCAATGGCCTGGTCGCGCTGCTGGGAGAAGGCTTTGCGCTGATCCCGCTGGTTGCGCCCGCCCGTTCGCATGACCTCGGACCAGATCTCACGCATCTGGTCGCGCTGCGGGTCGGTGAGGTCCAGTTCGGCCGTGAGCCACGATGGCTTGCGAGGCGGATGCCCGGGCCGCGACACGAGGATTCCCACGGCCGCGCCGGCGGCAAACGTCACCGCGAACGACAGAATCAGGAGCATCTTGGTCTTAGTCATGTCCGTTCTTCCGCTCGAGGTCCAGGGCGATCCACTGTGCCAACTGTTCCTCCGACCCGGTGGCGAGGGTGGCTTGCTGTGTGGCGACGGCGGTCTCCCAGAGGGGCATCCGCTCGGCCGGTCTGGGGGCCGCCTCCGACCGCCACAGCCAGACGGAGCAGACCAGCAGCACGGCAGCCGCCGCGGCCAGGAACCGCTTGGCCATGCGCCCCAGGTCGGCCATGAGCATGGCGTCGGTCGCCCGAC
>Ga0307378_10005692_pt1 | contig 17286 bp, 11 predicted proteins | sample UN1MG_FD_202238 | JGI IMG/M metagenome (GOLD analysis project Ga0307378, IMG submission 202238) | Soil microbial communities from Risofladan, Vaasa, Finland - UN-1 | ecosystem: Environmental > Terrestrial > Soil > Coastal area > Acid sulfate soil | place: Finland: Risofladan, Vaasa | collected... | reverse complement strand
TCTTCTGCTGCCGTCGGCCGCAAGACTACGCCAAGGTGGATAAGGCGCTAGTAGGACGCCATCTCCTGGGCAATGTGTTCCGCAAGCGCCGCGGCGGTTCGGTCATCCAGCCCTGCCAGTCCGCCCCCGACCGGATCGGGTTGGACTTCGAGGGTGGTTACCTTGCTGGCTTTCTCCCCGGCGACCGAGCCGAACTCGGCTTTCGTGTCTCGGACCAGGGCGCCGGGAAGCCGGCCCGTGTCCTTGGCCGTCAGGACCATCAGACGATCACAAGTGCCGGCCGCCTTGACGATGTCCGTCGGCGAGATCCTCGCTTCCCCGGGGGTTGTCACCACGGGAAACATCCACTCGGCCAGCTTCTGCCGGATCTGCCACCCGATGCCGTGATCCTTCTGGAGCACCCCGGGCTCGGCCACCAGACGCACCTTGGTCCGGTTGCGGTTGGTGATGCAGATGCCGGCGACCGAATCGGACGGGGCCGGGTGAATGGCCGGCTTGGGGGCGGTCGCCGCCTGACGCCGGAACGCCGCGTCGAGAATCTCCACGATCTCTGCGTCCGCAAACGGCTCGACCGCGTAGTAGAAGATCCTCTGTTCCCGATAGGCCGCCTCCTTCTGGGTGTCCGTCGAGGCAACTACCACGAGTTTCACCGACGGCGCCGCTTGGTTGACCCGACGCACGAGTTTCGGGCCCTCGTCGCCGAACGAAGCCGCGTCGAACACGAGCACGTCGTAATCGGGGGCCGCCACGGCCGCGGCCAACTCGTCCCCACTGCTCGCACGACGAACCTGGCACCCCAGCGACTCCAGTTGCTCGGCTTGCTCCCGGCCCCGCGCCTGGTCCGCGTTGGCCAGCACCACGCAGCGGGCCCTACAGGCTCTGATTTCCTCTTCCAGCCGCGTGGTGCAGATGCAGGCGATCCAACCTTTCCCACAAGGATCGTGCGCTAGCGCCGAAGGGTCCTCGACAAGGGCGTCGTTGATGGCGACCACCACGCCGGAAACCGGCGACGGCACCACCACCGGGGGCCTCCCTTCCACGTTCACGGCGGCCATCGGCAACCCCTGGTAGACCACTTCCCCGATGCGTGGAAGACGGACCGACTCGACGGCCGCCCCCTGCAATCGCGGCACCACGGCGCCGACGCATGCCGAACCGTCCTCCTCTCGCTGAAACCAGGCTTCGTCCAGGAAGAAAAACTCTTCGTCTCGCGCCGCCCGGGGCTCCTCGGATTCGGTCGCGGGCCGGTCTTGTCCGTTGGCGTCCCGACCGGCCAGCATTCGCTGGAGTGATTGGGTAATTTCCTCGGGGGTAAATGGCTTTGTGATGTAGTCCGAGGCGCCCAGACGCACTGCCGCGGCCGCGTTCGGCACGCTCGGATACCCCGTCATGATCAGCACGGGGATGTCCGGCTTTCGCTCCCGAAGCGCTTCGAGGAACTGGATCCCGTCCATCTCCGGCATCTTGATGTCGAGCAGAATGCCGGCGTATTCCCTTTCGGTGGCGCGATGGAGGCCTTCGCGCGCATCGGTGCTTTCCTCAACCTGGAATCCCTGGCGTGTGAAGATCCGCCGGCATGCCTGGCAGATGACCGCCTCGTCATCGACGACCAGTAGTCTTGGCTCGTTGGACATTGGTTTGTCTCCTTTGCCCGTTGGTTTTCGGCCGCTCGAAAGCGGCCCCCGCCAATCGTTACGTGAGCTTCCGCGTCAATCGGCGGACGAGGCGTTTGAGGCCGCCACACAGCGGCCGACCTCTTCGTCACCCACAAACCAGCGAACTCGGATGGTCGGAGTTGACTTGTCCGCTGATGTTGCCAGGATACCGGTGCCTAACGATGTCGCTTCATTGCAACATCTGTGCCAATCAAAGGGAGTCACCGACCGACGCGTGACCGCGCAACGGCAAACGCCTGCTGCAAGGCATTTCGTGGCAAGCCTTTATCGCCGTCGCGATCCGCCGCGGAATTGCTGCGACATGGAGCAAGCGACTCGAAAACAACGCCCCCGTTCTGTAGGAAGGCGACAGACGCCTCCGGCCGCGCGAAAGCAGACAAAAGGCCAAGAAACACCGCCATATCGGCCTGTTTTTAGGGCGTTCGCCGGAAGAGACTTGCCAAGAGACTTCCGTCTGGCCGGCTGATACATATGTATGGCGTGGCCATACATCTGAAGTGACGCGCTAGACAAGAAGGCAAGGACGATGAGAGACGAGCGGGTCCGACGCGAGCGGGTCCGACGCGAGGGGTGGCGGATGGACGGGCCGCCGGGCGGTTGGCTACCCGATGCAACCGTTCGACAAGACGGCCGTGGCAAGCCGCACGCAGCCGCGATCCCGCAGCGCACCCGGCACAGCGTTTCGCGTGTTACGCAACGGTATCCAGACGTTTGTCGCCGCGACGGCTCTTCGTCGCCGGGCTCGAGCGACCGGCGGATTGGGGGCTTTTTCGGAGAGACGGCCGCTAGTCCCCCTGCCCGTCGGGGCCGTCCGGCGGTCTCTGCTCAGCGGAAGGGAGCAGGATCGTGAACGTGGCCCCTTCGCCTTGCTGACTCTCTACCTGCAAGTCGCCGCCGTGCTGTCGGATAATCCCGTAGCTGACGCTGAGGCCGAGGCCGGTGCCTTTGCCGATGGGCTTCGTGCTGAAAAAGGGCTCGAAGATCTGTTCGAGATGGGCTCGCTTGATGCCGAAGCCGGTATCGGCCAGCTTCACCAGCACCATGCCATCCTGACTTCGCGTGCTGATGGTCAGCGTACCGCCGTCGGGCATGGCTTCACAAGCGTTCAGCGACAGGTTGAGCAGCACCTGCTGGAGCTGATTCATGTCGCCGTCCACCGGCGGCAAGTCCTCCTGGAAATCCTCGCGCACGGTAATCTGCTGGAACGCCTTCCGGTTCCCCAACAGCCGGAGGGTCTGGCGAATCACGTCGTTGATGTTCAGCGGCTGCTTGACGACCGGCCTTTCGCGGGCGAAATCCAAGAGGCCGCGAACGATCTCACTGACTCGCTTCGTCTCATGGATTATCAGGTCCAGGTCCTGCCTGTCCTGATCGTCGAGGTTGTCTTTCTCCCGGAGCAGGTGGGCGAAGGTCAGCACGCCGGTCAGCGGGTTGTTGATTTCGTGGGCGACTCCGGCGGCCAGCCGTCCGATCGAGGCCAGCTTCTCGCTGCGTCCGATCTGTTGCCGCGTGGCGATCTTGAGCTGCTCTTCCCGCTCGGCCACCGCGTCGGCCATCCTGTCGATCGCCTCGCACAACACGCCCATCTCCCCCGGCGGACGGGTTCCCACGCGCGCCGACAGATCGCCTTCGATGATCTTATGGGACATCCTGAGGATGCGGCCGATGGGTCGCAGCACCAGGTTGATCACGTAGAGCGAAAGCAGGACACTGACCAGCGTCGTTCCGAAAATCGTCGCCACGCGCACGCCGCCCAGCGTGACCAGCCGATGGATGAAAGGCGCCCGCAACAGGCCCACGTAGAGGATGCCGATAATCTGGCCGTCGGGGTTGCGGATCGGCTCGTAGGCCGTGATGTACCAGTCGTTGACCACGAACGCCGGCGCCGCCCAGACTTCGCCGCGATCCAGCACTTTCTCGGCGACTTCGGCGCTGACACGGGTGCCGACCGCGCGGGAGCCGTCGTCGTTTCGGACGTTCGTGGAGATGCGGAGATCGCTCTGAAAGATGGTGACGGTCCCAATCTCTCGGCCTTCGTAGGCTTCGCCGAAAAAGACCTCTTCCCGGATCGAGTCGACGATTTCGTATCGGCGGTTGAGCAAGTCGCCCGCGTACAGAAGCCCGAGTAGCGTTCCCTCGGAGTCCAGGATGGGGACGGCGGCCACCAAGACCATCCCGTCGGTTTGGACCTTGTCCGAGGTGGGCCGTGCATGCTCGGTGAGCTCGAGCTCGAAGAACGCCCTCTCGGCCAACTCGGGCGATTCCTTGGCCAGGCTCTGCGCGGAGACGATGATCGTGCCCGTCGCCAGGTTCCGCTCCTTGAGCACCCTGGCGACGATCGGATTCCCCGAGAGATCGTCCCCTCCGTCCTCGGGATTCTGCGCCCGGCAAATCACTCGACCTTCGCCGTCCAGCACCGAAAGGACGTCCATTCCCCCCGTGCGCCGCGCGGTTTGCAGAAGCGAGCCGAGCTTGTCGCGATCATGCTGTTTCAAGGCGGCTGCCAGGCCCTCGTCCAGAGAAACCGCCTCGAGGAAACGGCCAATCCCATGCGCGTAGTTGTCGTAGGCCGCCCGCGCCGAGTTCAGGTCCAAGCGGACTCGGTTCTGGACCTCCGTGAGCCATACGCGCCCCAAGTGGACCAGGGTAACCAGCGAGAGGACCGAGTTGGCCACGAGGATCACGACGATCAAGCCGACCGTCACTTTGAAGCGAATCGTCATGGTGATCTGCGCTTCCCGGCTCGTACCCGAGGCGGCCCCGCCGGTCGCCCGGCGACACGGCCACCCGCACGACACTCCCTCTCATTCTCGCACATAGCTCGTCCCGGAGAAAGGCAGGCGAGAGCTCGGGCGCAGCACGTATTCCGGGCGGGGACGTGACCTCGTTGAACCACCGCGAGAGCCGCGCAACCCCTCTGCTTGAACGACAGAGTTGGGCGGACGTCTGCCGGTTTGGCCGCGCCGGTCGCCTTAGGATCGCAGAAACAATACGTGGGGCACGATTCCATCGTGCCAGGCACGTTGGAAACGTGCCCCACGGCCATATCGCGACAGTTGTCTCTTGCGCGATCCTCAGCCGGCAATCCGCCTGGGCGAGTGTCTCGACTGCTCGGCGAAAACCCGCACGTTCTGGGGAGTCACGAAGACCTGGCTGCCGACCGTGATCCCTTGCGCGACGTAGCGCTCCTGGGAGACCTCTGCGAAGAGACGCTCGCCCGATTCGGCCTCCAGCTCCAACCGCACGTTCGGGCCCGCGGAATGGACGTGGGACACGGTCGCCTTGAAGCTCGAATGCCCGTTCTGTTCGGTATCCACCTTGAAATCGTGGGGTCGGACGAAGACCTTGACGGGCCGGGCGGTATGCGGCGCGAGCTCGGGCGAGTCCCAAGAGAGCGAGGCGAAGTGGACCTTGCCGTCTTCCACGCGACCATGGAAGAAGTTGACCTGGCCCAAAAAGTTCATCACGAACTCCGTGTCGGGCCGATGAAACACCGCGTCCGGCGTGCCGACCTGCTCGATCCGCCCCTGGCTCATCACCACCACGCGGTCGGCCAGCTCCAGCGCCTCGTCCTGGTCGTGGGTCACGAACACGCTGGTCACGTGGATCTCGTCGTGCAGCCGGCGGAGCCACCGGCGCAGCTCCTGGCGGACCTTGGCGTCCAGCGCCCCGAACGGCTCGTCCAGCAACAGCACCTTGGGCTCGATCGCCAGCGCCCGGGCCAACGCCACCCGCTGACGCTGACCGCCCGATAGCTGCCGCGGATACCGACCGGCGAGATCCTCCAACTGGATGAGTTGGAGAAGCTCGTCGACCTTCTGACGGATGGCGGCCCTCGACGGACGCAGCCTGCGCGGACGCACGCGGAGCCCAAAGGCGATGTTCTCCCGCACGGTCATGTGGCGAAACAGGGCGTAGTGCTGAAACACGAAGCCGACCCGGCGATCGCCCACGCGGCGCCGGGCGACGTCCTCGTCGTCGAACAACACCGACCCGCTCCCTTCGTCCGGCTGCTCCAGACCGGCGATGATGCGAAGCAGGGTGGTCTTTCCCGACCCCGAAGGGCCCAACAGCGCGACCAGCTCCCCGCCGCTCACCGACAGGCTGACGTCGTCCAGGGCGACGAACTTGCCGAACGTCTTGGTGATGTTCGAAACGCGAATACCCATCGTTACGACTCCCCGAATGAGCCTGCCTCGACCCGCGCCGCCTGTCGCGCACTCAACCACTCGAACACCGATTTGAGCACCAGCGTGACCAGGGCGACCATCGTCAGAAGCGAAGCGACGGCGAAAGCCGCCGCCGTGTTGTAATCGTTGTAGAGCACCTCGACGTGCAAGGGCACCGTGTTCGTCTGCCCGCGGATGTGCCCCGATACCACCGACACCGCGCCGAACTCCCCCATCGCCCGCGCGGTGCAAAGGATCACCCCGTAGAGCAACCCCCACTTGATGTTCGGAAGCGTCACCCGCCAGAACGTCTGCCATCCGCTCGCCCCCAGCACGCAGGCCGCCTCTTCCTCCTCGGTGCCCTGGGCCTGCATCAGCGGAATCAGCTCCCGCGCCACGAACGGGAACGTGACGAACATCGTGACCAGCACGATCCCCGGGACGGCGAAGATGATCGAGACGCCGTGCGCGTCGAGCCACGGGCCGAGCCAGCCGTGGCGACCGAACAGGAGCACGAAGGCCAGTCCGGAGATCACCGGCGAGACGGCGAAGGGGAGATCGATCAGCGTCACCAGCACGCTCGAGCCGACGAAGCGGAACTTGCCGATCGCCCAGGCCGCGGCCAGGCCGAACAGCGTGGTCATGGGCACCGCGATGGCTACCGCGAACAGGGTGAGGCGGATCGCGGAGAGCGAGTCCGGGTCGCCAAGCGAGGCCCAGTAGGCCGCCGCTCCCTTGGCGATCGCCTGGCCGAACACGGCCACCAGCGGCACCAGCAGGAACAACGCGAGAAACGCCATCGCCACGGTAATTAGCACCCATCGCAAAAGCGGCCCCTCCGAGGTCGCGCACGCCGCGCGCGCTCCGCAGCCGACCGATGTACGACGTTCAATCGCCCCAGCCATTGGGGACTCCTATTCAGCTATACCGCCGACTTCTCCATTGCAGCACGTTGATCGCGAACAAGAGCACGAACGACGCGACGAGCATCACCACGGCGATCGCCGTCGCCTCGGCGTAGTCGTACTGCTCGAGCTTGGTGACGATCATCAAGGGCGCGATCTCCGTCTTCATCGGCAGGTTGCCCGAGATAAACACCACCGAGCCGTATTCCCCCAGGGCACGCGCCAACGCCATCGCGAACCCGGTGACCAGGGCCGGGAAGATGCTCGGCAGGATCACCCGGCCGAACGTCTGCCATCGCGTGGCGCCCAGGCTGGCGGCGGCCTCCTCCAGCTCCGGCTCCAGGTCCTCCAACGCCGGTTGGAGCGTTCGCACGACGAACGGCAACCCAATGAAGGTCAGCGCCACCACCACGCCCAGCCGCGTGTACGCGACCTGCACCCCCGCCGGATCGAGCCACCGTCCGATCCAGCCGTTCTGGGCATAGATCGAGGTCAGGGCGATCCCCGAGACGGCCGTGGGCAGCGCGAAAGGCAAATCGACCATCGCGTCCACGATCTTCTTGCCCGGAAACGTGTAGCGCACCAGCACCCAAGCCACCACGAGACCGAACACCGCGTTGATCGAAGCCCCGGCCAGCGATGCCCCAAAGCTCAGCCGATACGACGCCATCACCCGGGGATCGACCACCGTCCGCACAAACTGATCCCACGGAATCGCGGCCGAGCGGAGCAGCAGGCAGGCCAGGGGAATCAGCACGAAAAGCCCCAGGTACGAGAGCGTGAAACCCATCGTCAGGCCGAACCCCGGGAGAACGCTCGGTTGTCTCAATTGGATTCTTGCGGCCATGGTCGGATGACGGAAGAAGATTACGGAATAAGAATATCTGGTCGCGTCCTGACGAGGTCTCCGCCCGCTCGGTTCCCACCACCTCACGGCTGGTAGATCTGGTCGAACACGCCGCCGTCGTCGAAATGGGCCTTCTGGGCCTTCTGCCAGCCGCCGAACACCTCGTCGACGGTGAATCGCTCCACGTCGGCAAACCGCTTCAGGTCCTCCTCCGCCCCGAACGACTCGAAAACCGGCCGGTAGTAGTGCTTGGCGGCCAACGCCTGTCCGACCGGCGAATAGAGGTACTCCAGGTACGCCTGGGCGACCTTTCGCGTGCCGTGCTTGTCGGCGACCTGGTCGACCAGCGTCACGGGCGGTTCGGCCAGGATGCTGATCGACGGGACCACGATCTCGAACTCGTCCGGCCCCAGCTCGTTGACCGCCAGGAAGGCCTCGTTCTCCCAGGCCAACAGCGCGTCGCCGATCCCCCGCTGCACAAAGGTCATCGTCGACCCCCGCGCGCCGGAGTCGAGCACCGGCACCCGGCGGAACAGCTCGGTGACGAACTGCTTGGCCCGCTGGTTGGCCTTGGCGACCTCGTCGGCATGCCCCGGATCGTCGAGCTTGGAGAAATCGCCCAGCTCCCGCTTCAAGACGAACCCCCACGCCGCCAGGTAGTTCCACCGGGCCCCGCCCGACGTCTTGGGGTTCGGCGTGATGATCTCAATCTCGCCCCGGATCAAGTCGTCCCAATCGTGAATCCCTTTGGGATTGCCTTTGCGGACCAGGAAGACGATCGTTGACGTGTAGGGCGCGCTGTGGTTGGGAAGACGCCGCTGCCAATCCTCGGGCAACAGGCCGGCCTTCCGGTGGATGGCGCCGATGTCGTAGGCCAGCGCCAGCGTGATCACGTCGGCCTCCAGCCCGTCGATTACCGACCGGGCCTGCTTGCCCGCGCCCCCGTGCGACATCCGCACGGTCACCGGCTGCCCGCAACGGTCCGCCCAGTATTCGGTGAACGCCCCGTTGTACTCCTTGTACAGCTCGCGGGTCGGATCGTAAGAGACATTGAGGATCTCCACGGGCCCCTGGGGCGCGGCGGCCGGCGCGGCGGCCGGGCCGGACCCGGCAGTCCGCCCAGGCTCGGGCGACGGGGTGCAGCCGCAGGTGACGAGCACTCCGCAGACAATCGCGAGGAAGAGAAAGCTTCGGCCTTTCGGTCCCATCCGGAATTCCTTTTGCTGAGATCGATCTCGACGACGCACGCGGTCTCCGTACCGGCGAGAGAGGTACCAGATAGGCAACTTCCATGCCAATGCTCTCCCAGGCCCTGCCTTCCCCATATCGCGGAGGTTTTGGGGGGGATGGGAGGAGAATTCCGGCGTCCTGGGCCCAGGAGCCGTGATATAAGACGGATAAGACTTGGGCATATCACGGCAAAACCGTGACATGTCACGGATGCTGGTCTGAGACCGTCACTCCGTGCGCGAGAGAAGCAAGTCGGCCGAAGCCGCCCGCGGGGCAGGCCCGCTAATGCGGTGGGGCCGGCTTGCGGAACCGGCCCTTGGCATCCTCGGCCGGATCGTGCTGCGGATTGGGCGCGGGCATCTGCGCGCCGACCTCGTCGCGCCACGCGTGCAGCATGCGGCGGAGCTGGTCCCGCTTCTCGGGCATCCGCTCGGCAAGATTTTTGCTCTCGCCAAGGTCGTCCCGGAGGTTGTACAGCTCGACGCGCATGTCCTCGTAGAACTCGATCAGCTTCCAGTCGCCGGCGCGCACGGCCCCATACGGCGTGGCCCCGAAGCTGTGATAGTGGGGGTAGTGCCAGTAGATGGCCGGCCGGGCGAGCTTTGCCTGGGGATCTTTCAGGAGCGGGACGAGGCTGAGGCCGTCGACCTTCGCGGTGTGCTCCGGATCGCCCTCCACGCCGGCAATCTCCAACAGCGTCGGATAGTAGTCGATGGTGATCACCGGCTCGTCCGACACGCTCCCCGGCCTGGTCACGCCGGGCCACTTGACGATCGTCGGCTCGCGTACCCCGCCCTCGTACGTGGAGCCCTTGCCGTCGCGGAGCGGCTTGTTCTCGGTGGGGTCGCCGTCGCGGTCCAGCCCGCCGTTGTCGCCGGTGAACACGATCACGGTCCGCTCGGCGATCCCCAGCTCATCGAGCTTCGCCAGGATGCGGCCGACGCTGTCGTCGACGCTTTGGACCATCGCCGCGTAGGCCGGGTTGGTGTGCCGCATGCCCGGCTTGACCCGCGCGGCGTACTGCTCCACGTAATCCGCCCTTCCCTCGACGGGCGTGTGGACGTTGAAATAGGCGAAGTACAAGAAGAACGGCCGGTCGCGGTTCTGCTCGATGATCGCGAGTGCCTCGTCGGTGAGCCGATCGGTGAGATACTGTCCCGGCTCGGCGCCCTCGGCCACCCGGGCGTCGTACCCGCCCTTCTTGTAGGGGTAGAAGTACGTGCCCGGGTAGCACGTGCCGGCGACCTGCACGTCGAAGCCTTGCTTGATCGCGAAGTAGTCCTCGTCCTCGACGAACCGCTTCTCCGGGTCCCGCGGCGCCAGGTGCCACTTGCCCACCTGGGCGGTCGCGTAGCCGCCGGCCTTGAGGGCCTCGGCCAGCGTCACGTAGCGGTGCTCCAGCCGCATGGTCCAGTCGGGCAGCTTGAGCTTGGCGTGGGGGCGCGGATGGCCGGGGATGAAATCGGTCACGTGGAGCCGGGCCGGGTACATCCCGGTCATGGCGGCCGCCCGGGTCGGCGAGCAGACCGTGCACGCCGCGTAGCCGCTGGTGAATCGCATCCCGGCGGCGGCCAGCCGGTCGACGTGGGGCGTCCGGTACAGATCGCTGCCGCAATAGCCCAGGTCGGTCCAGCCGAGGTCGTCGACCAGGAGGAAGATCAAGTTCGGCTTGGCCGGCGGGGGATCGTCAGCCGCCGCGGCGCCGAACCCGCCGATGGAAGCGATCGCGAAAACGGAAGCACGCAGCACAATACGCGAAACGAGTTGGGGAGCATTCATGGCACGGGACCTATTCGGGCGCGTGAAAACGATTGGGTACGTCGAGCTCTCTACGGCGCGGGCCGGGAGCCGGTCGCCTGGTTGGCGACGACGCGGAGCCGGGCTCGATCGGTGACGCAGCGGCCCTTCTCGACGTCCTCCTCGGTGAACAAGGCGACCAGGATTTGCTTGGCCCCGGTGCGGGAGTAGTCGTAGACGAGGTAGATCGTGCCGTCGCGGGCCTGGACGCCGTCGGGGTAGGAAACGCCGGGTCGGGCGTCGATCATCAGCCCGCCGTGCCAGGAGCGGCCGTCGTCGTCCGAGAGATAGGCGGTCAGCCGCGAGCGATCGGTCCGCTGGTCGATCGGCCCGTGCTTGACCAACAGGAGCCTGCCGGACCGGAGCCGGCGGATGAAGAACCGGGCCGTGGCGTGGCCGATCTTCGAGGGGGCCACGTCGCTCCAGGTGCGGCCCGCGTCGGTCGAGACGCTCTCGCCGATGCCGTAGGCGGTGCGAACGAGCGTCCAGAGGCTCCCGTCGCCGCGCTCGACGATCATCGGCTCGTCGCAGTTGCGGTCTTCCTTCCGGGGGACGTTGGCCGCGCCCCGCTTGTGCCACGTGGTCCCCTTGTCGTCGGAGCAGACGACGCTCGCGCTTCCCTCCTGCCTCCACAAGGCCACGGGCAGGAGCCACTCGCCCGTCGAGAGGACGGTCGGCTTGCACATCATGATCCCCTCGCAGATGAGCCGGGGGGGCGACCAGGTGGGGGCCTCGTCGCCGGAGTTTTCGGTGACCATGGCCCAGAGGTACACGCCGCGATGCCGCTGGGCCCAGAAGAGCCAGAGGCGTCCGGTCGGGTCGTGCCACAGGCATGGGTCGAACGCCCTCGACGGACCGTCGCCGTCGGGGTCGATGACCATCGCCAGGTCGGACCAGGTGGCGCCGTCGTCGCCGCTGGTGGCGAGCATCACGTAGTTGTGGTGGTCCTCGGTCACCCCGCCGCCGTACCACGTGACCCAGAGTCGCCCGCCCGGCGCCCGCTCGATCCCGGGGATGCCCTGGAACATGCGGACTCCGTCGGCGTACTCCGGCCCGGGCTGGAGGATCACGGCGGGGGCTTGCTTCGAGCCGTCGTCGGGCGCGTCGGCCTCGGCGGCGGCGGGAAGCGCACTCATGAGAATCGCCAGAACGGCAATGGACTGTACGTGCTGTCTCTCGTTCATTCCTCATGTCCCTTTGGTAGAATCCTGAAGTCGTCAAACCAAAACTGCTGGCCGCGCTTGCCTTTTTCGGAGGTGTAGAAGCGGAACGTCTGCACCAGTTTCACGTCGGGAAAGACGTCGCGGATGTGCCGGGCGTCGAACTCGGCCTCGTGCCACTGGTCGTCGTCCACCAGTTCGAGGCACGCGAGGTCGCGCTCGCGGCCGCGCTCGCGAGCCGGGCTGCCGCCGACACACACCTCCCCGCGGCCGTCCCGGGTGCTTCGGAAGGCGTGGACCCACACGCCGACCGGCACGCCTTGGGGAATCCGGTAGGCGAATCGGACGATGGGGAACCGATCGACGTCCCACCACCGGGGACGCAGGTGGCACGACATCGTCGCCCCGTCCTTCTCGGCGAACACCCGCATCGAGTGCTTGCCGCTCGCGGCGGTGGAGTCGTCGAGCCGGGCGGTCGTGTTCCGCTGCCGGGAGAAGCTGAAGTAGTAGAACCACTGTTCGCGGTTCTCCGGCTCGAAGTCGATCGCGACGACCGGCTCGGTCGCGGTCTCCATCGTCTCGACGCGGAGCCCGGCCGGAATCGACGGCCCGGCGTACCACGGCTCGCCCTCGGCCCCGTGCTCGAATGCCCCGAGGTCGGGCGCGTCGCCGGCGTACGGCAGCGAGACGCCGTCGCCGGCCTCCCACGCAAGGTCGCGGTCCAGTGCAAGGACGCCCGCGTCGAGGTCGGCGCGGGTGACGATCGCCTGCTGCTTCTTGGGGCCGATAAACACCAGATCGCCCTGCTCGCCGGGGATGCCGAAGCCGTCGTAGAACGGCCGGGCGTCGTCGACGGCGATCTCGCGGCCCGAGCCGGATTGCCGTGCGACGGCCAGCGGCCCGGCGGCGTCGATGCCGGGGCTTTCGGCCCGAAGGCGGTAATCGTCCGACGGCGGCTCGACAAAGAGCGGGTCGGCGTCGAGGTTGCCGGCGAACTGGTCGGGCTTCTTCCGGTTTGCCTCGTCGGCGGTCATGGTCAGCCCGGGCCATTGCGAGGCGCCCGGGGACGCCGAATCGTAGCGCACGGTCTTATCGCCGGGCTTTGCGCCGAAGAGCAGGTTGTGTTTGAAGAGGTTGTCTTCGGCGATGTTCGCGTAGAGGAGCAGTGCCAGCCCGTCGCCGCCCGGGTCGTTGCCGCTGAAGACGTTGTTTTGGAAGAGGTTGCCCGTCACCATGTGCGGCTGGGGATTGGCGCCGAAGTCGACCATCTCGAAGCCGTACTCGTGATTGCGGTACCAGGTGTTGTGATAGAGGCGGGAGCCGGTCATCTTCCAGGGCTCGTCGGCCCCGTACTTGTAGGAGTTGATCACCAGCGGCCCGTAGTAGTTGCGGTAGATGACGTTGTGCCGGAAGATCGAGTCGATGACGAACAGCTTGGCGCGGCCGTCGGCCGAGCCGGAGCCCTCGAATCCGTTGGTGATCACGCATCGCTCCATGAGGAGCCGGGGGGTGGAGAAGCACTCGAAGTTGCGGCCCCATCGGCAATCGAAGATGCAGGAGCGGACGACGTTGTGCGGCGAGTCGTGCCACAGGCCGAAGGGGCGGTGGCCGGCCCGGCTGATGTGGATCCGCTCGAACACGTTGTGCCCGGAGCCGAAGTTGTTCCACATGTCGCCGCTGACGTGCCCGTACTCGCCCACGTTGAGGGAGCGCCAGCACCTCAGATCCTCGTATCGGTTGTAGTGGCAGTCGCGGCACTCGATCGGGCTGTAGACGCCGGTTGCGTTTTCCATGTGACAACGCCGGATCAGGCAGTGGCCGGCGGAATCGAGCTTCATCCACCCGCCGCGATGGGGCACGAGTCGCAGGCCGTCGATGACGACGTACTGGCGATCTCGCAGCCGGACGCAGGTCCGGGCGCCGTCGCTCGACGGGCCGCCCTTGATGACCGCGGCGCGGGACGACTCCCCCCGGTACGTGATCGGCGCATCCTCGCGTCCCGAGCGGGCCGGCTCGACGACTCCCTCGTACTCCCCGTTTGCAAGGACGGCCGTGTCGCCCGGCGCAAGCGCCGCGTTCGCCTTGGCAAGCGTCTGCCAGGGGCGCCCGCGCGTGCCCGGGGCGTCGTCACTTCCGTCGGGAGCCAGGTAGTACGTGGCGCCGGACGCCGCGGACGAGAGCAGCAAGACGGCCAGAACAGAAAGGCCAAGGAAACGCAAACACATAATCACCTCCCGGGCCTGCGTAAAGCCTATCCATGGACTCCGAGGCAGATACATCCCGCTCCCACCGCGCGCCATTGTCGTCGCTCGACGCCCACCGAGCAACCGGGCAGGGCACAGGAACGCTCGCGCCGCGCGCTGCCAAGGGCGGCTCTTCCACGCCTGGTCGGCCGACCCCGAGTTGACGAAACCCCGAATCTGGAAGCGATTCATGGGCGAGCCGCCCGGCTGTTGACCCAACGGTTGTCCCTCACGAGCCGACCGCTACAATCGTACCGACGGTCAATACGTATTACCCTGCCCGGAGCCTGCCGATGAAGTGGAGTCGCCCCGTTGTTGCCGTGACGCTTGGTTTGGTCGCCCTTCTTCACTCCTTACAAGCCGACGAGTGGCCCCAGTGGCGGGGTCCGAACCGCGACGGCGTCTGGGCCGAGACGGGGATCATCGACGAGTTCGATTCAGCGGACATCGAGCTGAAGTGGAGGGTCCCGATCTCCAGCGGCTACAGCGGCCCGACCGTCGCCGAGGGGCGGGTCTACGTCGCGGATCGCGTGGCCGAGCCCGACGAGATCGAGCGTGTCCACTGCTTCGACTGGCAGACCGGCCGGGCGATCTGGTCCCACGGCTACGGCTGCCGCTACGAGGACTTCAAGTATCACGCGGGGCCCCGCGCCTCGGTGCTGATCGACGACGGACGCGCGTACAGCCTGGGCGCGGCGGGGCACCTGTTCTGTTTCGACGCCGCGACCGGCAGCGTGCTTTGGAGCCGGGACCTGAAGGCCGAGTACAAGATCCGGATGCCCAATTGGGGCATTGCCGCCTCGCCGGTCGTCGAGGGCGACCTCATCATCGTGCAGATCGCCGGCGACGACAACGCCTGCCTGTGTGCCTTCGACAAGCAAAGCGGCGACGAGCGGTGGAAAGCGCTTCCCGACGACGCCTCCTACGCGGCGCCGATCGTCATCGATCAGGCACGCCAGCGCGTGCTCGTTTGCCAGACGGGGGACCGCATCGTGGGCCTCGATCCCGGCAGCGGCCGCCTGCACTGGGAATACCCGTTCCCCTGGAAGAACTGGCCGATCGGGATCGCCACGCCCGTCGCCCACGAGGGCCTGGTGTTGATCTCCGACGCCCACAAAGGCACGCTCCTGCTGCGCCCGTCGCAGGAAACGCTGACGGCGGAAAAGGTGTGGCACCGTGACCGGCGGGACTCGAAGGACGGCAAGGCCCTGCACTGCCTGATTTCGACCCCCTTCGTCGACGGCGGGCACGTCTACGGGGCGGACAGCCGGGGCATGCTGCGTTGCCTGAGCCTGGCCACGGGTGAGCAGGTCTGGGAGGACCGGACGGCCGTGCCGGAGAACTCCTTCGCCACCATCCACCTGATCCGCCACGGGGAACGGACCTGGATGTTCAACGAATGCGGCGAGCTGATCATCTCCCGGCTCGCGCCCGACGGATTCCACGAGATCAGCAGGGCGAAGCTCCTCGACCCGACCCGAGAGCAGTTGGCCCGGCGCGACGGCGTGACCTGGTCGCACCCGGCGTTCGCCTATCGCCACGTGTTCGCGCGCAACGACCGCGAGCTGGTGTGTGCCGACTTGTCGGCGAAGTGAGCGGGGGAGGTTCGCTGCGCCGGTCGCCCCTTTGCGCGCGGCCCTCACCGTCGCAGCCTGACGACGACCGACCGCGTGAAATCGGGGAGCGCCAGCCGGGGGCCGTCGAGCGCCAGCCGGCCGCGCTCGCCGGTCCAGGGGTCGTAGAAGGTGCAGGTGGCGCCGGCGAGCTGGTCGGGGGGGAGGTCGAGGTTCACCGTCGCGCCGCGGACCGGCTGGGGCGGGCGGCCTTCGGCCAGCTCCGTCTGCCACGTGTTTTCCTTGTCCCGGCACCAGGCGAGAAAGGTGGTTTTGCCTTTCAGGGCGAGGATGCGGAGGCGTGGGTGGTCGAGGACCACGGGCTGGAACTGCTCGGCGGGCGGGTCGATGCCGTCGATCGCCTCGGCGAACCGGGCGAAATGCCCCCACAGGTCGTTGCGGTCGACGTAGACCTCCCAGTGCCAAATCTGGCCCGGCCCGGCCGCGCCGGCGAAGAACGGGGCGAACAGCACGTCGTGCAGAAGCACGCCCGACGTGTCCTTCGCGTAGAGCTTGAACGGGCCCGTGTGGCTCGGCTCGACCGCCCCGCTCTCGGCCAGGAGCACGGGCTTCTGCACGCCGAACGCGAGAAGCTCGCCGACGGCATCGGCCGCCGCCAGGTCGACCGGGCCGTGGCACACCTCCAGCGACGCGCCCAGGTCGAGGTAGCGGTGCACCTGGAGGACGTCGTTCCCGGGAATCAGGCAGAGCCGGCGATAGCGATCGCGCTTGCTCGCGTGGTCGAAGCTGCCCAGGCTCTGCATGGCAAGGTTCTTGGGGAAGAGTCGGTGGAGCTCGGTGAGCATCTCGTTGGTCCAATCGGCCCAGTCGCCGCCCTGGATGCAGTCCATCTCGTTCCACAGCTCCCAGCCGAAGACGATCGGGTCGTCGCCGTAGCGCTTCTGAAACCAGGCCAGCTTGCGCTTGAACTGCGCCCGGCAGGCGGGGCTCTCGAAGAACTCGGCGGTCGATCGGGCCGGCCCGCCCTGGTCGACGTGGTGGATCGGCTTGCCGAAATGGACCTGGCGCCCTTCGCCCAGGTGGCGGAAGCTCTCCAGACAGAGCTTCAGCCGGATGCCGTGCCGCCGGGCGATCGCGAGCAGGTCGTCGATCCGCTTGGCCTTCTCTTCGTCGTACTCGCCGCTTCGGGCGTGCTCGACGTCGAAGTACGGGTGCCCGAGCCAGATCCGCACGAAGTCGCCGCCGTTGGCCGAGAGCTTCTCGAACCACGCCTCCATCCCTTCCATGCCCCGGTCCCCCGGCGGGGCGATCATGTTCAGCCCCACCGGCACGTAGGGCGTCCCGTCCGATAGCTCGAAGTAGCGCGAGTCGCGGGGGCTGACTCGGACGAAGAGGCTTGCCGTTTCGGCGGCGCTGGCGGGCGAAGCCGCGAGCGGGACGATGAGCAGAAGTGCGAATAGAAGCGGGCCATTCATCGTCGTCTCCTCCGGGGATGGGTCACTCCAGCACCACGCTCGCCACGGGATCGGGGCGAAGCACGAGCGTCGCACGGCCGTCTTGCTGCGTGGTTTCGAGCGGGGCATTGCCACCGACGAGCGACGCCCGCTGGATTCCTCCGAGCCGCTCGATCTCGAGCGACACGCTCGCCTCCGCCGCTTCGTAGTCCGGGCTGCCGGCCGCCCGGT
>Ga0307378_10005688_pt1 | contig 17293 bp, 10 predicted proteins | sample UN1MG_FD_202238 | JGI IMG/M metagenome (GOLD analysis project Ga0307378, IMG submission 202238) | Soil microbial communities from Risofladan, Vaasa, Finland - UN-1 | ecosystem: Environmental > Terrestrial > Soil > Coastal area > Acid sulfate soil | place: Finland: Risofladan, Vaasa | collected... | reverse complement strand
GGCCGTCGACTTCGGCGTGGGTTTGAGTCCTCGCGTCTTGAGGCCGACCGGACGCGACGAGGACCGAAAGCGCGACGCCCGACACAAGGATAAACACAAGGGATCTTCTCATGGTTCCTCTCGTCGTCGGCATGGGATCGCGAGGAATTCTATCATGGTCTTCCAACTTCGCCTGGGCGCTCGTGAGCTTTTTCGGGAATGCCTCCTTGTGCCGGGGGCCGGGCTCGAACCGGCATGCTTCTTGCGAAGCGAGGGATTTTAAGTCCCTTGCGTCTGCCAATTCCGCCACCCCGGCAGCAGTTGAAAATTATCACGAATTCAACTTTGTGGCAATGTCCCACATCAAGAGCGGCTGGACAAGGGGATCCAGCGATCTCGGCATGCGTGAAATAGGCATGCGCACGACACTTTTCTTATTTCTTTTCCAGGAACCGCAGGGCCCGCTCCATCACCGGATCCCGGCCCGCCAGGAGGTCCTCGATCGTCGGCGACACGGGGACATCGGGGACGATACCGCGGTCCTTGGGATAGCCATCCACGGCCATCGTGTAGATGACGAGCGGGATCCGGACCTGGATGCGGGTGTTGGGGAGCGTGGCCACGACGATGTATCCCGAAGTGTTGCCGTAATAGCCCGCGCCGCATTCCTCTCCAAAAAATACGGCCTTTTTATGGAAATGGAAGAGGGACGTGGTCTCCCCTGTCGCCGAAAAGCTCAACCCGTCGATGAGGATGGCGATCCGGCCCGTGAACCGGGGATGTGCGGGCTTCTGGAGCCCGATGTTGGGGTGGTCGAGGACGTCGAACCAACCGCGCGCGTTCTTTTTGAGCGATTTGGCCAGCTCTTCAGCGTCCTTCGCCGTTTCATTCGTGAACCGGAAGAGGTCATAACGGTCCTTCTTGGTTTCGAGGGCCCAGTAATAGAGGAACGGACGGTCCATGACGTGGGCAAAAAGGAGTTTCCCGTATGCGTCCATCCCTCCGCCGTTGCCTCTCAGGTCGATGATCAGGTTCGGGGTCTTCTTTTCTTCGAGAGCGCGGAAAGCGTCCTTGAGGAATTCCGGATAGGGCGGGGTCGCCTTTTCCGGGTCGTCCCCGAAGCTTGCGATCATCAGGATGGCGGTCGTCCCCCGGAAGGCCAGTGTATAAAGGGGACGGCGTTTGGCCGTGTCGGGATAGCGCTCGTTCAGGATCCGGACAACGTCTTTCCCCTTGATCCCTGGCACCATGACCTCCCGGACCTCCCTGCTATGATAGGGCCGGAAACGGAGCTTGTACGAATCGGGCCGGCCGAACCGGAGGGCGAAAAGCCGGCCGAAATTGGCCGGGAATTCCAGCTGCCGGATCTTGCGGGTCGGAATCCCGGCGTCGTTCGGAATAAGAGGCAGGAGCTTCGACAGGACCTCTCCCGCCGGCATCCCGTTGACGGCCAGAAGCTCCGACCCCTCCTTGAGGCTCGCATCCGTACTCAGGTTCCGGAAGATATAGGTTTTGCCACTCAGGAAGCGGAGCCCGACAGGCAAGGTAATGAGTTGGTCGTCAAGGAAGGAAATGGCCGGCGGCGAGACCAGCGCTCGGGTATGTCCGTCCTTGACCTCGGCGACGAGCGGCAGAAGCCGGAGATAGAAATCGAGTTCCGTCAGGGGGCCCGTGAGCCCATTCATGGTTTCGTCGAAACTCTTCTTGAGCACGCTCACCGGGGTGTACCGGTCGAACCCGCCGTGTCCCTCTTCCAGCATGTCCCAGAGGATCTTGAGGTCTTCCTTGAGCGCTTCAGCCGGATAGGTCTTCCGAGGGTCGTAGGCGACAGGCGCGGGGTGGGCATCCTGGGGCTGCTGAAGGCGATCGCCGGGCTCGCCGCTTGCCCCGAGGGCCCGATGGGAATCCAACCGGAAAGGATATGGACCGCGCCCAGCCGTCGCGGCGATAACGACGGCCACAACCGAAACGGCGACCGCCGCGGCTATGTTCTTTTTTATCATTCTCTTCCTCCCTGTCTGGATCACTCTAGTCCGTTGGCCCCGGGGATATTTCAATATTCATGGGGGACCTCTTCCATTCTACAAGCAATAAGCATGCCAAGAAGACGGCTATTCTCTCCACCCATAATGGCACCAAAAGGCGGGAACTGTACTTGCCCCAAAGACGCTTTGCAGCGACGCCCCCTGTCCTGATAAAATGAGGCCTGCGGATCCCATCATGCCGAAGCGCGGCTCTTCGAAACAGTCCTCCGGGCACTTCCCCAGGGAGGTCCATAAAATAACCGAAGTCCGCTCCGAATACGCGAGCGCCCGTCTCATCCTGGCCAACCTCGACTTCCGGGCCGCGGGCGAGAAATGGGCCCGGCCGCCGGGATACATTCCCGCCGAGATCGACTACGCCGCCTCCGACGGCACGGCTCAAACGATCTCCGTCAGGGATTACGACGTCCGCTCGCTCGACCGCGTTCCCCCTCCCAAGGCCATCGAGCACCTGAACCTCATTCACCTGGCCCGCCGGGGACAGGCCGGGGCGGCCCTGGAACTCGCCCGGCGGACGGCGGAGATCCACGACCCGATCAGGACGCGTTTCGCCGGCGCCGCCCTGGCCGAGAACGCCCACGTCATCCCCTACACGACGCCGGTCTCCCATCCAGAAGCCCAGGTAAGCCAGAAGGGTGCCGTCCTCCTCGACCTGACGCGGCAGGGCATCGCCACGGCCGATTTCACGATCCTCGGGTCGACCTGCTACGCCCTGCCGCCGGCCGAGCGCGAGGAGCATCTGTGGGAGGCCATCCGGGACCTCGAGGTCCTGAGCGGCCGGAAATATGAGAATTCCAGGAATCCGCTTCTCGTCGCCATGCGTTCGGCCATGCCGTTCTACGTCCCCGGCTTCATGCCGACCTACCTCAACGTCGGGGTGACTTCGGCGCTCGCCGCCGGCCTCGTCCGCCGCTACGGCGAAGCGGGATCGGCCCGCATTCTTCTCAACAACCGCAAGACGATCCTCGAGGCCCTTAGCCCGGAGGATTTCCGTCTCGTGGAGAAGGACCTCCGGACGGACCTCGACGTCGCCCAGAATCTCACCTTGGCCCGCCGGATCGAACGGATCATCGAGAACCGCCAGCCGGAACTCCTCGAAGACGCCGCCGCCCAGGCCCGGTTTTTCCTGTCCCGGATCTACGCCTATTACGAGGACCACCTCGACGTGCTCCGCAATTTCATGAGCCGGGCGATCCAATTCCCGGCCGTGATCGTCCAGCGCATGGTCTGCAGCGCCATCGACGAGCGCTGCTACGCCGGCGTCATCTACAGCCGCCATCCCCGCCTGGGAGCCGGCGTTTTCCTCCAGTTCGCCCGGGCCGTCTTCGGAGAGGACCTCATGACCGGCCGGCTGCACCCCGAAGAGCACCATTTCAACAGCCGGGAGGAGGCCCGGCGCGACTTCCCCGCGGTCTTTCACGTCTGGGAACGGCTGGCCCAACTCGAGACGATTTTCGGGGGGCCGGTCATGGTCGAGTTCACGGGCGTCCACGGCACCTACACGACTCTCCAGGTCAACGCGGCCGAGATGACGGGGATAGGCATGCTCTCGGCCGTCATGGACCTCTATCGGGCGGGCCGCATCCCGGCGGAGAGGGTCCGCCAGATCGTCAAGCCCTACCACGTCCGTCAGATCGAATCAGACGCCATCGACCCGAAGTCGCTCCATGCCCTGACGCCTTTTTGCCGGGGGCTCTCGGTCCTGCCCCGTTCTGCGGTGACCGGCCGGGCATATTTTTCCGCCGGGGCGGCGAAGAGCGCGCGCGAAGCGAAGTCCGCCGACAACACCATCCTGATCAAGGAGCGGTTCACTCCGACCGACGTGATCGATATGCAAAGCGCGAGCGGCATCTGCAGCCTGAGCCCGGCGGCCATCCACGTCGTAACGTCCGCCCAGAACCTGGGCATCCCGGTCCTCCTCAACCTCGAGGAAGCCGGCGTCCGCCTGGACGACACGGCCCGGGCCCTGGTCAACCGGGGCGGGCTCGAGATCAGGGAAGGAGACTGGGTTTCGATATCGAGCCGGCTCAGGACGCTTTACGTCGGCAAGGCGATTTTCGCCCCGGCCCGCCTGCTGCGTTTCATGGCCGGCGAAAAGGTCGAGATGACCGCGGCCGAACGGCCGAGATTCGAAGCCCTCGCCTCCTGCTACCGGGAGTTCCGGGCTATCCTCGAGGGCGTCGACGCCACGCGCTTCGAAACCCTCCAAGACCTGGGCCACGCGATCCAGTACGGCCGGCTCCAGGACGACCCCCGGAAGGCGGAATTCGTCAACCGCTCGTTCGACGCCAACCGCGGGACACTGGCGGGGCGGCTGTTCGAGGTGACGCTCGGCAGCCATTACATCAACCTGGCCGCCTACCGGCTCCTCACCCCCGCCCGCAGGATCGGGCTCCTCAAGGACGTCCTGGCGCTCGGCCGGGAGAGAGGACTGTCGGGGTATCAGGCCGGTGCGTTCGTCGTCGGCAGCTTCATCGAGCCGGGGGTCGAGGCCTCTTTCTGGAAGAGTTTCGAACCGCTGGAGATCGCCGGCCTTCTCAACGAGTGGCTGCTCCACCAGAAATACCTGAGGGTTCTCGAGGCCGTCGGCGAGCGGAGGGTCAACCGGGCCAGGTCCGTGATCCTGGCCCAGGGGCTGGCGGCCGTGCAGATCCACCAGGGATGGACCGTCGAGTTCGGGGGCCTGAGGTCGAGCGGCGTCGACCTCGACGAGGTTCGCCGCCACATCGGGGAAGGGTTCGACCCCCAGACGGCGGAGCTCCTGGACGCGCTGGCCCGGGCCTAGGCGCCTTCCTTGACCCGATAAACCTTGTCGCCTTCCCGGACGTGTTCCTTGACCTTCATTCCGGCCGAGACGCCCTTTTTGATCTCCGGCACCGCCAGATGCTCCTGCTGCAGCGACTCCACCGCCTGGGTGAAATCGCTCGTGTGGCCCTTGATGTGGATGATCTCCCCGACCTTCAAAGTGCCGGTCGTGACCTCGATCCCGGCGACGCCGATCTTGGGGAAATAATGGGTGATGTGGCCGATCTCTTCTTCCATGATCCCTCCTCGTCGCCCTCCAAAGCGTCCCGCCGACCCGGCTCGAATGATACGCGCGAAGGCCGGACGAGTCAATGCGCGCGTGCGTGCCGGACCGCTCCCTTACGTTTTCGGCCCCGCAGAGCCCAGACCTCAGTCGGTCTTCAAGAACGCATAGGTCCTGCCGTACCTCAACATCTGTTCGACATAGCCCTCCGTATAGGAGATCTTGACGTCGACGATCTTGCCGTTCTCAATGACCGGCGTGTAAACGGGATTGACGAAGCCGGCGTAAGGGGCCAGGTGCAGCTTGGCGTAGCGCTCCAGGACTTCCGTGTGCAGCGCCTGATCGACCTGGACACCGTAATTTTCGATCAAGTTCTTGGCCGCTTCGTAGTCCCCTTCACTCGTGATGCGCTGGACCTCGGCCAGGAGTTGGCCGTAAAGCTGACGCAGTTTCTGATAGTCGTTGACGACGAAGTAAGTCTTCCCGTCCTTCATCACTCTTGCGATCACGTTCTCCGCCTTGCCCTTTTCGTAGACCCAGTGGGAGACCATGGCCCGGCCGCGCATGTGGGCCTGGTCGATCGTCTTCCCCGGTTGGATCCGGGTGAGCTGGGTCATCAGGCCGTTGCGGATCTGTCCGTCGTATTCGGCTTTGGCCGCGTCCGTATTCGGCAGGAGACCGAGCTCGATCATCTTGTCGTCCATCATGTAGTAAAGGGCGAAGAGGTCGGCCCGCGACTCCTCGATCGGCGAATGGTAGTTCTTGAGCGACTCCGGGCCGACGCCGGGCAGGAGCTGACCCGAGCCGTGCCCGAGGACTTCATGGAGATCGGTGTGGATGTTGCCGGCCAGGGGCCCATATGTCTTGGCCCGTTCGAGGAGCTCCTCGGAATAGGAGAACTCCGGGCCGAACGGCGACGTGAGCGAGGACTGGTTGTAGGCGTAGGTGATGTTCTCGATGGTCACGGACTTCGAGCCGTAGTCCTTGCGTATCCAATTGGCGTTCGGCAGGTTGATGCCGATGGGCGTCGAGGGATAGCAGTCGCCGCCCAGGATGGCCGCGGTGATGACCTTGGCCGAGACGCCCTTGACTTCCTTCTTCTTGAAACGGGGATCGACCGGCGAGTGGTCCTCGAACCATTGGGCGTTGGCCGAGATCGTGTCGGCCCGCTTCGTCGCCGCCAGGTCCTTGAAGTTGACGAGAGACTCCCAGCTGGCCTTCTGGCCCAGCGGGTCGTTGTAGACCTCGATGAAGCCGTTTATGAAATCGACGAGTGAAGCGAGGTCCTCGACCCAGAGGATGTTGTACTCGTCGAATTTCTCGAGGTCGCCCGTTCTGTAGTAGGCGATGAGGGCTTCGATGACCTTCTTCTGCTGGGCGTTCTCGGCCGCGCCGGCCGCTCTCTCCAGCCAATAGACGATCTTGGCGATGGCCGGCCCGTAGAGGCCGTCGACCGAGGCGACCTCCTCGACGACCTTGCCGTCCTTCTTCACGAGGCGCGTATTCAAACCGTAGGAGATGGGCGTCGTGTCCTTCTCGTCGACGATGCCCTTGGTGTAGGCCTCGACTTCGGCCTGGGTGACGCCCTCATAGAAATTGACGGCCGAGTTCACGACCAGGTCCTTGGTCGAATCCTGGGAGACCTTTTTGGCGTCGACGGCGGGGTCGAAGAGGATGGGCCGCAGGAAGACCAGGAAGTCGTCGATCGACTGTCCCGCGGCGAGAGGGAAGGTCACGCCCTCCGATCCCTTGACCAGGGCCGCGAAATAGTCGGCGTCGAACCCCGGCATGATCTTGTCCGTGGAGTAGTGGTGGTGGATGCCGTTGGAGAACCAGGCCCTTTTGACGTAGGTCATGAATTCGTTCCAACGCGGGTCCTGCCGATCGCCCTTATAGCCCTCGACGACGGCGTCGAGGGTGTGGCGGATCTTGAGGTTGTACTTATAGTTCTCGTCGAAGATGATGTCCCGGCCGCAGAGGGCCGCCTCGCTCAGGTAATAAACCAGTTCTTTCTGGGACGGTGAGAGCGCCTCGAATCCGGGCACCTGGTAGCGCAGGATCCTCAGGTCGGCGAACTGGTCGATTTGCCATTGGAACTCCGGGGCGGCCGCGGCCTGCTCGGGCCCCGTCTTCTTGCATCCGGCGGCCAGAAAGGCCAACCCGAAGCAAAGGGCGAGAAGGAGTGTGCTCTTGACGTTCATGTGAATCAACCTCTCAATGGATTTTTCCGGCGCATCCGGCGCCTCACGCCTATGATAGCCAAATGCCCCGTTCGAGTCCATTTCTTCCTGTCCGTCTTGCCCCTCCGCCCGGCTTGGTGATACGCTTGATGGCCTGATGGAAGAAATCCGGCCGCCCCGCGTCAAAAGGCTGGTTATCAATTTCAGGTGGAGGTCTATATGAGAAAGAACGTATTGGCCGTTATCCTCGTCTTCGCCGCGCTCATCAGCCTGCGGGCCCAAGCACCGCAACAACCGCAGATGAAGCTCGAGGACGTCCAGAAGGCATTGAGCCTGGTCGACAAGCCCCTGCCCGCCCCCGACAAATACAAGGCGGGCCTCGCGGCCATCACCGCCGAGGATTCCCTGGCGATGCTGACCTACATCGCGTCCGACCTCATGGAAGGCCGGGAGACCGCGACCCGCGGCTACGCGCTGGCCGCCGAGTACGCCGCTTCCCTGCTCAAGATGTGGGGCGTCAAGCCCGCCGGCGACACGCCGATGAGGAGTGGCTCCCGCATGGGCGGCGGAGGCCGGAGCGGAGCGCCGACGGCGCCCCCGGAACGGACCTATTTCCAGGAATTCGCCCTGAAAGAGGTCTCGGACTCCCAGACTGCGGTCACGATCGAGGTCAACAAGGGCGGCGCTTTGAAGAGCCGCACGTTCCATGGCGGCACCGACTTCCAGGGCGGCAGGGGCGGCGCCGAAGGCACCCTCACCGCTCCCGTCGTCTTCGTCGGCTACGGGATCAGTGAACCGTCGGTCGGTTTCGACGAGCTCAAGGGCCTGAACCTCAAGGGCAAGATCGTCCTCCTGCTCTCCGACGCACCCGGCCGTGACAACCCCCAGTCGCCCCTCCAGACGAAGAAGGAGCTCAAGGACAAGTACTTCCCGGCCGCTCCCCAGGGCGACAGGATGGCCATGATGATGCGCGGCGGCCCGGACCGGTTCAACAAGGTCACGGAGATCAACAAGCTCGGGCCGGCGGCCATCGTCCAGGTCCAGAACACGGGCAAGGACAGCGACGTCTTCAAAGCCCTGTCCATGGTCCGCAAGCCCAACGACGAACGCCCCATCATCAACAAGCCCCGCAGAAGGCTGTCGCTCGCCGGCGACTCGGGCACGCCCATGGGCATGGGCGGCGGGTCGACGGTCCAGATCACGCGCGAGATGGCCAACCTCCTCCTCGAGGGGACGGGCCAGACGATCGATGAACTGAAGAAAAAGATCGAAACGACCAACAAGCCCGCATCGATGGATGTCCCGGGCGCGAAGGTGACCATCGCCACGACGGCCAAGACGGCGCTCGTTCGCGGCGCCAACGTCATCGGCGTCATCGAGGGGTCCGACCCGAAGCTCAAGGACGAATACTTCGTCATCGGCGCCCACTACGACCACAACGGCATGTGGGAGGACTACATCTATAACGGCGCGGACGACAACGGCTCCGGCTCGGTCGGCGTCCTGAATATCGCCATGGCCATGGCCGCGAGCCCGGTCAAGCCGAAACGCTCCATCGTCTTCGCCCTGTGGACAGGAGAAGAGGAAGGCCTCCTCGGGTCTCGCTACTACGTCCAGAACCCCCCCTACCCGATCGAAAAGACGGTGGGCTACCTGAACTACGACATGATCAGCCGGCCCTACGACGCCGAGACGATCACGCGCTCGATGCGGGCCTACAATGTCCCCGGCGCCGAGGAGATCATCAAGAAAGTTCGTGCCCCCTGGTTCGTCACGGTCAACTTGACCGAGGGCACGCCTTTCGCCGACATCGCCCGGGAGATGAACCAGTATGTCGGGCTCGACCTGGCCTTTCGCGCAAACGCCCTGGGCGTCGGCAGCGGCGGCTCCGACCACGCCTCGTTCGCGTCGGTCAAGCTGCCCTTCGTCTACTACATGGCGGCCATGACGTCCGATTACCATCAGACGAGCGACAGCGTGGAGAAAGTCAGCGGCGAGCTCATCGCCAAGATCAGTCAGCACGGCTTCCTGACGGTCTTCGCCTACGCCGACAAATAGAAGCAAAGAGCAAAACCGAAGAAGGGGTCAAACCCGCGGGTTTGACCCCTTCTTCCCCCTCGGTATCACGATCCTTCGTCGGACGAGATCCCCCCTGAGAAAATGCGGCCGCTCGCGCGTCTTTCATAGACGATGGACGAGACACGCTGGAGGTGCGCGATGAGCCGTCAGACCGATTTTATCGACCCTCCCCTGCCCTTCCCCTTGAAGACCGTGGAATCGGCCACGGGCCCTGTCAGGGTCTACGAGATCCCGGAAGAATATAAAGAGGAAGTCCTGAGGAAGCTCTACATCTTCCAGCCCGTCCCTTCCCTCGACGACCTGATGGAAGATATCCACGCGGAAAAAAGCTTCCGGGTGAGGGAGTTCATGGTCGCGCGGGAGGGCCGGATGAACGTCCTGGCCAGCCCTTACTATCTCGAGAGCGGAGGGACGGTCATCGACTGGTGTCTCATCCGGAGGGGCAGGAAAGGGAAATCCAAGCCGCCGCCCTGATGTGGGCACACGGTGCCCCAAGAACCCGCCACCGCGGCACCGGCTTCCGCGTCTTTCTTTTGCCTTCACCCGAAGATCGAGTGGAGTCCACGCGGGCCGAGCTCACTCGATGTGGATGGCATCGACCGGGTTGGCCAGCGCGGCCCGCACGGCCTGAAACCCGACCGTCAGGAGCGCGATCAGCACGGCCAGGACCGCGGCCGCGGGGAAGATCCACCAACCCATGGAAACCCGGTAGGCAAAAGCCCCGAGCCACCGGGACATGGCATAATAGGCCACCGGCCAGGCGATGGCGCTGGCCAGAAAGACGAGTTTGAGGAATTCCATAGTCAGCATCCGGGTCAGGCCGGCGACAGACGCCCCGAGCACCTTGCGGATGCCGACCTCCTTCTTCTTCTGCTCGGCGCTGAAGGAGGCCAAGCCGAATAGTCCGAGGCAGGCGATGATGACCGTCAGTGCGGAAAAGGCGATGAAGATCCGGCCGCTGGCGTCCTCGGCGCGGTAGAGGCCGTCGAAGTCGGCCTGGAGAAACGTGTAGATGAACGGGTCGTGGGGATAGACCTGGCGCCACTGGGCTTCGATGAAGTTCAGGGCCCCCCGAACCTGCTTCGGGTCGATCCGGACCGCCGCGTAGAGCAATCCGTCGGGCGTCGGGGACAGCCGCATGACGAGCGGGCCCATCCGGTGGTGGAGAGACTTGACATGGAAGTCCTTGACGACACCGATGACCCGGCCGGTCACGTTCCCCAAGAAACGGATCTGCTTGTCGAGGGGGCCGTCCTTCCAGCCGAACAGCCTAACGGCGGACTCGTTGAGGATGTAGGCCTGCTGGAGGTCGGTCGGATGGTCCCGGGCGAAGTCCCGGCCGGCCGCCAGCTCGATCCCCAGCGTGCGCAGAAAATCATAGCCCACGAGGCAAAAATCCACGGCCGTCTGTTCTCCGGGTGCCGCCCCCTCGGGCAGGACGAACGCCGTATTGACCAGCCCGCCGGGCAGACTGGTGGCCCCGGAAGCGGCGAGGATCTCGGGGCTCTGAAGGACCCTGTCCTTGAAGGACTGGAACAGGGGCCGCGCCCGCGGGTCCCCCAGTGGCAACACGACGACATTCTCCTTGTCGAAGCCCAGGGGTTTCGTCCGGGCGTAGCGGATCTGTTGGTAGACGACGGTCGTTCCGATGATGAAGACGATGGAGATCGCGAACTGGAAGACGACCAGGATCTTCCTCAACAGGACGTTCGCGCCCCCAGACCGCAGAGAACCCTTGAGGACGCTTCCTGGACGGAAGGCGGACAGGAAGAACGCCGGATAGCTGCCCGAGGCGACCCCCACGACGACGGCGAGCAAGACGGCCCCGAGGATGAACAGCGGGTCGGCGAGGTCGAGGGAGAGCTTCTTGCCGGCCAGGATCCCGAAGACCGGAAGAAGCAGCTTGGTCAGGACGACGGCCAGGACGAGGGAGATCATTGCCAGAAGGAGGGATTCGCCGAGGAACTGGCCGATGATCTGCCGGCGCTCCGCCCCGACGACCTTGCGGATGCTCACTTCGCGGGCCCGGCCGGCCGACCGGGCCGTGGCCAGGTTCATGAAATTGATGCAGGCGATCGCCAGGATGAACAGGGCCACCGCCGAGAAGATGTAGATGTCGCTGACGCTGGCGTTGGCCCGGAGCTCGGCGTCGAGGTTCGAGCGGAGGTGAATGTCGACGAGCGGCTGGAGGAAGGTGTTGAGAGTGACGTTGGCCTGGGCAAGCTGTCGCCTCAAATAAGTCTGGAGGAAGGCCGGGATCTTCTTTTCGAGCTCCGCCGGCCGGAATCCGTCCTTGAGGAGAAGGTAGCTATAGACATCCGGGTTGAGGCCGTTGCGCTCCATGGTGCCGTACTGGATTCCCCCGTAGATCGGCAGGACGTTGAGCGACTCAAACGAAGCCAGGATGTCGAAGCTGATGTGGGACGTGCGCGGCACGTCCTGCATGACTCCCGTGACCCGGAAATCGTAGGTATTGTCGATCCTTAAGGTCTTGCCCAGCGGGTCGTCGCGGCCGAAGTACCTGGCGGCCGCTTTTTCCGTCAGGACAAGCGTGTTCGGTTCCTTGAGGGCGGTCGCCGGGTCACCGCGGAGGAGCTTGAAGCTGAACACCTCGAAGACGGAGGGGTCGGCGAAATAGAACCCTTTTTCGTGAAACCGCTTTTCCCCCTCCTCGTAGCCGACGAGCCAGCTGACGAGGGGCGTTTTGAAGCGGACATAGTTCAGGACTTCGGGATAATCCCTGGCCAAGGCCGGCGCCCAGGGCGGCGGAGTCCGGGCGGTCCTCAGCTGGCCCCGGTTGACGGTCCTCGCTTCAAGGCCCAGCCGATAGATGGACTTGGCCTTGGCCGGGTATCTGTCATAACTCAGTTCGTCGCGGACATAGAGCATAATGAGGATCGCGCAGGTCATGCCTATGGCCAACCCGAACAGGTTGATGAAGGAATAGCCCTTGTGGCGGGCGAGGTTCCGGAGGGCGATCTTCAGCCAGTTCTTGATCATCGGCGCACTCTCCCGGCCAATAGATACGCACGCGTTGGTTCATCCGTTTTTACAATGAAATCCGCGGAAAGGCAAGCCCGAAGGCGCTCTCCTTCCCCGGCTTGCTTTCTCCCGGCCGGATGATCTACCATTCCGTCGAGGAAATGCTCATGAAGAATACGCCGGCGGGCGCGGCTTTCATCATCGTCTTGGCGGCGATGACGTCGGGAGCGCCGGGCCCATCCCGGGCGCGGCCCGTCCGGCCCGCGCCTGAAGCCGCGGCCGGAGCTCGGGGAATGATCAGCTCCGCCGACGCGCTGGCGACAGAGGCCGGGCTCAACATCCTCAAAAAAGGCGGAAATGCGTTCGACGCCGCCGTCGCCGTGGCCGCCGCGCTCAATGTCGTCGAGCCGATGATGTCCGGGATGGGGGGGTACGGGACGATCCTCGTCTACGACGCCGGGAAAGGCGAAGTGCGGTTCCTCAACGCCAGCGGCCGGATCCCGGCCCGTCTCGATCCGGACATTTTCCGGCCGCCCGACCCGCGTTACCTCGAAAACAGGGTCGGCCCGGCGGCCGTCTCGACGCCCGGGAACGTCCATGCCTGGGAGGCTCTTTCCCGCGAGTACGGAGCGCTGGCCTGGAAAGAACTCTTCACGGAAGCCATCGCCCTCGCCGAAAAAGGCTTTATCCTCGAGCCGGGAACGGCGGCGACGATCGACGCGGCTTTCGGGGAGTTCCCGACATACGCCCGGACGATCTACGGACAGAACGGGCGGCCCCTGCAGAGCGGCGAACGCCTCGTCCAGAAAGACCTGGCACGGTCCCTGCGGCTCATCGCTGCGGAAGGGGCACGGGCTTTCTACGATGGGCCGATCGGCCGGGCCATCGACGCCGGGATGCGGCGCTCGGGCGGATTTCTCGACCTGGACGACCTCCGCGCGGACCGGGCGGAATGGTGGGCGCCGATCCGCATCGCCTACCGGGCGAACGAAATCTTCACGGCCTCCCCGCCGAGCACGGCTTTTCCCTCTCTCATCCGGCTCGGCCTGATGAGCCGGTTCGACGTCGCCCGCCTGGGCCACAACTCGGCCGAGTTCCTGCACCGTTTTATCGAGGTGACGAAGCACGCGTTCTGGTGCCGGCTGCGCTTCGCGGGCGATCCCGGATTCAGCCCGCCCCCGCTCGAGACACTTCTCTCGGAAAAATATTGGGCCGGGGAAGCCGCCCGGATCGACCTCAAGCGGGCCCGGCCTTTCGTCTACCCCGGAACGGCGGAGGGGAACGTTCGGCACACGACGCATTTTGTCGTCGCCGACGCCCGGGGCAACATCGTCAGCGCGACCCAGACGCTCGGCAACGCCTTCGGCAGCCGCATCATGCCCGAAGGCACGGGGATCTGGCTCAACAACTCGCTGGCCTATTGCACGTTCGAGCCGAAGGGCAACCCGATGGACGCGCATCCGGGCCGGCGGAAGCTTTCCGGCGACTGCCCGACGATCATCATCCGCGACGGCAAGCCCTGGGCGGCCCTGGGCACGCCCGGCGGCCACACGATCGGGCAGACCGTGCCCCAGATGGTCATGAACCTCGTCGATTTCGGTATGGACGTCGCCGCGGCTTTGGCCGCACCCCGAGTGAGTTTCATCGAGCCCGACACCATCGCCGTCGAGCCGGGGATCGCCGAAAGCGTGCTGGCCGAGCTCGTGGCTCGCGGCCACAACCTGCGCCGGACCCGGGGGCTGGGCAACGCCCAAGCGTTGACGATCGAATACGGCAAGGACGGCAAGCCCCTTCGCTTTCACGGCGCCGCGGACCCCCGCGGCCGCGGGCTGGCCAAGGGCTGGTGAGCGTTTTCGTGCTTGAAGAACACCTCTCGTTTATTTTAGAATAAGGTGAAGGGTTTTCGGAAGGCGTATGAAAAAATTCCGCATCGCGCTCATCTACAACGCCTACGAGGACTCGCAGCCCGCCGAAAAGGGCGACGAGAGCAGTCTGCATCACCTGCGTCAGATGATCCGCGGCATCGCCCGCGGCCTGCGGCGCTCCGGCCACGAGGTCGTAGTCATTCCCATCGCCGGCGACCTCTCCCGGCTCCAGCGCAAGCTCATCCGCCTCCGGCCCGACATCGTCTTCAACCAGTACGACGACGTCGTCCACGGGGCTCTCTACGAAATGCGCATCGCCGCGTTCATCCGCATGCTCGGATATCGCATGACCGGCTCTCCCGCGCTCGGACTCGGCTTGAACCGCTACAAGTACATGGCCCTGAGCCTGCTCAAGGGCGCGGGCATTCCGATCCCGCACTCGACGGTGATCATCGAGCGGGTCTCGGACGTCAACGGGCACAAGTGGGTCTTCCCCCTCATCGTCCACGCCGCCCAGGAGCACGCCGGCATCGGGCTCGACCGCGGCTCCGTCGTCCACACGAAAAAGGCCCTCAAGGATAAAGCGAGGGAAGTCCTGGCCACCTACAAGCAGCCCGCGCTCGTCCAGCATTTTCTGCCCGGCCGCGAGTTCAATGTCGGCCTCGTCGGGGGCCGGAAGATCCAGGTCTTGCCGCTGGCCGAGGTGGACTATTCGCGGCTTCCCCCGTCCATCCCGCCCATCATGTCCTACGCGGCGAAGTGGATCGAGACGTCCGTCGAATACAAACGGACGCGCGTCATCTGCCCGACCAAGGTCGACGCCGGGCTGACCGCTCTCATCGGCAAGACGGCGGTCAAGGCGTTCCGGGCCGTGGGCGGGTGGGGCTATGGGCGGGTGGATGTCCGGCTCGACGAGGACGGCCAGCCCCGCGTCCTCGAGGTCAACTGCAACCCCTGCCTCGACAGCGGGATGGGCCTGGCGCGTTCGGCGGAGCAGGCCGGGATCGACTATCCCCATCTTCTCCAGGCCATCCTCAAGGCGGCTTTCGAAGGTCCCCCCTTCGACATGCAGCTGCCGATTTTCAACACGAAGAGCGGGGGAAGAAGGCCCGGGCGCTAGGCTTCAGCCCGTCAAGCGGCCCGTATAGGCGTAATCCAGGGCCAACGCGATCACCAGGGACATGACGTCCATCAGCCTCTCCCCTTCCGCGCCCGGCCTGTAGCTCAATCCGAGGGCTACGGATCGGGCTTCGAGTTTGCGGACGAGGGTGGCCGCCTCCGGGGGTGTCAGCACGGACCAGTGGACCACCCGTTCGACGAGGCGGTCGCGGTAGCGCTTGAAAAGCGCCGAGGCCGGCCGGAGAACCTGTCCCCGGGAGGCCGGGAAGGCCTCCTGGAGACTGTCGTCGACGTAGCCGCGCGCATCCCGGCGGAACCGCTCGGCCTTCTTCCCGTAATGTTCGGCCAGGGTCATGTTTATCCGGTCGACGGGACGGAGGAGCCGCCCCTGGTGACTCTCGGGCGCGTCCCGCCGGATCTCCTTCATGAGCCGGTCGACGTAGAGGAGCTTGCGCATGACCGGCCAGCTCTGGTAGCGCCGCCGCCACCCGGAACGGGGCGTGAGCCAGACGGCGAAGGTTTCCGCGAAATCCTCGTCCGGATGCTTCTGGGCGTAGGTCCGGCCGTAATGAAAGGCGGCGATATGGCGGACATAGTTCCGGCTCATCCTGTCCGGACGGAAGGAATCGCGGTAGGGCTTGGTGAACGGCCCGAAGATCTCGGCCCAGCTCGACCGCCTCCAGAGGCGGTAGGCGTAGTTCACGGCGTGGCCGGCTTCGTGGCGCAGGAGCATCATGATCGTTCGCGAGTCCTCGATCTCTTCGGTCTGCTCCTCTTCGAGGCGGGATAGACGCTGGTCGGCCAGGTAGAACGGGATCCCGATGACGGGGGTCCTATCCGGGCAGCCCCAGCCGTCCGTCAGGTAAATCTCGGGCTTGAGGCGGAATTTCCGGACTTCCATCTCCCGGCGCAGGCGGAGGACGAACCTGTCCACGGGAGAGCCCTCGATCGTCAGGTTGAGGCTCGAGATACGGGTATTCAGGAGCTCGAACCTGACCGTCTCCCAGCTCTGGACAAGAGATTGGATGGTTTTAGCGCTCATAGGGGTCTCGAGGACGGAGAGAAAATAAGGCAAGGAGGCGGCCTTGTCAAGGCGGAATTTCATCCCTCGAGAGGGGCCCGTCAGGAGGAGGGACGGCCGGCCGAGGTATCCCGGCTTGAGCCGACCCCGGATTTTATGGTAATATAATCGACCAATAGGAATACAGGACGGCAACGACGCGGAAAGAACCCCCGCCCGTGAGATCACTCCCTGCGGTACTTTGCTCCCCCAGGGTTGACCCCCAGTCCAAAAAGGAATGAACATGCGTTTTACGGAACTCGACCTCGATCCCAGGCTCCAGCAGGCCATCGCGGAGAGAGGCTACACGGAATTGACTCACGTCCAGGAATTGACCCTGGACAAATCCCTGCAAGGCCAGGACGTGGCCGTCCAGTCCCAGACCGGGACGGGAAAAACGGCGGCCTTCCTGATCACCCTCTTCTCGCATATGCTCAAGCAGACCCGCGGTTCGAGAAAGAAGGCCCTGATCATCGTCCCGACGCGGGAGCTGGCCGTCCAGATCGAAGGCGAGGCCCGACTCCTCAACCGGCCCCTGGGGCTTCAGATCGGCTGTTTTTACGGCGGCGTCGGTTACGTCGCCCAACTGGCCCAGATCAAGGCCGGCCCGGACATCATCATCGGGACCCCGGGCCGCCTCCTCGACCTGGCCGAGAAGAAGCGCCTCAACTTCCGCGAGTGCGGCTTCCTGGTCATCGACGAGGCCGACCGCCTCTTCGACATGGGCTTCCTGCCCGACCTCCGCGACCTCGTCCGCCAGATGCCCGACCGCGGCGACCGCCAGAGCATGCTCTTCAGCGCGACGCTGAACAAGCTCTCGCGACGAGTGGCCGAGGCCTACCTCAACGCTCCGGCCTTCATCGAGGTCACGCCTGAACAGCTGACCGTGGACACGATCTCCCAGGAGCTCTACCGGGTCAAGAGCCACATCAAGCTCAACTTCCTCCTCGGCCTGCTCA
>Ga0307378_10005687_pt1 | contig 17295 bp, 12 predicted proteins | sample UN1MG_FD_202238 | JGI IMG/M metagenome (GOLD analysis project Ga0307378, IMG submission 202238) | Soil microbial communities from Risofladan, Vaasa, Finland - UN-1 | ecosystem: Environmental > Terrestrial > Soil > Coastal area > Acid sulfate soil | place: Finland: Risofladan, Vaasa | collected... | reverse complement strand
CCAGGTTCACCTGGAGCGTTTCGCGCGGCCGGGGCGGACGCTGCTGGGGTCGGACAGCCACACGCCGACCGCCGGCGGGATGGGCATGCTCGCCATCGGGGCCGGCGGCCTGGACGTGGCCGTCGCCATGGGCGGCGGGGCGTTCCACTTGAGCTGCCCGCGCGTTATCGGCGTAGAGCTGCGGGGGCGGTTGCGGCCGCCCGTGTCGGCCAAGGACATCATCCTGCGGCTGCTGAGCATACTGACGACGCGGGGCAACGTCGGCTGCGTGGTGGAGTACTTCGGGCCGGGTGTGAAGCGCCTGCCGGTGCCCGCCCGCGCAACGTGCGCCAACATGGGCGCCGAGCTGGGCGTAACGACGAGCGTATTCCCGGCCGACGAGGTCACTCGGCAGTTCCTCGAGGCCCAGGGGCGCGGCGCGCAGTTCGCGGCCCTGGCGGCTGACGAGGGTGCCGAGTACGACCGCATCACCAAGCGGCTTCACTGGCAGCGCGACGCGGGGACCGTCGAGAACATCCGGGCGTTCTGCCGCGGCGTGCGCAAGAGCGGCCCCGACGGCGACGGCATCATCGAGATCAGCTTCGCTCGTGTCGTGATCGACATGTCGAAGCTCGAGCCGCTGGCGGCGGCCCCCTCAAGCCCGGGCAACGTCGTGCCCGTCGCGGGGCTGGCCGGCACGAAGGTCAGGCAGGTGCTCATCGGATCGTGCACCAACTCCAGCTTTCAGGACCTGATGGTCGCGGCCCGCGCGCTTAAGGGCCGGCGGGCCCACCCCGACGTGGAGCTGGGCGTCGCGCCGGGCAGCCGGCAGGTCCTTGGTATGCTGGCCGACAACGGCGCGCTGGCAGACCTCGTGGGTGCGGGTGCGCGAATCCTGGAGTCGGCCTGCGGGCCTTGCATCGGCCTGGGCTTCTCGCCCGCCCAGGACGCCGTCAGCCTGCGGACCTTCAACCGCAACTTCCCAGGTCGCAGCGGCACCAAGGGCGACCAGGTATACTTGGTCTCCCCGGAGACGGCCGTCGCGGCCGCCCTGACCGGCGAGATCACCGACCCGCGGACGCTGGGCGAGCAGTTCGCCGCGGCCCTCAAGCCCGTCCGCCCGCCGAAGGCCTTCGCGATCGACGACGGCATGATCGTCCCGCCGCTGCCGTCCGAGCAGGCGGCCTCCGCCGAGGTCGTCCGCGGGCCGACCATCGTCAAGCCGCCGCCCGGCGAGCCGCTGCCCGATAGCCTGGCCGGCGCCGTGCTCATCAAGGTCGGCGACAATATCTCCACTGATGCGATCATGCCGGCCGGGGCGCTGCTGAAGCATCGCTCCAACGTGCCGCGGTACGCCCGGCACGTCTTCGACCCGCTGAACGAACCGGGGAAGGCCACCTTCGCCGAGCGGGCGCAGGCTGCCAAGGGGCGGGGCCGCTGCGGCGTTGTCGTCGCCGGCGACAGCTACGGCCAGGGCTCCAGCCGCGAGCACGCCGCCCTGTGCCCGATGTACCTCGGCGTGCGGGCCGTCATCGCCAAGGCCATCGAGCGTATCCACCAGGCCAACCTCGTCAACTTCGCCATCCTGCCGCTGGTGTTTGCCGACCCGGCCGACTATGACGGCATCGACGAGGGCGACGAGCTTCTCATCGAGGGCACGGCCGCCGCCGTCGAGTCCGCCGAGCGCGTAACCGTCCGCAACCGGACGAAGGATGCGTCATTCGAGTGCGTGTTGGGCCTCTCACCGCGCCAGAGGAAGGTGCTGTCGGCCGGCGGGCTGCTGAACTACACGCGCGAAGGCGGGCAATGACCGGCGGCGAGCAGAACGTGGTCGCCTTGTTCGGCTCGGGCGAGCCGGCCGAGGGCGAGGCCGACTACGAGCTGGCCCGCGCGGTGGGGCGCAAGCTCGCCGAGCTTGGATACGCCGTCGCCAACGGCGGATACGGCGGCACGATGGAGGCCTCCGCCGCCGGGGCGAAGGCCGCCGGCGGCAGGACCATCGGCGTGACCTGCTCGATCTGGAAATCAGCGGCGAACCGATTCATCGATCGGAGCGTCCAAACGGACGGCCTGCCGCAGCGGGTGCAGCGCCTGATCGAGCTTGGGACGGCCGGTTGCGTCGTCCTGCCGGGCGCCACCGGCACGCTGGTGGAGCTGGCGACGGTCTGGGAGATGACGTGCAAGCGGCTGCGCCCGCGGCGGCCGATCGTGTGCGTGGGCCGGCACTGGCGGCCGCTTGTGGAGATGATGGCCTCCGCGCGGCCGGGCTGCGAGCGGTTTGTGGCGATGATCGAGCGGCCGGATGAACTGGAGCAGTACTTCCCGGCGCGCGTACAATAGGCGGGTCCCGTCCGGCGCGGGCGGGCAAGTTGTGGTGCGATGACAAGGAAGGCCCTGGCCATTTTGCTGTGCGTGGCTGCGTGTGCGGCCGCCGCAGCGGCTGAGGACGCCGCGGGCGGAGAGGCAGACACGCAGCCGGCGAGTCGCCCGGCGGTGGAGGACCTCTCCCGCGGGCTGCTTGACAGCGCGCCGGTGAAGATCATCCGCCCCCGGGGCTACAAGCCGCCCCGGCACGCCGGCCCGCCGCTGCCGACGCCCGGAAGCCACCTCGTGGACCGGCACGCCAAGCTGTACAAGCTGGCCGCCGCGGACTGGTACCTACTGCGGTTTCAGACGGCCCCGAACGCCCCGGCCATCGAGCCGCGGCTGCTGCTGCCGAACCAGCTCCTTGAGCAGATCGAGCCCTTTGCCGGGCGCAAGCCGCCGCCACTGCTGCGCGTTTCAGGTGAGACGACGGTCTATCGCAACCGCAGCTTCCTGTTCCTGCGCGAGGTGATCGTCGAGCGGCCCGACGGCAACGAGCATTCCGTATCGACTCGGCCTTCCACGCCTGCCGGCACCGTTGAGGCGCCCCCGGAGCCCAACCGTCCGGCCACGCCGATGAGGCTCACCGCCCTGGCAGCGGATTCCAACGCCGCGGGCGCGACGCCGACGACCGGGCCGGCCGTCTCCGAAGCGACAACTCAGCCCGGCGGCGACGGGGCGCCGAGCGCCGACGACATCATGCGGATGCTCTCCAGGGAGAAGCCCGGCAAGACCGTCAGCGTCAGGCTCATCTCCGGCGCGTCTGAGTCGTCGTCGCAGCCATCGGTCGCGCCGCTGCCGGCGGCCGGCGCGCTGCCGTCAGGCCGTGGGGCGATGGTCGTGGACCGCGTGGTACGCATCTTCCCCGAGCGGGCCGGCGGCTGGTGGGCCATCAACTTCGAGGGAGACAACACCCTCCGCGAGCCTCCGATCCGTCTGCTGCCGTGCAAGCTGCTGGAGGAGGCCGAGGAGGACATCGACCCCGGCTCACCCCGTCCGGTGAAGTTCCGCGTCTCCGGCGAGATCACGCACTACAAGGGCCGGCGGTACCTGCTGCTCAGAAAGCTCCTGCGCGAGTACGACCTGGGACAACTCTGATTGCGGATTGCTTGCCCCGAGCTTGTCGAAGGGCGGATTGTGCCGGGGCGATCCAGAAGGCCGTCCAATCCGAAATCCGAAATCCGAAATCTGAAATGATCTTCGAGTGGCCATGGTTGCTGTTGGGTCTGGCGGCGGTGGCGGCGGCCGCCGCGTGGGCGCTGTTTCGCCCGGGGCGGGAGCTGGCCGTGGTGGCCAGCCTGTCGCTGTGGCAGGAGGCGTTGGAATCGCTCGACCGCTCGCAGCGGCTGCGTTCGCGGCGCGTGACGGCTAGCTGGCTGCTGCTGCTGGCCGGCGCGGCGGCGGCGGTGCTGGCTGCGGGCCGGCCCGTGTATCGCTCGGCGGCGCCGGCGAGGTCCGTTGCGTTGGCACTGTATCCGTCGGCGGGGCTGGCCGCGCCAGAGGGCATGGAGCGGCTCGGCCGGGCGGCCGGCTCGCTGCTGGACCGTCTCGATCCTGCCGACAGCGTGGAGCTGCTGCTGCCGGAAGGCCCGGCCCGACGGCTGACGGCGCCGGAGGCGCGCCGCGCCGTGCGCAGCGTCAGGCCGCTGGCGGTCCCGGCGAAGGAGCTTGTCCTGCCGGCCGCGTCGGGAAGCGCGCAGCACGTCTACCGCATCGCGCCGGCCGGAGCGGGCCTGGAACGCTCGCCGACGCAGACGGTGATCGAGCTGCCGACATCGATGCCACCCGTCACCATCGACGCCTTCGGCGCCGAGCCGCTGGCCGACGGGAAGGTGCAGGTCTTTGTGGCCGTCAGGAACCACTCCCGTGCGCCGTGGCGCGGGCGGGTGGTCGTCAGCGTGCTGGCGGCGGCGGGGGGGCTGGAGCAGCTCGACTCGCAGGAGCTGGCCGTTCAGGCCGGCGGCAGGGGCCAGCTCCTGTTCACATGCGGCGCGTCGCCGGCGATTGCGGCCGAGGCCCTGGACGGCGCCGGCCGCGCGATCTCAGCCGCGTACCTGGTTCGCGTCGAGGGCGCGGCGGTGAAGGTGGCGATGGTCGGCCGCGACGAGCCCCTCGTGCGCCGGTACGTCGGCATCGACCCCGAGCTGGAGCTGGTAGCCGACTGGCGGGAGGCGAACGTGGTCGTCGCCGTCGGGCAGGAGGGCCCCCGCGGCGTGCCGGCCCTGCTCATCGCGCCACCTGGCGCTCCGCCAGGCTGCCCTCCCGACGGGGAGTTCGAGGACTTCGTTCTCGTCGGGGCCGATACCGTGGTCGATACGCTGGACCCGGTCCTCAAAGACGTGGAGCTGTCCGGCGTGGCCGTGCGGTTTGCGAGGGCGTGGAGGTTAGGACCGCCGGGGGTCAAATCGCTGTGCCGGTATCAGGGCGGGTCGCTGATCGTGCGGACGGCGCCTGAGCAAACGGCACTGGCGGGGGGGAGCCCCAGGCGGGTCTACGTCGCCTTCGCCCTGAACACCGAGAACACCAACTTCGGAATGAACGAGTCGTTCGTGGTCTTCCTGGCCAACACGATGCGCTGGCTTTCCGGGCAGGGCGGCCGGCGGACGCGATACGAGTGCCTCACGCCGGCGCAGGCCGGCCCGCGGGGCGACTGGCGGCCGGTGGAGGAGCGTCCGGCCGACGGGGCGCATTTCTCCGAACGCTACGCCGCGCCCGGCCTGTACGCCGATCCGCACGGCGGCCTGCACGCGGTCAGCCTGCCGGGCCTTCGGTCGGGCGAGCCAAACGTCGCGGTGGCCGACGCGGTGGCGGCGGCGCCCTTGCCGGCGCCCCGTCCGGCTGCGATATCGCGCGAGGTGTGGCCGCTGCTGGTGGCGGCGTCGATGCTGCTGTGGCTGGCAGGATGGGCGCTGCGTCTGCGATGACCGACTCCGGGTGGCACCCACAAGCGGAGCTTGTGGGTGCGGGCGGCTTTGGACTGAAGCACCCACAACCTTCCGGTTGTGGGTGGCACCCAGGCCGTCGCGTTGAGATTCCCGGCGGGGCTGTGAAGGGCGGTTCCCCCTATAATGGGGCGCGTCTCGGGATGCGAGCATGTCTAACACGCACGACGCCATGCTGTGGGAGCCGCTGGACGAGCAGAAGGTCCGCTGCCACCTCTGCGGCCATGAGTGCACGATAGCAGCCGGCAAGTACGGCATCTGCCGAGTGCGGCAGAACGTGGCCGGCACGCTGAAGACCCACAACTACGGCCCGCTGGTGGCGCTGAGCACCGACCCCATCGAGAAAAAGCCGCTGTTTCACTTTCTGCCCGGCACGCTGAGCCTCTCGATCGCGGCTGCCGGGTGCAACTTCCAGTGCGAGTTCTGCCAGAACTGGCAGATATCACAGGCCCCGCGCCTGGGCGACCGGCTCGGGGGCCGGGCCGTCAGCCCCGAGCAGATCGTCACCGCCGCCCAGAGCTACGACTGCCCGTCCATCAGCTACACGTACACCGAGCCGACGGTCTTCTTTGAGCTGGCCTACGACACCGCCCGGCTCGCGCACGAGCGCGGGATCATGAACTGCTTCGTCTCCAACGGCTTTCTCACCCCGGAGGCGGTCGAGAAGATCGCGCCGCACCTGGACGGGATCAACGTGGATCTGAAGGCGTTCTCCGACGAGACGTACCGCCGCGTGATGAAGGCTCGCCTTCAGCCGGTGCTGACGTGCCTGAAGGCCCTGGTGGCGGCCGGCATCTGGGTCGAGGTCACCACGCTCATCGTGCCGGGGATGAACGACTCGCGCGAGGAGCTGGGCGAGGTCGCGCGGTTCATCGCCGGCGAGCTCAGCCCGGCCGTGCCGTGGCACGTGACCCGCTTCCACGGCGACTACAGGATGACCTCCACGCCGTCAACGCCGCTGAGCACCCTGGAGGGGGCCTGCAAGCTGGGCCTGGACGCCGGGCTGAGGTTCGTCTACTGCGGCAACGTCGCGGGGATGGCCGACGAGAGCACCTACTGTCCCAAGTGCCGCACGAAGCTCATCGACCGCGCGGGCTACAGCATCCGCGGCGTTCATCTGGACCGCGGCGCGTGCCCGTCCTGCGGCGAGCAGATCGAGGGCGTCTGGTCGGGGCGATAGCGCTTAGTACTACAACGCTGCGAAGGCTTCCATTGACACGTACGCAGGTCTTGGAGATTACAGCCCGAGTTCGCGTAATCGACGCAGCGTCGCCTTGCGGTGGCTGCGTTCGGCCTTGGCGTTGCGTTGCTGCGTCAGGACTAATACCGATCTTAGTTACTCAAACTGACCGTTTCTCCCCGACCCCGAAGGGGTTTGCGATGATGGCCGTGGGCGGAAGCCCACGGTGCCAGGCCCAGTTGGAGCGGAGCCCCGTAGGGGCGAGCGAAACCCCAGGACGGTCTGGGACGCACGGAGGAGTTCGATCGCCCCTTCGGGGCTCCATTCGTAACTCATTGCCCGCCGGGGGCTTCCGCCCCCCGGCTATCATCGGGCCGGCCCTTCGGGCCTGGAAAAGCGGTCAGTTTGAGTTAGTCAGAGATTGCCACCTGCCTGCCGGCAGGCAGGTCGGTCGGCTTCGGCAGCGCCAATGTGATTCCGCGCGTTCCCCCCATGCCCGCGCCGGGTTGAAGTATCCGGACGCGGAACGAACATCGCTCATCAGGAGACAGACTCATGAAGGCACGCAGGATCGAGTTGCTCGCCGCATTGGCGGGCCTGCTGGTAACGGGGGCGGCCGCCGTCGCCCAGGACCTCGCGCAGCCGGACCCGGAGGAGTTCCTCCAGGCGCGGCTGGCCAACCCGCGGATGAACTCCACCGGCGAGGGGTTCTGCTGGCACGCCGCGTACAGCGCGGGTGCGTACCTCGACGCCTACGAGGCCTTCGGCAACCCAAAGTGGATCGAGGCGGCTGAGAAGCACTATGACTTTGTCGTCTCCAAGCTCCGCAAGGACCCCGACGGCTACGAGGGCTGGATCGGCCCGTACCTCGGCGCCGGCGACGACATCGAGGGCGACGCGCTTGTCGGCGACGCCATCCTCTGCGCGAACCTCGTCCGATTCGCCGAGGTCGTCCTCGGCGACGAGAAGCTCAAGGCCCGCTGGGGCGCCAAGGCCAACAAGTACGTCGAACTGTCCACGCGGATCATCTGGGAAAAGTGGAACCATCGCGGCTGCTACTACACCGACGCGGCCGGCCGCGGCAGCTACCACACGCACCACAAGTACGTCGACGCCAAGACCGGCAAGTGGGTCGAGCGCCCGAGCATGGTCATCTCCGACAACCTCAACAAGCACTACAGCGCGTCGCTGGTGCTGCTGCGGCTGTGGCGCCTGACGGGCAAGACCGAGTACAAGGACCGCGTGAAGGCCGTCTATGGCCGGGCCAAGGACATGTGGCGCTACTACCCGGACGCCGACCGCGTGGTGTGGAACTTCTGGATGCCGCACGGCCCGTACGACATCGAGGGCACGGCCCCCAAGAGCTGGGTGGCGGTGCACCCCAGCCGCTCGGGCTACCAGGCCGGCGAGGTCCGCAACATCGTGGAGGTGTACGACAGCGGGCTGGTCTTCGACGCCAACGACCTGCGGCGGATCATCCGCACCAATCACTGGATGTACAGCAACGGCAAGTGGCGCTGCGCCGACGGCACCAGCGACGCCGGGGAGCTCTGGACCGCCCTGGCCCGATTCGACGAGAAGACCCGCACGCTCTACGAGCAGCAGCTCCGCGCCAGCCGCGACGACGGCGCGAAGATCGCCCTGGCCTATCTCAAGAACGTTACCGCCAAGCGCCTCGGCTTCGGGCGGCTGTACGTCAAGGACCCCGCCAAGGTCGAGCTGGTCCGCTGGCCGCTCCAGCCGGGGCGGAACATCGGCATGTCCGTCGTGATCCCCGACGCCGTCGAGACGATCAACGCCGCGAAGGTGAAGCTGGCGTGCCAGACGCGGGCCGCCGGCACGCTGACGGTCGAGCTGCTGGACGCCGCCGGCAAGAAGGTCCTCGGCGAGCTCTACCGCGCGGAGGCGACCAAGGGCACCGAGTACCACGCCCCGCGATGGGACGGCACGAACCCCGCCACCGGCAGGAAGGACCTCGGCGAATACCGCATCCGCTGGACGCTGGCGGGCGAGAGCCGCGTCGAGCCGGTCTGGGTGAAGGTCGGCACGAAGCGCGCTGCGGCCGGCCCCGAGGACCTGAAGGCCGGCGAGCGGATTGCCTGCGACTTCGAGGGCAAGCTCGACGCGAGGTGGAAGATCGAGGGCGCCAAGCTGTCGGCCGACCAGGCCCACGGCGGCAAGAAGTCGCTGAAGCTCGATCAGCGCCACCAGGCGGTCCTCCGCTTCGGCGACGACGACCTGCCGGTGAAGGTCAGCATGTGGGTCTTCGACGCCGGCAAGCAGTTCGGCAAGGAGGGCGTCAACGGCCCGGCCTGGGGCGTGCGCACGGCCGGCGGCAACAAGTTCGCCGTCCGCACCTGCTGGCGGCCGTACCTCGCCGGCGACCGCGACTACGCATGGCTCAACACCGGGCAGAACCAGTGGTTCAGCCCGCACCCCTGCCGGCTGACTCGCAAGAAAGGCTGGGGCCTGTGGGTCTTCGACTTCACCAACCCGAAGGCCGTCAAGGTCACCCTCGACGGCAAGCCGATTACGACACTGGACGCCAAGTTCACGCCGTCCGGTGCGGCCGCGGTCTATCTCATGGGCGGCGACGCCAAGGCCGGCGCCCTCTACGTGGATGACGTCACGGTCGAGTATCCTAAGTAGGGCGTGCGGCTTGTCCGCACGCGGGACTTGCTGGCCGAGGCCGTGAAGGCTCTCGGTCTGCGCGGCATCGATAGCTTCGCGCACCAGTGGTTCTGGGACGGCCACGAGCACGTGGACCCGCTCAAGGAAGCCAACGCCCAGGCGACCCGCTTGGCCAGGCACACCACCACGCTCGCCCACGAGTACGCCCGCCAGGGCAAGGACTGGGAGACTGAGCTCCGCCAGCGGGCGAAGGAAGTAGCCCTGATGAAGGAACTCGGTCTGCCCTCGCCGCAGACACCACGGCCGGACAAGGAATACAACGACGATGGAGCTGACGAGCAATCCCAAGCCGCCTGATGGTGAGGGCTACGTCGCGCTCACACCTCCAATCGGCCCGGCTCTGCTAGGCCAGGGGCATTTCACGACAGCGGCCAACGTCCTGTGGAAGTCCATGATGCAGATCAGGCCGTTCTCAACCCCCTTGGAGAAGGTGTACCTGAACACGGCGGGCTGATAGTCCACCCAATGCAATCCCTTCTCCTGCGGCGGCCCCAGAATCACCCGCGCCAACGCTTTCCCATTCGGCGTGACCTCTGGCCATCCGTCGATTCCCCCTGACGTGCCAAGGTTGCAGTGCCGCGTGAACAAATCCTCAACGGAGATGCGTCGTTGATGCTCAATGCTCAGAACAACCGTGTCCGTCGTGGACAAGATTCGTCCATAGTGCCGGTAGTATAGTCCCTGAACTGTCTTGATCACGACTCGTGACATGCGGCGGCGCGCCTCAGCCGTCACCCAGAAAATGCCGTTCTCGTCCGTGTTTCGTTCGAGAAGGCCTTTGAGCTTCTGATCCGATCTGATGGCACGAGCAGTCCTGCCCTGGTGTTTTGCTCGGATCAAATCGTCCTCAAACGAAACATGGGCTAGAATTGCGCCAAGAATCGCCTCGTCCTCGGAGAAGGCCGTATTGCACTGCTTACACGCTGGGACGGTCATCAGGTTTGTCGGGTATGGTTCTCGCAGGAGGCACAGTGGCGGCGTATGGTCAGTGGTGTCTGCAGGACAACCGCAGTAGGTACAGGAATAGCGTTTCCTGAACAGTCCAAGCTTCTTCAGTCCCCGCCTCATGTCCATCATGATGATCCTACTCCGATCCGGGCAATGAAGTCCATATGCGTAACAAACTGCGCTCGCAGGACGGGAACTCTTTGACACGACACAGGGAGCCTGTAACTTGGCAGTAGACAACCAGACCGGGCGGCGCGGCGGCTGGTCCCCGCCGCGAATGCCAAGAGAACCAAAGGCCGTGTGGGGCCACACGCGGGACTTGCTCCATTGCGGATTGCAGATTGCAGATTGCGGATTCCAGAGCGCGGACTGCGAAGCGCGGAGCGCGGGACCGATCTGAACGACCGTGCGCGATTCCGCGCCACGTGGAGGGCCACGCTCTGTCGTGGCCGAGCCTGGGACGCGACGGAGCGCGTCCCTCCAAAGGACGCGACGGAGCGCGTCCCTCCAACTAGAACGTAGGGCGGGTTGTGCCCGCCGATCTGTGCGATATGAACTCACGCGAACGAGTCGAAGCCGCGTTGCAGCACCGCCGGCCGGACCGCACGCCCATCTTCGAGTACGTGATGCACTCGGCCGTCGCGGAGGCGTTCCTCGGCCGGCCCTTCGCCGACGACAGCCCGGTGTTCTTGTCGCTGGTGGAGTCCGAGGGCGTCGAGGCGGCCGCCGGGCAAAGGGCCCGCGACCTGCTGGACCTGGCGGCGCTGTTCGGTTTCGACATGCTGCACGTGCCGCAGCGTCCGACGAGGCGGCCGCCCGCGCCGGCGCCGCGCCCGGACGATCCCGTCGAGGACGTCCGCCGGCGCGCGGACGAGACCGAGGCCGCCCCTGAGCAACTGTCCGACGAGCAGCGGCTTCAGTTCGTCGCCATCCGCGAGGAGATGGCCCGCCGCGGGGTCGATCTGCCGATGCTGAGCTCGGCGGGCACGCACGGCGTGTGGGACGACGTGGCCTTGATGCAGACGATGGCCCTGGCGCCGGAGGTGGCCGAGCGGCTCTTCGCCGCGCGGACGCGGCAGGCGTTGGCGTTCGTGGACGCCTACCGCGCCCTCGGCGTCGAGCATATCGGCGTGGGCGGCGACTTCTCCGGCAACCGGCCGATCCTCTCCGCCGAGATGTACCGGCGCTTCATCGTGCCGAAGGTCCGCCAGGTGTCGCGACGGATTCACGAGCTCGGCGGCTACGCCATCAACGCCTCCGACGGCAGCCTGTGGTACGTGATCGACGATTTCCTGTTCGGCTGCGAGGCCGACGGCTACGTCGAGATCGACGGCCAGGCCGGAATGGACCTGCGGACGCTCAAGCAGCGATTCGGCGACCGCATCACCTTCTACGGCAACTTCGACTGCATGCGTGTGCTCAGCTTCGGCGACGCCGAGCAGGTCCGCGCGCACGCCGTCGAGACGATCGAGGCCGGCCTCGGCAGCGGCGGGCACATCCTCTGTGCCAACAACGCGATCACCGCCTCGGTGCCGCCGGCTAACTACCTCGCCCTCCAGAACGCCTACCGCGAATACTTCGACCTGCCGCCGCTCGCGCTGTGAACTGCTGAAGGGTCGTCATCGCACGATGGTTTTGAGAAGCGCCATCCAAAGCCGGCCGATGGCTATCGGCCGGCTTTCATCACCGTGCGCCGAACGCGCGTCAGATCGGCTTGCCCCAGGCGGTGACGCCGGGGATGCCGTCGCTGTCGCGTCCGTCCGGATCCTGTGGCATTCCGTTAGGGACTTTCATGCCCGCAGGGAAATCTCGTCGGAGCACGATCAGCGGACTTCCATCGCCGCCAGGGCCTTCTCCATTTCGCCGACGGCGGCGGCGTCGAACTTGCGCACCTCGGTCAGCAGCCTTCGTTCCCGGGCCCGCGCGTCCGCGGACCACTGCTCTATGCCCTTGCCGCCCCGCGGGCCGACGAAACAGTCGTTGTCCGTGAACTCCGGCGAACCGATGTACTTCACTTCCCGTTCGTACTCCGCGACCGCGCGCGCAACGGCTTGGCGGGCCTGGCCGTCCAGCACGCCCAGGTTGTCCCTCAGGAACGCCACGGCTGCCTTCCTCGCGTCGATCAAGGCCGTGAAGTTCCACCAACTGACGAAGAAGAGCTGCTTGCGGTCGGCCTCCGACAGCCGATCCACCTTAGCCAGGTCGGCTATCCACCTGTCCAGGGCCGCATCGCCATACCAGTACTCGCCGGGGCCTTGCCGGCCGGTCCCGCGGCGCCAGTTGTGAGACGCGATTCTCATCGCCTCGACGAGCGCCTCGCGCCGCTCCATGGGACGGGCGAACTCGCCCAGGAACATCCAGAGCCAGCCGAGCTTCGCCACAGGCAACTCGTGTGGCTGCTCGCCCTTGTGGTAATCGCGGAACACCAGCGTCTTTCCGCCTTCCCGGTATCCGTAGATGACCGACACGTCCAGCGTGTCGCCATAGGCGGGTACCGGCTTGCCCGCATCGATGGAGGCAACAATCGCCGGCGCGAAGCGGGACATGTCCGGCTCGTCCATGTGAACCTCGACCCGCAGTTGCCAGCCGGTAGCCTTGGCGGCAGCCGCAATCTCCTCCTCCATCTCGCCGACCGCGCACGAGGCACACCAGCGGCTTCGGTCGTTGCCGGCGAACCACCGCACGCGGAACGCCAAACCGGTCCACCCCATGATCTCAGGGTACTTGCAGGGATGTTCGGTGGGCGCGGTGGCCGCCTCCAGCGCCCCGGCAAAAGTGCACTCCTTGCCGCGGCCCCAGGCCAGCACGGGCACGTTCTCCAGCACCTTGCTCGCGAATTCCTCGGGCAGCTTGTGCTCGTTGAAGACTTCCTGGACCATGGGGATCAACTCCTTTGCCGTGGTGGTCAGGACGGCCCTAAGTTTGGCCTGGGCGCGGCTGATGAGCGACTTGGCCGTGCCGAGGGGGATATCGAGGAAGTCGGCGACCTTCTTGTAGGAAAGGCCGTCCAGGTGGAACATTGCCAGCGGCACGCGGTACTTCGGCGGCAGCTGCGCGACGGCGGCCAGGACCGCGTCGGCGAGCTCGCGCTGCTGGGCAACCTCAGGCGGGCCGGGCCGGAAGTCGGGAATCTCAAGCTGATCCAGGTCCACCCGCCCTTCAAGCTGCTCGAACAGCTTCGGCCGAAACGTCTTCAGCCAGTTCATGGCCACGCCAAACGCCACCCGCCGCAGCCAGGCGGCAAACCTCCCGGGGTCGCGAAGCTGATCGAGGTTCGAGTATGCGCGGATGAACGTCTCCTGAGCGATGTCCTGCGCCTCGGCCCAATCGCCCACCATGCTGTATGCCAGCCCATACGCGTGGCCCTGATAGCGTCCGACGAGGACCCTGTAGGCTTCGTGATCGCCTGAAAGCGTCATGCGAACCAACCCATCATCGGTTGATTCTGACCAGTCTGCCTTATCTGCCACGGGGTTCTCCCTGGACCGGTGCATGCGGGCTCGCCCATCATAGTAATGTCAAAGCCAAGGAAGGAAAGGTTGCATCCGATCCGGGAAATCCTGACGGAGACGGCAGATTCACCACGCGCCGCTTGCGGCAACGCAGCAGACCAGCCCCGGGCCAGCGCGGCGTGTAAGTTCTCAAAGTGACCGGTTTTCAGGCCCGAAGGGCCGGCCCGACGATAGCCGGGGGCGGAAGCCTCCGGTTGGCAAGGAGTTACGAATGGAGCCCCGAAGGGGCGATCGAAAGGTTCCATGAAGCTGAACTCATGCTGGAATCTCGATCGCCCCTATGGGGCTCCACTCCCAACGGGCCCGCTACCGTGGGCTTCCGCCCCACGGCTATCATCGCAGACCCCTTCGGGGTCAGGGAAAGGCGGTCAGTTTGAGTAAGTTGTTCATCAACTGGCCGGCCGGCCTCGGCGCCGCCGGGCAACTACCTCGCCCTCCAGAACGCCTACCGCGAATACTTCAGCCTGCCGCCGCTGAAGCTGTGAGTTTTCGCGCTTGCCTGGGCGCTCCGTCTCGGCGAGGATACCCGTTGCGGGGCGGCCGCATCGCCCGCGGGGAGAGACCTTGTGGTTACGGCGACGGACGGGTTGGCCATCGACCTGCACGACGTGGTGAAGTTTTACGGGCGGCGCGTCCATGCGCTGCGCGGCGTGCGGATGCAGGTCGGAAGGGGGGAGGTCTTCGGCCTGCTCGGGCCAAACGGGGCCGGCAAGACGACGCTCGTCAAGATCATCATGACCGTGATCCGCGCCACGAAGGCCGAGGGCACGATCCTCGGCCGGCGGATCGGGCACAAGCCGACGCTGCAGCGGGTCGGCTATCTTCCGGAGGACCACCGTTTCCCGCCGTATCTGACCGGGCGGCAGGCGCTGCACTACTACGCCGCCCTCTCGAAGGTCGATCGCCGCACGCGGCGGCGCCGCGTCGAGGAGCTGATGACCGTCGTGAGGATGACCGAGTGGGCCGGCCGAAGGGTCGGCACATACTCCAAGGGCATGATGCAGCGCGTCGGACTGGCCCAGGCGCTGATGCACGATCCAGAGCTGATCGTCCTGGACGAGCCCACCGACGGGCTGGACCCCATGGGGCGACGCGAGGTACGGCAGGTGCTGGCCGACCTGCGCGGCCAGGGACGCACCGTCTTCCTCAACAGCCACCTGCTCAGTGAGGTGGAGCTCGTGTGCGATCGCGTCGCGATCCTCGACGCCGGGAAGATCGTCCGCCAGGGCCGCACCGACGAGCTGACCCGCACCGTGCGGCGATACGAAATTCAGTTGGAGGGCGGCGACCTGCAGGCCGCCCTTGAAATCGTGCGCAAGGCGCTGGGTCGCGCGGCGGACGAGTCGGTGCGGCTGGTGGGCGCGTGCATCCGCGTTGAGGAGGTTGGCGCGGCGGACATACAGCCGGCCATCGATGCCCTCCGCGCCGCCGGCGCGGTGATCGCGTCGATCTCGCCGACGCGGCAGTCGCTGGAGGACCTGTTCGTCGAGGTGGTGACCGGCTCGCCGGCGCCCGCTCCGCCTCCGCTGCCCGGCGCGATGGGGGGGCAGGGAAAGTGACCCAGACGCTGGCCATCTTCACGGACGCCTACCGCGGCCTGAAGGCCCGAAAGATGTTCTGGATCGTGCTGATCATCTCCGGTCTGGTCGTGGCGGCCTTCGCCTGCCTGGGAATCACGGCCAAGGGGCTGAAGTTCATCGTCTGGGAGCTCCAGTTCGGCCCCACCACCCGCGATGTGTCGCCGGACGTGTTCTACAAGTCGCTGTTCGTCGGGCTGGGTATCAAGTTCTGGCTGGCGTGGTTGGCGACGATCCTGGCGCTGATCTCGACGGCGGGACTCTTTCCGGCGTTCATCGCCCGCGGGTCGATCGACCTGGTGGTAGCGAGGCCGATCAGCCGGTGGCGGCTGTTCCTGACGCAGTACGCAGCGGGGCTGCTGTTCGTCACGTTCCAGATCGGCATCTTCTGCCTGGCGAGCTTCATGGTCATCGGAATTCGCGGCGGGGCGTGGGAGCCGGGCATCTTCCTTGCGATCCCACTGGTGGTGTGCTTCTTCAGCTACCTGTTCTCCATCTGCGCGCTGCTGGGGCTGCTGACCCGCTCGACCGTCGCGTCGCTGCTGCTGACGCTGCTGGTGTGGTTCCTGCTGTTCAGCCTTCATACAAGCGAGGTGGGCGTGCTGGCCTTCAAGTTCCAGGCCGAGAACGAGCTGGCACGCATACGGTGGCAGATCGACAAGCTGGACGCGAGGCCCCCGGCCTCGCAGGCTGCCTCCGACGCCCAGACCACGGGCGCGGGCCAGGACCCCTCGGCGGGGGAGCGAAAGCGGCTTCAGGACAAGTACGATGAGAACGCCAAGGTGGCAAAGATAATGGACACGGTTGGCCGCGTGCTCTACGGCGTCAAGACGGTCGTGCCGAAGACATCCGAGACGATCGGCCTGGTCGAGCGTGTGCTGATCCGGACGGCCGACCTGCCGCCCGGAAAGGGCCCCTCGTCGGCTGACCGGCCGCCAGACGGCTGGGAGCGGGGGGAAGGCGACTCGCCGGCCGACACGCGCCCCGCGCGCTCCCGAAGCAACGCCGGGGCCGCCACGCGGGAACTCGCCCACACACTCCGCAGCCGCTCCGTCGCCTGGGTCATCGGCACCTCACTGGCCTTCGAGGCCGTCATTCTCCTGCTGGGCGTCTGGGTCTTCTCCCGACGCGATTTCTGACGCCGGGGGGCGAGCATATCCGCCTCGGCCCCACGGGCGAGAACGTCTCACCACGCCCCGTTCCAAGCCGCTCTGGCTGCCAAAAGCGCGCACTCGGCTCAAACGGGCGGCGTTTTGGCAGGCTCTGTTTGCCGCCGCAATTACCTCAGTTCGACGTATCCCTATATATAGTTGTCGCTTATGTCCTCTGGCACAGGATGTGCCCCATTATGGAGGAGATTGGACAGTCAGGCGACTCCTGACCGTGTGGGTCTCGGGCCATGACCTGACGCTCATTGGAAAGGAGTACTTGAAGATGGCGCGGAGCAAGGGATTGCGACCGGGCAATACGGCCGGCAAGTCGGGACAGTACCAGCAGGTCGGACCGAGGGGCGGCAAGGGCAAGGAAGTGACGGTCGTCAAAGGGGAACCACTGCCTCCCGCTCCCCAGAAGGGCACGAAGTACGTCCTCGTCGACCCGACCAAAAACAAGTCAGGCAAGGGCTGAGCTGAGACACAGTGACCGCGATGGCAGACGAGGCGCACTGTCGAAGGGAGCTCCCCACGGTATACCTCGGGAAGCCACAGCGCAAGCGACACGCTCGCGGAAGCGCCCTGGATGAGCAAACCTGAGACGATCCGGGCATGTAGGTAGCATGCCTGTGCGACCGAGGCTCCCCCCGTGGCCTCGGCTTGCCCTGCATAACGGGGTAGGAGTGTAGAAGATGCCGACGACAGGTGAGAAACCAGGCAAAGGACTCTATCGGTGCCGGAACTGCGGGCAGACGGTGCGCCTCGATGACGACTCAGACACGTTGCCGCCCTGTCCTTCGTGCAACGGAACGGAATTCGACAAGGTTGACTGATCCTGCTTGCCTGGCTCTAGGGGGACGTACCCGCCTGGAGCCTCAGTGTCGCAGACCTAGAGCACGCGTGCTTGGTCTCCTTGCCCCAAAGGTCATTGGGCGATCGACGAGATCAGCC
>Ga0307378_10005684_pt1 | contig 17301 bp, 18 predicted proteins | sample UN1MG_FD_202238 | JGI IMG/M metagenome (GOLD analysis project Ga0307378, IMG submission 202238) | Soil microbial communities from Risofladan, Vaasa, Finland - UN-1 | ecosystem: Environmental > Terrestrial > Soil > Coastal area > Acid sulfate soil | place: Finland: Risofladan, Vaasa | collected... | reverse complement strand
TTGTTTCCTTCCGCCCATCCGAGCATGAATCCCCCATCTCGGTAGAATAACTATCTCCGTAATATTAATACGAAGTCTTCATATACTTAAGTTAAACGGTTTGTTGCTCTGAATCCTGCTTAAAATAAGATGCATCCAGAAAAAAACTCAATTGAAGGTCAGAGTATCTATCTGGCTACATCCAAGCGCCTACTTGTTCGATGGTGGGATCATGGACAATCAGGGTGTACTTGGTTAAAAATATATGAAATGACTTGAGTTTTTCTATTTAGTTTTTTTAATAAAGCCAACATCACCACTTCCAGGCATGAACCGGATGTAGTGAATGAACGAAACAAAGCTGAGCTGAATGAACGGAAGTCGGTTGATGCACGGTTTATAGGAAACTTGTTGAGGTACGAGACCGTGTTCCGCATCTTTGAACCTTTCCGGAGATAGTGGCCGGATTGCGCCGGGTTTATCCCGTGCTCCGGCCTGCTCTCCGGTAGTTACACCCTCTTGGGTGGGTAAAGGATAAAATGATAAATAAATTTTAGCTTATTAAACCATTAGAAATAATTCTGTAAAAGCAAAAAAAAAACCAGAATTATAACAATATACGTTTCAAAAACTTTATTCCCTTTCATTAATGTATTAGTGTGTGATGCCTCATGAATAATATTTTACGACGGGGACGTTTGGAATCCAGCGAAGATGCAGAGGTCCTGAATTACACTTCTTCCAAAGATGCAGACAGGTGGTTATTCGAAGCAGACCTGGCTGTTGATAATGCTCATGTCATAATGCTGGCTGAAACTGGAATAATTACCAGGGACGAATGCACACTCATACTCTCCACACTTGATAAGATCGAACAGGAAGGATATGACAAACTTGACCTGTCATATGAAGATATCCACATGTCAATAGAAGCAAAGCTTATCGAGAAAGTAGGCGAGGACACGGGCGGCAGGATGCATTCGGCCCGATCCCGCAACGATGAGGTTGCCACATGCATCAGGCTGGTATTAAGGGACAAATTACTTACCCTGATGCACAATGTCATCGGACTCAGGAAGGCCATGCTCGAACTTGCCCAGGTACACAAGGAAACCCTAATCCCGGGATTCACTCATTTGCAGCATGCCCAGCCCACTACACTGGCCCATCACCTGATCGCCCATCATGATGCTCTGGCAAGGGATTCCCAGAGGTTATTGGGAGCATATATCAGGACAAACCAGTCTCCTTTGGGTGCAGCAGCTTTCGCATCCACAGGATTTGATATCAACCGGCAACGCACTCGCGAACTATTAGGATTTGACGGCCTGGTTGAAAACTCAATGGACGCGGTAAGTACCAGGGATTTCATTGTCGAAACAACGTCTGCATTTTCTAATATCATGACCAATTTGAGCCGGCTGGCTGAGGAACTTATCCTCTGGAGCAGCGAAGAGTTCGGTCTGATAGAACTGGACGACCGGTTCTGTTCCACTTCATCTATCATGCCCCAAAAAAAGAACCCTGATACTGCCGAACTCATGAGAGCCAAGACCGGTACGGTATTTGGATGCCTGATGTCTGTATTAAGTATCACAAAGGCCCTGCCCATGAGCTATAACAGGGACCTGCAGGAAGCAACCCCCCATCTGTGGCGTGCAACCTCAGCCACATTGGGCTCAGTAAATATTGCAAAAGGGATAATTTCCACCATGCAGATCAATGATGAAAAAATGCTGTCTCTGGCAGGCACAGGTTTTTCAACTGCAACAGAACTTGCCGACACAATTGTTAGAACTACAGAGCTTCCTTTCAGGACCGCACACCAGATCGTGGCAATCCTTGCAAAAGGTAATGAATTCACCTTGAATGAAGCAGACAGGATAGCGTATGAGATCACAGGTATGAAACTATCTGATGAGGGACTCAGCCAGGAACTGTTCGAGGGTGCACTGGATGTAATGGAAAATGTGCTGCGCCGAAGCGTGGAGGGGGGTCCGTCACCCAGGGAAGTAAAACGAATGATTGAAGACCGAAATAATCAGTTAATGAATGACATTGACACAGTATTGGAAAAACTCAATTCAGTCCAGGATTCGATAAAAAGGCTTGAGGATATAAAAGCAGTATATATTACCAGAGGTAAAAAATGACGATAGAAGTAGGAGATGCCGTTTTGGTCAAACGGGATAATAATACGTACCACGGGGTCCTGATGCCCTCCACCACAGGTACTACTGTAATAAAACTTATAAGCGGCTATAATGCGGGATTCGATCCCGATAATATGACCATGGAATTGGTGGAGAAAAAGCAGGCATCTCAGGCCGCCTCTGTGGAACTGCCTCCATACAATCCTGACCTTCCCAATGTCTCAATCCTGTCCACAGGCGGGACCATAGCCAGTAAGATAGACTACAGGACCGGGGCCGTGACCAGCCAGTTCACTGCCGAGGATATCATGCTTGCCATCCCGGAACTGTCTGAGATCGCCAATTATAACGCCAGAGTATGTTACAGTATATTATCAGAGAACATGCAGCCCGATTACTGGATACACCTGGCTGAGGAAGTATATAACGAGATCAAGGCCGGTGCAGACGGTGTGATAATCACCCACGGCACAGATACTATGATGTACACGGCCGCAGCCATTGCCTTCATGGTCCGGACTCCAGTACCCATCGTGTTCGTGGGCAGCCAGCGCAGTGCTGACAGGCCAAGCAGCGACAATGCCATGAATGCCATCTGTGCAGCTAAGGTCGCAACCAGTGATATCGCCGAAGTAACAGTTGTCATGCACGGGACCACATCTGATGATTTTTGCAGCATTCACAGGGGGACAAGGGTCAGGAAGATGCATACCAGCCGCAGGGACGCTTTCCAGACCATAGATGCCAGGATACTGGGCAAAGTGGATTATCAATCCAGAGACATTACCACATTTTTGGATTATACCAGGAAAGGAGAACAGGAACTGGCTATCAATACGGCAATTGAGCCGAAATGTGCACTTATCAAATTTACAACAGGTGCCAGTCCTGAGACCCTGCTATTCGCCAGTGCCAATTATAAGGGTATTGTACTGGAAGGAACAGGTTTGGGCCATGTTTCCACTGAATGGATCCCATATATTCAAAGGGCTACCGAGGCAGGGATCCCTGTGGTAATGACCAGCCAGTGCATACACGGCAGGGTGTGCAACAGGGTGTATGATACAGGCCGTGATATCCTGAAAGCGGGCGCAATCGAAGGGGAAGATATGCTGCCAGAAGTGGCACTGGTAAAATTGATGTGGGCACTGGGGCAGAACAGTGATCCGGATGAGGTCAGGAAGATCATGACCACAGATATTGCCGGGGAGATCACCAGAAGTTCCCGGACCTGGTAGATCAACTAGTTCTTTGCCTTACTATCATCTTCCGCCCCTCTTCGGCTGCAAATAACAGGAGTGCAAAGGGCACCAGGAATAGCCAGTCAGATAATGAGATGGGTGCCAGGTTCAGTATTTTGTTTCCAATTGGAGTATATACCAGCATTGCCTGGAGGATAAGTTCAAATGCAATACCGACAAGAAGCAGCCGGTTAGAAAAGAATCCGATCCTGTATACTGCTTCTCTGGATGTGCGGCATACTATCCCATTAGCCACCTGGGTGACCACAATAGCAGTCATAGCCATGGTGGTAGCCTTGCGATACAATGTGTCAGAGGTAGCAAGTACCGTACCCCATATCCAGCCGCCGCCAAAGAGAATAAAAAAGAACCCGGACATTGCCGCAAGAGCTTCAAAAGGACCCAAAAAGAAATAAGCCCTTTTGATAAGTGCAAGATCCAGAAGTCTTGCATCCCTGGACCGTGGCGGCCTGTCCATCACATTAGGCTCAGGTTTTTCAGTACCGAGAGCCAGCGCCGGCAGCATGTCTGTACCCAGGTCGATTCCCAGTATCTGTATAATGGTCAGGGGCAGCGGGATACCTAACATAATAAAAGCAATATAAGGTACTATCTCGGGTATGTTGCTGGCGAAAATGTATGTGACAAACTTTTTTATGTTATCAAAGACCGCCCGTCCTTCCTCTACTGCATTTACGATGCTTGCGAAATTGTCATCCATTAATATCATATCTGCAGATTCCTTTGCCACATCAGTGCCGGTAATCCCCATTGCTATCCCGATATCAGCGCGTTTCAGGGCCGGTGCATCGTTGACACCATCCCCTGTCATTGCCACGATCTCGCCCATATCTGATAAGGCATCCACGATATCCAGTTTATACTGGGGTGTCATCCTGGCAAATACCAGTTCCGGGTTTTCAAGTTTCTTAATAAGTTCATCCCTGGATAACGTTGCCACATCATCGGCCACAAGCACAATGGGAGACTCTGATTCTACAAGCCCGATCTCACGGGCAACTGCCACCGCTGTGGTACTATTATCCCCTGTTATCATAATGGTGCGAATACCTGCCCTTTTGCATTTCGCTATCGATTCCGGGACTTCTTCACGGGGTGGATCGATCATACCCATAATCCCAAGGAAAATTAGTTCTGTTTCCACGGCCTTTGCACTAAATTCTTCAGGTGCTGGCCGGTATGCAAAAGCAAGCACTCTCAAAGCAGAGTGTGCAAATGAATCATTGACCTTTTCGATCTCACTTTTCTGTTCAGCAGTTAATTCAATAACAGTGCCGTTTACTAATACCTGTGAACAGACAGGCAGCACTGTTTCCAGTGCACCCTTTACATAAGCTGTCTTTACCGCATTTGTGTCATTTATCGTACTCATACGCTTGCGGTCAGAGTCAAATGGAATTTCATACACCTTTTGGTTCTGATCCATGATATTTTCGACATCCATAACTTTAGCAGCTGCCACTATGAGAGCTCCTTCAGTGGGGTCTCCTTTGATGCACCAGCCATTTTCGGTGTTCATAAGTTTGGAATTGTTGCACAGCACAGCATCGATGAACAGCAGTTTAAGGTTCTCAATTGCCTGTTCATCAAGTATATTGCCGCTCGTATCTTTAATTTCTCCCGTGGGGTTATATCCTGTACCGCTTATTTCCAGTACCTGATTGTTGAAAAAAATCTTGCGGACAGTCATCTGATTCTGGGTAAGCGTACCGGTCTTATCAGTACAGATCACGGTGGTGCTTCCCAGGGTCTCCACCGCATTCAGGTTCTTTATAAGGGCATTTCGTTTTGCCATCCGCTGTGAACCCATTGCAAGTGAGAGTGTGACCGTAGGCAGCAAACCTTCCGGTACATTGGCTACAATAATACCTATGGCAAATAGAAAATTGGTCCAGAAAGGATTGCCTATAATCATCCCGGCAATAAAAAAGAGTAATCCCATTGTGGTGGCAAGTATCGCGACTACTCTGGTTACCCTGTAGGTCTCTTTCTGTATGGGACTGGGTTCAGATTCCACTGTCTGGGTCAGGTGTGCGATCTTGCCGAACTCAGTCCCCATCCCGGTTGCAAAAACCACAGCAGTACCGGTCCCGGAAGTAATGAACGTACCTGCGAAAACGATATTCGGGCTTTCGGTCAATTCCTGGTCTGACGGCTCTGATGAGCGTTTCCTGGCTTCGGATTCCCCTGTCAGCGCTGAATTATTGACCCTCAGCTCGAACTGCTCCACAATACGTGCATCTGCAGAGATACGGTCCCCCTCTCCCAGTTTGATTACGTCACCAGGAACCAGTAATTTGCTATCGATCTGCAGATCTGTGCCTGAGCGGGTCACGTTTACAAAATGAGGCAGTAGATTCTGGAGGGCCTGAGCTGCCTTTTCTGCCCTGTATTCCTGAACGAATGTAAAAAGGGCATTGATGAATATTACGCTGATTATGGCAAATCCCAACAGGTCAAATCCTTCTCCTGGCTGGAAATAATTCCCAACAAAGGACAGTGCAGCTGCGATCCACAAGAGTATTGCAAAAAAATGAATAAATTGATTCAATAATTTATATAATAATGATTTTTGTTTATGGTGGACGATCGTATTTTCACCAAACTCTTGGAGTCTAGACGCAGCGGTATGCTCATCAAGTCCCTCCGAAGACGTATTCAGTTTTTCATAAACATCTTCGACTTCAAGCGTTTGAATGCGCATTCATTTAACCCCATATTATATTTTGTATCTTGAACCCGGATGCCAGATTATTACATCACATGAGGTTTTTCCAAGAATTTCCTCTACCGGGTTCCCCTGCACGATCTGCCTTATAATATCCTTATTTGTAGCTCCTATTATTATCAGATCAAAGTGACCTGCTGCAGCATTTCTCAATACAGCTTCAGCGTAATTTGGAGCCAGATCTACATACATATCAGCTTGAATATCGTAATTTGAAAGCTCTTTGGCCAGGGGTTGCAGTAACGCACGACCCATACTGCGAAGTCTGAGCTTTTCGTCATGGGTTGTAAGCAGGGCACTGGTACGGGATGTTTTTTCAACCCGCAACACTCTAATCCTCGCTTTTGAATCTAATTTCGATATAAGATAAGCACGTTCATCGGCATGATATGAACCCATCATAACAGGAACCAGGATTTTTTGTATGTGCAGGGTCTTGCCGGGATGGGTGACTTTGACTACTATCATTGAACAGGATAACGATCTCATTAGCTTCTGGGATATTGACCTGACAAAGTACCGACTTTTACTATCCTTATGACGGGTTGATGATACTGCAAGGTCTATGTTATGGGTTTCAACTATCGATTTAATACTCTCCACTACCGGACCATGCATGATCTGTCCATCAGCTTCAATACCTCTGGACATCGCACATTTCACAAGTCTCTCAACCGACAATGTGCCAAGATTGACATCTTTTTCATCCAGGTCTTTTGTGATTACAAATATAACATCGAGTTTAGCATTGCACTGCTCGGCTATCAAAATAGCGTACTTGGCAGCCGATTCAGCAGTAAATCCCCCATCAACTGCAGCTAATATTTTATTATAATTCTCCATAAACCCACTTGCATGTTAGTATTTGTACTGAACTTATATAACAATTTTTTAATTCACATCGAAGCACGAATTTTTAATAGATTACGACTATAAGTAAGACTATGAACGATATTCCAAAGTTTGTATTCAATTGTACTGATTGCAAAAAGTGCTGTGAAAGAGATGTTTCCATCTATTTGGAAGATATGAATGACTGGATGGAGCATGGGTTATTGTATAAGGTCCTGCCCCATCTGTCCATTGAAGGGGAATATGTCTCCCTTTTTATCAAATTAGATAAACAGACACTGGATGACAAATCTATATGTGCATTGTATGATATTGAAAAACAGGAATGCACTCTTCTGGATAATAAACCAATTTCATGCCGCTCCTACCCACTCGGCTATAATGGGAAACATTTTATTGTAGTGGATAAGGACTGTCCTGGTTTGGGTAATGGTGAGATGACAGCCGAAAAGCTTGCAGCCATGCGTGAGACTGCCAGGGCAGAATTTTCCAGCAAGCAGGAGACCCTTAAGCTGTTACCAATGCTTCATGCTATGTTTATTAAGAAATTTACGATAGAGTCGCAAAAGGCAATGGAAGAAATGTCTCCCGAGCAAAAGGAAGAGCTTGAGAAAATCCTCAGTGAGAAAAAAGAATGAAAAATTGTAAATGGGATACGATATCCCTTTACAAATTACAATAGTGGCAACTACAGCCAATATAATGCCCAGGATCAATTGGATCACGCTTGCAGCCAACGAAAAATAATCTCCGCCCTGCGATACCTGATTGAACAACTATCGCAATAGAAATAAAAACTGATGCTATCAAAATACCTACCGCTGCATTGCCGTTAGATATTTCTTTTTCTTCATCTATACCACTTGTTATCTTTCCAAGTACTGAAAAGCCAATATACAGTGCAATTAATGCCAGTATAATAGATACTACTAATTGGATAATTCAATTCTGCCGACAGTTTTAATGTTGCATGTATGGACGAACCCACCACAAGCCTTGGTCATCGCAGTGCTTCTGAGATCATGGAAATAATTAAAGAACTGAAAAAATAGATGAACTTGAGAAGATATTGGATTAGAAAGAAACCTAAAATAAATATAAATTCATTTGAGATATAAACCCACGATTTCTATGTATTCAGTGACAGCCGCCCTGACAGAGATCTTCATTTCCTGCAGCTTTTAGAGCTCCTTCTATGAACTTGGTCAAAGTATCTGCAACCGTTCCCGATGCGCCGCTATATACTTTGATCCCGAGCTGCTGAAATCCCATAAGCGGTCCGCGACCTATGCCACCTACTATCATACATTCCACATTTTCCTTAATAATCCTCTGGATTGGGATCTCACAATTATGTTCTCCTTCGTATTCATTGGATAGAGGCCATGCTCCCAAAATCTTTGTATCATCTATATCAGCTACAGTAAATATTTCACAATGCCCGAAATGTTCGGAGATAGGAGCATTCAACCCACCTGGTTTAAAACTTGGTATGCATACTTTCATATTCAATCACTCTTGTTCCGAATGGTTCTTCCCATTCATTATTGCAGTCGCTGCATTCAAACTTCCTTTGTTTGGTTGACATAATTACCTCCCCTGATATGAATTGCTTTTCCCCCTGTCAGTGCCAGTGCCACTTTTCTCCTTGCGCTTTGAAGGTCAACCCAGAAAGCACGCCTTGAGACTCCCATTTGTTGAGCTGCTTCCTCCTGCTGTAACCCTTCAAGATCCACAAGCCTCAAGGCTTCCAGTTCTTCCACAGCCAGTAAGACCAAGTCAAGTTCAGATGTGGAAATATCCCCGGGTTTAAAGTAAGTCACATTTGGTATATTTTGAATACGTCTTGGACACTTTGGTCTACCTCGGCATTTCATGATATTAATTAAAACTCATATGGGTAAAAATATATAAAGATTTCTATTACTGGGATTTACAGGTCAATTGAAAAATACTAATTATCGATAAAAATAAAAAAAAATGTGGGGATATTACGTCCCCTGTTTCTTCTCGACTATTTTTCCAATACCTAAACTAATCACTAGTACTAACAAAGTACCAATAATTATTGCTCCAACCTCACCGAGTTTGCCCATCCCCTCGATAGAATAGTCAGCCATAGGTGCTTCATATTCAATTGGTACCCTTTCCCCGATTATTTCCTCTGCTTGTTCCGGGTTTCCGCTTCCTACCAGTTCGATCAGGTTCTTATCAAGGCCATCCGGATTGCTGGATGCTAAAAAGGGAGCCAGTATTGATATGATAATTGCGATCACTGCTCCGGTAATTATTATCTTATTATAGCTCATGCTGCCACCCTAGCCATTGATTTTTCAGAAACGATATCTGGTCTCGCCAGCATAATAGATTTAAAGGCAATTGCAGTAATCAGTCCTTCCCCGACTACTCCGATAACTGCATGATAAAGCCCCATGAACATCAATCCTGCTACTAATGGAAACGTGCCAGCAAAATACATCTCGACAGCACAGACCAGTGCCGCGATAAAGATTGATAGCCATCCGGCAGCGAACGAAGCACTTACCATTCCAATACTATTTTTAAGGGCATTATATGAATAGAATCCTACAAAACCACCAACAACGCCCATGTTAACAATATTGGCTCCCATTGTCGTGACACCCCCATCCCCGAACAAAAAACCCTGCACTACCAATACTAATGTGAGTAGCAGAACAGCGGCGTAAGGGCTTCCCAAAATGATGGCTGCAAGTGCTGCACCCACCATATGTCCACTCGTACCCCAGGGTATTGGGATATTCATGGCCTGAATAGCAAATATCCCTGCTGCAAGAGCAGCAAGCATGGGTACCTTCATTTCATCCATTTCTTTACCTGCCCAGTTAAGGGACTTTATTATAAATGCCAGAGCAATCAGCCAGTAGATCACTGCCTGACTCAATGGTATCAATCCATCTCCAATATGCATAATATCAACCTCCTTAATATATAGTAGCACAAATATAATAATTAGTGTTACTTAATCCAACAATATTGTTATTATATAAGTATTTTTTGTTATAAAACAGTAATTAAAAACGACAAAAGTTTTATACTTTAAAGAATAAGTCGATTTGTAATACAAATATTTAATTATGTAGCATAAAGTATTAAAATTGTTAGGATAGGTGTTAATATGGATGATTTATCAAATGAAAATTATGATGGCAAATGGGAAATATTTAACCGGATGTTTATTATTGAACAATTAGCCAGAAAGGCGCATAATGAAATATACAGAGACAATATTGATCATATGAAAATATTTTTACTTTACAAAGAACTCTTCAACCAATTGGAACTGCCGGAAAAACAACTACTGCAAGACATTTTGACCAATCGAAATTTAATGACAAATATGGTGATCAGATGAATCTATCTCTTATACATGAAAAAATATTAACCAACGTGATCTCTCTCTACAATAAGTGCGACAGACCTTTACGGGCATCAGAAATTGCACATATCACAGATTATAATGTAGGGACCATCAGAAATCATATGCAGATCCTGAAAATGTTGGGAATGGTAAAAGGAATAACAGGTCCAAAAGGGGGTTATGTACCCACATCCGATGCTTTTAGAACATTATCGATAAGTGATGCTAATGATATGGACCTCCATTTAAATAATAAGATAATGAAGGATGTTTCCATCAGCGAAATCAAATTAAATCCCAGGAGCCATTCAAAGTATTCTGGTTCGATACAAATTGTTGGAAATGTAAAGCATTTTAGTGTCGGAGATACCATAATCATACGATCGCCTATTAGTAATAATAATAATAATAATAATAATGCCATAATCAAAGGTACGATCACCGGAATGGATTTCAGCAATAATACATTATACTCTTCTCCCATTGAAATCCTGAAAAATTAATTCAACAAATACTGTTATTATATGGGAATAGCTAACGAGATGTTGAAACGCAAAATTATTTTATCCAGTGATTATGCCGGATTCACAGAACTGGATGAGATAGAATACTGGGACCGTATTTCCGAAGATTACGAACACAAAATAATCAAATACAGCCAATTATCCGGGGCACATATTGGATTCTATCTTACAGGATCTATCAGAATCGAATACAGTCTTTGATGTGGGAGCAGGTCCCGGGATATTTGCAATACCGTTGGCCACAAAGGTAAAATTATCTGCTATTGAACCTTCAGCAAAAATGTATCAATTATTGTAACATAAATCAGAACAATTAGGATTAAACAACATTGAATGGCTTAATAGTACATTACAAAATTCGAAGATCATTCCACATGATATATCAATCGCAACACATTCCTTGTATTATATTGTAGATTTGAGTTATGCCATCCAGAAGATTTATTCTGCAACGAAAAAAAGAATGTATATCGTACATGGAGTCAACAATGATACCCTGTTCCATGAACAGGTCTGGGAAATTACCAGAGAAGAACCTTACATCTCCGGGCCGAATTACCGGCTATTATGTGATTACTCCGGGAACTGGATATCGAATATGAAATCTCGTTTTTCAATATGATCCATGAATTGCGGTTTCCTTCAATTGAGTCCTTATGCGATAATTTTCTATTTTTTAAAAGAACAAATGATCGTAAGTCATTTGAAGATAATTTATCCAAATTAATTAGAAAAAAAGAAAATTATTACTATATATGGTATAATTTTGATAATGTGCTAATTTGTATCTCAAAATGATAGATATGACCAGGTTCCAGATAATTGGGGCTGTCAGACATTTAATAAATATATCTGCTCTCGTCTGAATCCCAAATAATCAAAACTTTCATGTATTAATAAATAGTTGAATAACCAGCGATTTAATGGAGATTATTTTTTAATGGAACAAGAATTATCCAGAATTAGCATATCCCTTCCCGAAAGCCTGCTTGAAAAATTTGATATGATAATAAAAAACAGGGGCTATTCTTCCAGATCGGAAGGAATCAGGGATGCAATCAGGAGTTATATCAGGTATTACGACTGGATGAGCAGCATTGAAGGAGAAAGAGTGGCCACCATAACCCTTGCATATAATCATAAACAAAAAGGTATTGAAGATGTCCTCGGTAATATCCAACACAAATATCTGGATATTATCCGGTCCACGGTCCATGTTCATCTGGAAACTGAGAACTGCATGGAAGTAATAATCCTTGAAGGCGATGGTAAGAAAATAAAGGAAATTTTTGAGAATCTTGTGAAAAATAAAGGCCTAAAATACGTGAAGCTAAATACCATTGTTCAGAAAGAAATCTAGAGTCAGCAATTTGATATCCAGGTTATTTTCAAGCATATCAGGTTGCCATTTTTTGCGTGGTTAAGGTTCGATCAGATTTCTTAGCTCTGATATTGTCAAAATAACAGGTACATCTTTACCGTTTTCTCGCAGATCATGGCTGAGTTTCGTTACCAGGGGCAGTTCAATAAATGCCTTTTTCAATATGTCAGGTTGTGAAAACACATAGCGTGTAGTGCCGTCTATCAGGATTTTCCCACCATCTATTATAATGGTCCGATCAGCATACGCCGCAACTATACTCATGTCGTGCGTGATCAGGATAATAGTTTTACCTGCATGGTTCAGTTTTTTCATCCTGTGCAGGAACTTGTTCAAATGCCCTCTGTCCTGTCCGGTGGTGGGTTCATCCAGTACCAGAATATCGGGTTCAAGCGAGAGTATCGAAGCCACGGCCAGTCTCTGTCTCTCACCACGGCTGAGGGAATGGGGATGCCTGTCCTGGTACTCAGTCAATTCCATCATATCCAGGGCATTGGCGACTTTTTTGTCTATCTCCTCAACAGGCATCGACCTGATCCTGAGCCCGAACGCCACTTCCTCCCGAACGTATCTGCAAAAAGCTGGTAATCAGGATTCTGGAACAGGTACCCCACTTCCCGGGCCAGTTCAGCTACACCTAAATTCCTGATCTCCTGTCCGTCTATCATGATCCGTCCTTTATCTGGTTTAATAAGCCCTATCAGGCAGCTCAGCAATGTCGTCTTTCCTGAACCATTGGGTCCTATCATTGCAATAAATTCACCGCGTCTTAACGTTAAGTCAATTCCTCTTAATACCTCAGTCCCGTCCTGGTAACTGAACCTCACATCTTCAAATATCACATGCGGCCCGTTATTCTGGAGAGGTACAAGATCTGGTGGATCGATAATGGAATCCTTAATACTGTCAAGATGGGAAAATACGGCCTTGTAGGACGGCTTTATATGCAGCATCTCTGAGAGGCGGATTATTTGGGGCGGATACAACCCGATATTTTTTAACAGGTCAAGGTTCTTGGTGAAGATATCACAGGTCTTCCCGTCCAGGATAATCCTGCCTTTGTCCATCACTATGGTCCTGTCTGCCAGGCCGATCACCTCGTCGATCTTATGTTCTATGAGAATGATAGTAATAGCCAGTTCCTTGTTCAAACGCCTGATGGTCTCAAGAACTTCCCTTGTTCCCCTGGGGTCAAGATCTGATGTGGGTTCGTCAAGGATCAGAATTTTCGGTTGCATGGCCAGGTTCCCGGCAATGGCAGTGCGCTGTTTCTCACCCCCTGAAAGGGTGAAGGTAAAACGCTCCTTCAATCCTGCTATTCCTGCAATTTGCAGAGACCTTTCTACCCGTTTTAGGATCTCCTCCCTCTCGACACCCAAATTCTCGGGTCCAAAGGCCACATCCTCCTCCACGGTCAGCCCGAACAGCTGGGCATCAGGGTTCTGGAACACGATACCCACTTCGGTGGACATCTGGTGGACCTTATGTTTACTCACATCCTTACGTTGTGTGGATTTCAAATGGAAACCGGATATTGCATCTTACTTCCTAAGGAAACGTTCCTGATCAATTCCTCTCGGTATATGTTGCACATATCGTGACGAGTGGAAAACTCCCAGCATAGAATGAGAATATCTCACCCGTTCCTGAAAGATCGCAGAGCCCGTCGAAACGATGCTGGCTCACCATCCGTCAACCCATGCAGGATGATGTTCTTGATAGTTCCGGGTTATCTGTTCAACATCCTCTCCGACCTTCTCATAATGCTTTTCTTTCACCTACATGGTATGATCAGCTGCAACCGCGGACAGCTTCCTGCTACCTCCAGCATTATCGTGGTGGCGTTCTCCCGCTTCACGCAGAACCATGCAGGTCACCAGTTTCAGGGTCCTGCCATCAACATAATATTTTTTAACTCTCTGAATCCCAAGGAGCTTTGCATACCTTGAAATCTCCTGGTTGAACCACTCAAGCGAGATCATTTCCCCATTCTTATTGATAAATACGGATCCCATTTTCCGGTTGCCCCTAACATATTCCCTGAGCATCTCATTTGTGGATTGTGTGATGGCTCTTGTTTTTGGAGTTGAAGGTAGCCAGTCTTTTGCTTGACTTTGAGAGCTGTGACAAATCCCTGTTTTCGGTCCCACTGTTCAACCAGGAGGTTCAGCACTTCAAAAGGCCGGAGCTGCGTTTCATATATGATCCTGAAGAACAGTTTTTCTCTCATGCCCGATACTGTGGTGTGTGCATAGTATCCTGCACTCTTCTAACCGTCATCTTATGGCATTGTTTTTTATTTACACCGGTAAAATTTATCTTGTGATCAACACACATGATACACTTTTGTCTACAAAAAAATATCATACATTCACTAATTAATAATATTTTGTAATACATACCATTATAAACGTAACACAAATTTTATATATTATCATTAAGTACAACAGACCATGAACTCTACAAATATTGAGGAATCTATGATTAAGAACGCTATCCAATTCCACGGGCACCAGTGCCCTGGACTTGCAATTGGAATACGAGTATCTGAAGTGGTATTGAGAGAACTTGGTAAACCTGCCAGGGATGAAGAGATGGTTGCGATTGTTGAAACAGACTCGTGCAGTGTGGATGCCATCCAGGTGCTCACAGGATGTACGTTTGGAAAAGGAAATCTGATATACAATGATTTTGGAAAACCGGTTTTTACTTTCCTAAATCGTGAAAATAATAAAGCAGTGAGAATCTCTCTCAACAAAGATGCTTTTGAAATGGATGAGGAACATCTTAGTCTCTTTGCAAAAGTAAGGAACAAAACAGCAAGTGAGGCTGAAAGAGAGTTGTTTACGCAAAAACACATCAAAAAGAGCAATGAAGTACTGGATTTACCTGAAGAGAAGCTCCTGATAATTGAACATGTGAAACCGGAACCAATACAAAAAGCACGTATCCATGAATCACTGGATTGTGTTGTGTGCAATGAACCCGTGATGGAAACAAGAGTCAAGCTGCTAAATGGTGAAGCTCATTGCATTCCATGTTTTGAAGGGTTGACCAAAAACAAATCTTGAAAATAACTTAACCGGATGGAAATAAAATGACCAACATCAAGAATGCGCTGATTATATTATTTGTCATATTTTCTTGTATGTTTACATCCTCAATTGGTGCTGCTATAGAAAATGAGATAAGAATAGCAGATCAAACCGGTGATTGGGGACATCCATCTCCATATCTGGCTTATGGAAGGGGACCAGGGTATCTAAGAATGCATTTTATTTTTGATACTCTTGTGTGGAAAAATGAAACCTCGGATATTATTCCTTTACTGGCTGAAAACTGGGAATACATCCCGGAAGAGGAAGTGTATATCTTCAATCTTGTCAAAAATGCTAAATGGCATGATGGGGAGCCTGTAACAGCAAATGATGTCGCCTTTACTATAGAGTACATGAAAGAGCATCCTTATGGCTGGGTTGTTCTTGACAGTGTTGACCGGGCTGAGGCCGTTGATGAACATACTGTAAAGATCTATATGAACGGTCCATATGCGCCTTTCATGGAGGATATTGGCGGTACGATGCCTATCCTACCTGAACATATATGGAAGGATGTTGAGGATCCGATGGATTATGTGGAATCCGGTGCATTCATAGGTTGTGGTCCATTTAAGTATGTTGATTTTAGCAAAGAACACGGGACCTACCATTATGAGGCATTTAATGAATATCACCTCGGGAAACCGAATATTGATCGATTGATCTATGTGAAAGCAGGTGACCCCCAGATGGCACTGCAACACGGTGAAGTAGACTTTGCACCTATAAAACCAGAGATGGCTGATACTTTAACAGAAGAAGGTTTTGTCGTCATAGCAGGTCCGCATTACTGGAACAAGAACCTAATGATAAACCACAACAAGGAGCCGCTCGACAATATTATGTTCAGGCAGGCCCTGGCTTATGCCATTGACCAGGATGAGTTTGTGGATAAATCACTTCGAGGATACGGGAAAACTGCCAGTTATGGGCTGATCTCATCAGAGAGCCAATGGGCAAATCCGGATGTTTTGGATTATCCATATGATCCTGATAAAGCAAAGGAAATGATTTCGTCTCTTGGTTATGAATTGAAGGATGGTATTTTTTACAGGGGCAATGAGCCGCTGGCCTTTGAGGTTCTGGTCTCTATGATAGGTACTGGCGGACAGTCCACACCTGATCGGGATGGTGAGATTTTAAAGAACCAGCTTGAAAAGGTGGGGATACAGGTAGACCTGATATCCCTTGAAACGAAGATTGTCGATCAAAAAGTGATAAACTGGGATTTCGATCTTGCGATTTCAGGGCACGGGGGGATTGGCGGTGATCCGAAGATCCTCTATGAGAAAGTCATACAGGTTCCAGGATCGAAAGCCAGTCCAAACACTGCAAGATATGATAAAAGCGAGGAATTGAACAGTCTGCTTGAAGATCTTATGCATGAGATGGATCCGGTAAAAAGACAGGAAGCTGTTTTTGAAGCCCAGAATGTCTATGCAAGGGAACTTCCGGCAATATCACTGTATTACCCGACAGGGTATTACGCCTATAACCCCGATGCGGGGGTTGAGTGGTTCTATACGGTAGGTGGTATTGCTAAAGGTATCCCGATTCCCCAGAATAAAATGGCCATGATAGGGTCACACGCTCAAGAGGATGCGGAAATCGTGCAGACAGTTGCAGCTATGCAGACGACGGATGATACACAAGATACACCCATGATGCCATTATTAGTTGTTTTCGCAATCCTTGCTGCATTCTTTGTAAAACGGATTAGAAGGAATCAATAACCAATGAAGTGGAACAGAAAATTAAAGATAGTAACAGTCTATCTGTTTACCATTCTTTTCCTTGTTTTTTTCAATTTTTTACTCCCGCGCCTCCTGCCCGGCGACGCGATACTCGCGATGTACAGTGGTTCAGAAATACTGATCACCGAGGAATTATACAACGAACTGATTAACCTCCATGGGCTTGACAG
>Ga0307378_10005682_pt1 | contig 17303 bp, 14 predicted proteins | sample UN1MG_FD_202238 | JGI IMG/M metagenome (GOLD analysis project Ga0307378, IMG submission 202238) | Soil microbial communities from Risofladan, Vaasa, Finland - UN-1 | ecosystem: Environmental > Terrestrial > Soil > Coastal area > Acid sulfate soil | place: Finland: Risofladan, Vaasa | collected... | reverse complement strand
ACAGATCAAGACCGGCAGCCTGTGCCGAAGCGACCGCATCGCCAAGTACAACCAACTCCTGCGCATCGAAGAGGAACTGGGCGACGCCGCCCGTTACGGCAACTTTCTGTGGAAGAAAGCATGACGACCTCCAACCGGCGGGTTTCGTTTCTTGGGAGCGGCTGGATCTACTGGCCGCTCTGTCTCGTCGCGTGCACGCTGGTGGCCCTGGCCATCCTCGGCCCCGAGGCGGAGCGGCGACTCGACCTCGAGCAGCAGTGCGCGCGCATGCAGGCGGAGGTCGGAAACCTGGCCCAGGCGCGCGATCAACTCGAGGCGGCCCGCGAAGCCCTTCAGCAAGATCCGACCTACGTGGAACAGGTGGCGCGGCACGAACTGGGCGCGGTGCGGCCGGGCGAAATCCGCCTGCCGCAGCCCGACGAGTTCGCGTTGACCCGTTTCCAGCCGCCGGCCGATCCGACGCCCCCCGCCCCGCCCGTCCTGGGATTCCTCGCGTCGTTCGCAGCCCCCCAGATGCGCCTCGTCGCGCTGGTGTTCGGCGGGATGCTCCTGGGGGCGGCGGTTCTGTTCAGCATTCCGACCGTCGAGGCCAAGCCCGCCCGGGCGTGACCCACATCCCCCCGCCCGCCGCGCCGCGCGGCCACAAGACCCAGAGAAAGGATGGCTTGCGCAACTTGCGCACTCTCAGATACTTATGAGTGTTTCCGGGCGTGCCGGCGGCGGAATCTTCGAGGCGCAGATTTTCCGCTTGCTTTCGACAGATTTTGCGCCATAATCACGGTCGAGCGAGGGAACGTACCAAGACGGAAGCAGTAGTGTTGCGGGGCTAGACTCCGGAGACGGAGGCCGGCCCGTTTTGTTTGAGTAAGCGCATCTGTGTGCGCAAGGGCCGGGCTCCGACAGAGATCGGGAACCGGCCCTTTTTAGTTTGGCAGGGCCACAGAAAGCAAAGGAGCCATGCGATGCGAGGACAAATCCTGATGGCTGTCGCGGTGGGTGCTCCAGACCTGCCGCGCTCTCTCCTATGGCTAGCGATCGGCGCGGCGGGAGGTCCGCAGCGTGTGACATCGGACAGGTCAAGTGAAAGGAGTTCTCGCATGAGGAAAGCCCGAATATTACTGGTGGCTTTGCCGCTGCTGGTGGTGGTCGGTGTCTGCGCAGGCGCGGCGCATGCAGCCGTCGACTACGAGTACTTCTACGACCCACAGATGGGAACATTCACAGAGGTGTACGACCCGCTGTCTTGGGGGGAGCCATCCTGGATTTCCGGGGACATGCGGGTACCCAACTGTGCGCGCCCGGAGCCCTGGGAGAAGACCGTCGGCGTGACGGTTGGTTACGTCGGAGGCACGGCTCCAACGTTGCCTCCGGGCTTCGTCTTGGTAGTGAGCGAGGGCTCAGAAACCCCCGTCCTGGTCAGTGAATGGTACCTCAAGTACCCCCTGTCGGAGTACGAGCTGTGGAGCGGGAGGTGCTATCTGCCGGAGCAGCCCGCCAGCGAAACCATCGACTTCGGAGAAGAGGGATACCGCACCGGCGCGCAGCTGGCCAACGGCTTCACCGTTGACGGCCTCTACGTGTCCAGCGAGTGCACCCCCGAGCCGGCGACGCTGTCGCTGCTGGCCGTGGGGATCGGGACTCTGCTCCTCCGAAAGCGGCGGGCATAAAGCGCTGTTGCCGGAAAAGATAGACGCGTGAAACCGGGCGGCGGAGATTCCTCTCCGCCGCCCGGTTTTTACTTCCATCTACTCTGTCGAGTTACCGCTCCCCTTCGGGTCGCGGCTAACCGTTGCCTGCGGCGGGTCGTTCGGCCGTTCCCTTCGCCCTTCTGCGGTTCCTTGTTCGGCATTCCTTCTTCGTCGTTTCTTCCCCACCCTCACCCTACCCTCTCCCACACGGGGAGAGGGCGAAAAACGGTGTCAGGAACCGTTTTCGAGGAGGCTTGCAAAGAGCGTGATAGGCCCGGCGCGGTCGATGCGGACCATGACGAGTTCGCCCGCCAGACCCGGCCTGCCCTGAGCCCCGCCGAAGGGCGGGCCGTCGAAAACCACCAGGCGATGGCAGGGCGTCCGGCCTCTCCATTGCGGATTGCGGCCCGCCTTCGCCAAGGCTACGGCGGGTAAAATTGCGGATTGCCCTTCGAGAGCCTCAGGGCCGTGAGCAAAGTCGAACGGCGGATTGGCAGGCAGCGCGACCGCACCGTTCGGCCGGCAGGTTCGCCCGGCGCGCGCGTCGAGCCACGGCCGCGGGGCCGGACCTTCGACGAGAACCTCGACCCGGCGTCCGACGAACGCTTGGTTTTCCTCGGACGCGATTTCGCTGATAAGGTCGAGGAGTTCCCGGTGTCGGCGCTCTTTCTCTTTTCGCGGCACGTCATCCGGATAGCGGCGTGCGGCGAGGGTGCCCGGGCGCGGGCTGTATTTGAAAACGAAACCGCTCGCGAAGCGCATGCGGCGCGCGAGGTCCGCCGTCGCCTCGAAGTCCTCTTGCGTCTCGCCGGGGAAACCGACGATGAAGTCCGAGACGACGGCCACCTGCGGCGCCGCCTCGCGCACCATCGCGACGCGCTGGGCATACTCCGCCGCCGTGTAACCCCGCTTCATGCGCTCCAGGACCGCGTCCGAGCCGGACTGCGCGGGCATATGGAGGTGGGGGCAGATGTTCGGCACGTCGCGAAAGAGCGACGCGAGGCGCGCGGTCATGGCCTTCGGATGGCTCGTGATGAACCGCAGGCGCCGAAGTCCCGGCGTTCCCGCGACTTTCTCCACGAGGTCCGCCAGGTCCCACGCACGTCCGCCCTCGTCGAACCGATAGCGGTTGACGGCTTGGCCGAGGAGCGTCACTTCGCGGACGCCCCGGTCCACCAGCCGCTGCACTTCCTCGGCCACGGCGGCGGGTGAGCGGCTCCGCTCCGGCCCGCGCACGTTCGGCACGACGCAGTAGGAACAGAACATGTCGCAGCCGCGCATCGCGCGGACGAAAGCCTGGCGGCTTCGGCCGACGCAGTGGCGGCCGCGGACCTCCACCGCATCGAGCCGAGCGTCCGATTCGCCGAACGCCTCACGCTCCTCTTTCCCGCGGGCGGGATCGAGGGCGATGCTGCGACGTCCCGCGCGGGCTTCCCGGACGAGGTCCGGCAGGTCGGCGAGGCGACCCGGCGCGCAGATAAAATCGGCGAGCGGCACCCGCTCCCACACTTCCGGGCCGTACTGCTGGACCGTGCAGCCCACGAGGCCGATGACGAGGTCCGGCTCGCGTTTTTTTCGAGCGGCGAGGGCGCCGATGTTCGAGAAGACGCGGTTCTCGGCGTGGGCGCGGACGGAACAGGCGAGGAACATGAGGACGTTGGCCGACGCGGGGGCGTCAACCGTCTCGGCGCCGGCGGCGCGGAGCAGGTCGGCGGCCAACTCCGCATCGAGGCGGTTCATCTGGCAGCCGTAGGCCGTAATATGAACGCGCAGCGGTTCCATGCAAGCGGGGCATTATAGGGGGTGCCCGGTCGGCCCACAAGGGCGACCGGACAAGGCCGGCCGTGGCACGTGCCACGGTAGGGAACGTGATCCCGGCGCGCCGGGACTTCCGCGGGCGGCTCGAAAGGCGCAGCGCGGGGGAAGCCCCGCGGCGAACCCCGCCGGCTCGAAAGGCACAAAAGAGGCGCCGGCGGCGGTTGGGCCCGGTCGGGTCAGGGAGCGGGCGAGACTTTGGCGCGGAGGTCCCGGAACTTTTTCTGAAGGATCGGGTCGGCCCCGCCGAGCGCCTGGGGCTGGACGATGATGGCGAGGTTTTCGAGGGCCTTTCGGACCTCTTCATTGTCGCCGAGCTTGTATCGGCAGTAGTAGTTGTGGTAGCGGAAGTCCCAGAGGCGTGCGGGGTCGGAGGCCCTGGCCTGCTCCTCGATTTCCAGGAGGACTCGCCAGAGTTCGAGGGCGCGTTCGAAGTGGGGTCTGGCCTGGGTGGCGTCGGGTGCGGCTTCCGCGAGGGCTTCGTAGCATCGGGCCATGCCATAGACACAATCGACCTTGATGGGTCGGCCTTCCTCTTCCTGTTCGGGTTTCGGCCCGCCGATCTCGGTGTAGATGGCGAGCGCCCGTTCGTTGTCGCCGGAGGCCAGGTACAGTTCCGCGAGTTCGTACTGGATATTCTCCATTTGTTGTTGTTTGTTTTCGACGTTGCTTTTTTTGATCCATTCGCGGAGACGGTCGCCGAGTTGTTCGGCATCCTTGACCTTGGCACGGGCGGCGTCCTTGTCGGCGCGGATCAGGCGTTCGACGTCCCCGATCATGGCCTGGAACAGCCCGCTCAGGACGGGCCCGACCTCTTCCGGTTTGGCCTGGGCGAGGAAGGTGTTGAGGACGGCCATGGCCTCGTCGAGGCGGCGGAGCTTTTGAAGTGCTTCGATCTTGAACTTCAGGACCCGGCCCTCGATCTCCTTATCCAGTTGGAAGGTTTTTTCCATGTCCTTCAGGACCTGGAGCCCGTCGTCGTAGAGGCCGACCTCGGGATACATGTAAACGGCGGCGGCGTTCAGGCAGGCGGCCTGGGCCCATCCGAGGATCTGCTGGCGTTTTTCGTCCGGCAACCCCTGGGCCTGGCGGGCGTAGTTCGCGAAATCCGTCAGTTCCTGGGCCACTACGCGGGCGCGGGACAGGATGATCGCTTTTTCGCCCGTTGGGAGGATCTTCTCGCGGAACCCCTCGAAGCGGCAGAGGGCGACCCAGTAGCGGGCCTCGGGATAGAACTCGGACTCCCGGGGCATCTTGGTGAACTGTCCGGCGGCGTCTTCGTATTTCTCCCCGCGATAGAGGACGAGGGCGTAGAAGTACCGCTGGTCCGGGTCGGTTTTCAGCCAACTGGATGAGACAAACCACGCGAGGGCTTTTTCGTAGGCGTCGCGATTCTCGGGCGTCTTGGCGGCCTCGTACAATTGGCCTCGCACCCCGACGTAGTATTTGGCGGACTCGGCCGCGTACTGGTAATCGGGCGCCGCTTCCGCCACGCCCTTGAACGCCTCGGCAGCTTTTTCCTTCCGGCCCAGTTGCAGGAGGCAGGCGGCCTGGTTATACAGGGCGGCCGCGTAGTTCGCGTCCTCCTTACCCACCCTCCGGGCGTAGACCGCGAAGAGCTGCAGCGCGTTCTCCAGTTGCTTGGAGTCCTGTGCCTCGCGGGCCTTCGCAAAGGTATCCGTCGCGAGGAGCCAGAGGGCGAAGGGCTCCATCTGCTTGGGGTTCGTCTGTTCGCCGGCCATGCTGAGCATAAGCACCTGAACGATGTAGGGCCAAGGCGGGTCCCGCTGGGTAAGGGTCTTGAGGAATTCGACGCCTCTGTCCTTCAAGGCGGCGTCGTTCGTGGCCTTGGCTTCGTCGAGATAGGATTCGGCCTCGACGATGGGCAGCGCGAGGCCGTAGAGATTCCCGTTGATCTTCTGCTTGCCGAAGAACTCGCGCGCGTTCTCGATAACCTTGCGGGCTTCCTTGAACTTGCCTTGGCGCACGCGCGTCAGAGCCGTCTCGAACGCGACGCGGATCTTTAAAGCCTCGGGCGCCGAAGCGTTGTCCGCATTCGCCAGACTCGTCAGGGCGTCCTCGTACTTCCCGAGTTCGCGCTGGGCCAGACCCGCCACCAGATAGGCGTACCACTTGGCGGGAACCGTGTCCGGCAGGTCGCGGTAGGACTGGAAGGCGGTGATGGCGTCGTTCAGAAGGTCCTCGCGTGACCGGCCTCCCTGGGGGGGCTTGTAATCCTTCGGCAGGACCCGAGCGCGGTAGTAGGTGGTCCAGGCGGCATAGTACTGGGCGTCGCGCTGAACGCCGCGCAGGTGCCGAGTGTAGCCGGCGTTGACGTACTGATTGCGGTCGGGGTCGCGGTCGATTTCCGATTGCCACTCGATCGAGCCCTGCAACGCGGCACGGTACTGGTGCTCGGCCGTCTGAAGGAGCCGTGCAACCTTCTTGCGGTCGCCGCCCCGACCGCCCGTCACCTCCAGGAGGTCCAGGTCATTCTTCAACCAGTTCTGAAAGATCCTGTTCGCGAGTTCCGCGCGCCAGGTGAGGATCTGGAGCCGTGCATCGGCCCGGGTTTTCCAGTCAGTGGCCGGGCTCCCCGTCAGGGCTTCCTGGGCTTCGGCAATGGCCTGCTCGTAGAGTTCCTTGGCCTTCTCAAAGGACGCGTCCCGTTCGGCGACGGTCTTGGCCAGAGCGGCCTGCTGGATCCGGAGGACCGCCTGCCGGACCTTGCTGCCGGCTATGCCGGTCTCGCCGCCGCCCGCCAGCCGGACGCCCCCCTGCTCCACGTAGGCCTTCATGAGGCTCTCGAGGCCGCGCTCCTGGAGGCCCTTGTAGAAGGGGTCTTCGGCCCCGGCGGCCCACAGAGGCGCCGCCACCAGCGCTGCGAGCACCCCGCCCCACACCCTTGCCGATACGCGTCGCTTCACGTCCGTTGTTCCTTCCCGCCAGTCCCGTGCAGCCGGAGGCGACGGTCCGCCCCACGCCCCCCGACGGCCGCACTCAGGAAGCCCTTCGACCCTTTCGCTCGTCCCGCGTGCCGGGAACCGCGAAGCCGATCTTCCGGAATCGTGCGGCCGTTATCGCGTCGAAGGCCCGCACGACCCACTTGTGCCGGACGCCGCCGGTCGGCGCAATTAGCACCGGGTAGTCGGCGGCCAACCCCCTCGCCCTTAAGCCCCTCAGTTCCGCCTCGAGAGCCCGGAAATCCGGAAGCACCTGGCGCCCGTCGAAGACGATCTCCACCTCGCCGCCCGAGGCCCCGCGCTCCAGGAGTTCCACCTTGAGCCCATCGGGATCTACGGGGCCCAGCCCCTGTCCGCCCTGAGGCAAGTTCGTCGTCAGGTACCCCTCAGGGCCCCGCAAGACCGGCGTCAGGAGGAAAAAGACAAGCAAGTTGAAGATGACGTCGATCATCGGCGTCATCGCCAGCCGGGGCTTTCCGGTCCTGCGTCGTCTCGCGTTTCGCATCGGGACCCTCCCGGTTGTCTGTTTTCGGGGACGGGTGGTCCATTCGGACCTCGCTCCCGAATAAACAGACGAGACAGAGAGGATTTCGTCCCACTATTTTTGCACCTGACGGAGGATATTTCGCCGGCGCGCTATCGCGGCACGGCGAAATGGATGCTCGTGAACCGTGCTGTCACCGCCGCGTCGAACGCCTTCACGACGAACTTGTGTCGCACCGCCATCGTCGGCGAAATCAGGATCGGGTGAGTCGGTTGGAGACCCTGCGCGCGGTAGCCTTCGAGCGCGGCACGGAGTCCCTCGAAATTATCCCCGAGACTTTGCGTATCGTTCAGGAAGATCGAGACGCCTTCGCCTTCGTTTCCCTCATCCAAGAGTTCGATCTTGATCCGCTCCATGTCCTTCTGCGTCGTCGGATTCGGGCCCTGGTCTTTCGGCAGGTTGGTGGTCAGGTAGCCCTCATGCGACTGAAAGGACGGCATCAGCATGAAGAAGATCAGCAACTGGAAGATGATGTCGATCATGGAGGTCATGGGGGGTTGAATCTTCACCTTTTCGCGCGTCCGGCTTACGCTTCGCATGGTTCGTCCTCAGCGTCGGGTTATTTCTGTTCCGATTCCGGGATTTTGGTGGTGATCCACCATCCTTCGATGCCGGCAGCACCGGCGGCCAGCATGACGCGGGCCACGTCCTCGTAGGGAACATCCTCATCCGCCCGCAAGATGACGTTCAGGTTCGCTTTATCTCCTTTGGATGCCGCATCCACAAGATACGCCGTCAGTTCGCCCCCGACCGTCTGCGAACCGTTCGGCCTGGTGTAAGGCTCCAGGACTTTCATTTTCCGGCCCATGACCTTGACCACCGCGTCGAGGCTGCTCGTTTTGCCCTTGATGATGTTGATCACGACGTTGCGGTACTGGCTGTAATCCATGACCTTGGCGGCCTCGGCCGGGGGCAGCACCACGTCCTCGATCTCCAATTGCTGGAACTGGCTGACCAGCATGAAGAAAATGAGGAGGTTGAAGATGATGTCGATCATCGGCGTCATGTTGAAGCTGACGTCGCCGCGACCTTTCGCCTTGCTAAGTCTTGCCACCGCTTCACCCTCCCGGCGCGAGGATCCGCCGCGCCTCAGGCCGACTCAAGCCCTCTCGCCTCAGGCGGCGGCGGTGGGCTTGAAGTTCGCCAGCAGTTCCTCGGCCACCAGGGCCGCTTCCATCGACAACTGCTCGATGCGGTTGCGGAAGATGGCATAAGCCGCCAGCGCCGGAATCGCAACCCCCAGGCCCGCGAACGTGGACACGAGGGCCAGCAGGATGCCCTCCGCCAAGTCTTCGGGGTTCGCCTTGCCGCCCATCGACGCGATCCGCCCGAACGCGTTCATCATCCCGTACACCGTCCCGAACAGGCCGAGCATCGGGCTGATGTTCCCCAGGAGGTTCAGATACTCGATCTTGCGGTACAGCCTGGCGGTGCGTTCATCGGCGGCGTCGCCCATGGCTCGCTCCATCGCCTCGTAGCCGTTCGCCGCCTCGATCAGGCCCGCGTGCACCACGCCCGAGACGAAGGACGGGTCGGCCTGGCAGAACTCCAGCGCCTCCCGGAAACGCCGCTCGTCGAACATCGTTTTGATCTGCGCCACCGACAGTTCCGGCAGCAATACGATGCGCCGGATCGTCATCCCGTGCTCGATGATCAGCGCAATGGCCGTGATCGAGCATCCGAAGATCACGAACATGTCGAGAGCACCGATCACGGAACTGAACGTCGAGACGTAGATCATCTTGAAGAACGACATCTCGTGCCGCACGGCCTCCGCGCCCAGTGCCCCGGTGCTCGCCACGAGCACCACGCCCAGCATCACCCCAAGTACCACCGCCCGTTGCTTACCCATGTGCCTCTCGCTCCTTCGTCCTTAGCGGCCGACGGATTGTCGGCGACCTTTTCCGCGCGCCGGATCAGCCCTTCGGGGCTCCCGGCCGCGCCAGTTCCTGTTTCGCCTGCTTCGCCCCCACGGTGCCCGGATAGTTCTGCACCGCCTCGTTGAACACCTTGGAGATTTCGTCGTCCGGCAACTTGGCGGCCTTCATGGCCACGCCCGCACGCCAGAGCGCCTCCGCCGTCCGTGTTCGGTCCCTGTTCGCATACAGAATCGGCACGCGCATGAACTGAAGCGCCGCCTGCACGTGCTGGCCTCGCTCCGCCAGCAAGCGACCCGTGTAGAACGCCACCTCCTGCGGATGGTCCCGGGCCAGCACGCCGGCGGCCTGATTCAGGCGCTGCTCGGCCTCGTCGATCCTGCGGGTGGCGAACAGCAGGTCCAACTGTTTCAGCATCGCCCAGGCGCGCGTCTTCGGATTGTCGCTCGTCAGGAACGGCTCCAGAAGGGGGAGGACCTCCTCGGGCTTCCCTTCCAGGAGCACCAGGGCCAGGTGAAACTGCTTCAGTTCGCCCGCGTACGGCTTGTCGCCCGCGTTTTTCACCGCCGCTTTCACCTTCGTGAGCATCTTGCGGTTGCCGGCGGTGTCGTCGAGCCTGGGTCTCGGCAACTTCAACCCTGCGACGAGGGTCGGCTGGTTCTCGGCCAGCGTCAGATAGGCGTCCAGCGCCTCCTGCACCCGGTCGGATTCCACGTAGAGTTTGTACATCCGCGAGTCCACGAGCACACGGAGCCACGGCGGTGGCCTTCGCCGCCCCAGCCCCTCGTACAGCTGTTCCGCCTCGGCGAAGTCCTGGACCGCCTTCGAGCCTCCCGCCAAGCCTCTCCTGTACGCCGCCTCCGCCTTCTCCAGGTCGGGATACTGATCGGCACGGATCGAGACGATGTCCGCCAGGGGGACCGTCCGCTTGCCGCCCGCGTACTCCAGGACCAAGCCTCCGGCGTCCATGCCGACAATTTTCCCGTCGTAGCCGATGCCGGACTGCGTGCGGATGCGGTCGGCGCGCGCGGGCGTCGCCACGGCCACTGCCGCCAGCAACACCAGCGATCCGAACGCGGCTTTACTGAATGAGCGTCGCAAGGTCTTTCTCGGACACAAACTTGTAATTGCCCCCATTTTCCTCGGCAATTTGCTTCAGCACCTGCTCGCCCATACGATACAGGAAGCCGATCGTATGGACGGTCACCTGGCCGCCGGCGTTTTGCTTCTTCACGAGGCCCACGATGGCCTTGTCGAACTCGCCGTCCGTCAGAAGGTAAATGAGTTCCGGCTTGACATTGAACGCGCGTTCCAGGGCCTTCGACGGGTCCGTCTCGCCCTGCGGGATGACGCCGTCGATGAACTCGAACGCCAGTTGCTTGTTGCGGTCGGTCGCGTTGACGAGCCGGCGCGTCGGCATCTCGAGCGGCGGGCCGCTGGAATAGAAAATGACGTGGAACTCTTTCTCTTCTCCCAGTTCGCCGATCGAACGCTTCAGTTCGAACTTCACGTAGTCGATCGAGTCGGTCATGCTGCCGGAGCGGTCCACCACGTAAACGATCTTGCGGGCCTCGCCGCCCGCCCCGAAGAACCCGGACCCGCGCCCCGAACCCGTCCCGAGGCCCTCAAACCCGCCGAACTCTTTCCCGCCGCCGCCGACGCCGATAACCTCCAACACGTTCATCTTGTTCGATGCCACGTCCGGGAACGGATTCTCCATGGACCGCACCAGGCTGCTCGGCCGCGGAACCATTTTGCCTCGGCTCGTCTCGTCGTCGTGCAGCTTGTTTTGCGGACGATGGCGATTGACCGTCTTCTTCTTCGACTGGGCGACGACGGCGGACTTGTATTCAAACGGCGGCTGGACGGCATAACTCTGCCAGGCGAAAAACGCCGCCAGAATCAGCACCGCCGCGTGCAGCACCACGCTCGTCCCCCAACTCGGAAGATACAGCGCCAGCCAGTCCATCATCGTATCCATGGACGTCTGCTCTTCCGCTTCTTCCTCCTCCTCTTCCTTCCCCTTTTCCGCCTTCTGCTCCGGTGCGGGCTGCGCCGCCGGGGCCGACAACGCCGCCGCCGGGCCCCCGATCATTTCCGCGTCCGCCGGCACCGCCGTCCCCCGGTTGCAGTACGGGCACACCACTTCCGTGCCCGCCGACTCGTTCACCGTCAGCCGCTTCCCGCATTTCGAACACCGAAACCGCAGAGCCATGACAACGCCTCCTCGGCTAGGGCCGTCCAGGGCCGTCTATATTACGGCAAGGGGGGAAGCCCTGTCAACTCTCGCCTTTGGCAGTCCCCGTCGCCCCCGCCCCTCGTCCTTTCCCACCATTACATACGGACGACCCCGGCGTGCGTTCGACGAAAAATCTTCCCGCGGCAGGTCCGGAATCGGCCTTCGCCACCCCCCCGCGCGGGTGTGACTAGATTTTCTGGCGAACGTTAGGTCTTTGTAGCGCGGGGCCGCGCCAGAGGCGGGCGAGCTTTACGCCCCGCGCGGACCGCTTTCAGCCGTCTGGGCAGCGCGGGGGATGAACCCCCTCGCTACACGGACTACAGAACGCCAATCTTCGAAAATGGGTCATGCCAGAAAATCTAGTCACCCCCCCCGCCGCCTGCCGGAAATCGCTTGACAGCTCGTGCGGCAAGAAGTAGTGTGACAGCAGTGACCCGGAACTCTTTTAAGGCGAAAACCCATGAAAAACCTTCTTGGTGCGGTGCTGGCGGGATGCCTCATCCTGATCGCGACGGCTGGATGCAGCGACCGGCAGGAGGCTAACCGAAAACAGTTCGAGGATCTCTACAAGGAATACTCCGACCGCTTCCACGAGAAGATGGCGACGCAGGCCGGCTCGATGAACCCGGCGCAGGTCGCTGCCGAAGCCGCTCGCACGTGGAACAACGTCTTCGACGAACACAAGGACATCGTCCGACGCCGCGCCGAAGACATCCTCCGCGACTTGCGCGAAGCCCCCGCCATCAACGAGAAAGAGTACAACCAGGTCGTCCAGGCCGCGCCCCCCGAAAAGGAAGAGGAGGGCCTCGTCCTCAAGCAATTCCTCTGGAACCCCGTCGGCGCCGCCCAGGACTATCTGAACACCCTCTTCGCAAAGGTCCTCCAGCCCCCCGACCAGACGCGGCAGGCCGTCCTCACCTCGCACGCCACCATCTTCTGGCTGGCCATCGACCGCAATCCCGAGCACCCCAAACTCATGCTCCGCCAGGGACCCTGGGTCTTTCTCGTCGAACTCTCGCGCCGCGACGACTACTACCACGCCGACAAACTCCGCTGGCTCCAACATGTATCCATGGGTCCCATCCGCGTTGAGGGCGCCCCCGAGACGCCGGGCCAGCCGTCCGGCGCCGGCCCGGAAGAGGGCGAAAGTACGCCGCCCGAGACCCCCGAAACGCCGCCCAAAGGCGCCGACAAGGAACCCCAGGGCTGAGAGCCGGTCCAGAACACGAAAACGCGGGCGTCCCTGCCAACGCCGGGACGCCCGCTTCTCCCCCGCCCAGGCCCCCTACCGGCCCAGGTCGCCTTCCGATACGAACTTGTAATTTCCACCGTTCTCCGCGGCGATCTGTTTCAGCACCTTCTCACCAGACCGGTACAGAAAGCCGATCGTGTGGACCCGCACCCGGTCGCCCGCGTTCAGGCCCCGGACGAGACCCACGATGGCGCGGTCGAACTCACCGTCCGTCAGAAGGTAGATCACTTCCGGGCGGACGGTAAACGCCCGCCGAAGCGCGTCCGACGGGTCCGTCTCCCCCTGGGCGATGATCCCGTCCACGAACTCGCACGCGAATTGTTTGTTCCGCTCCGTCGCGTTCACCAGCCGACGCGTCGGCATCTCCACGCACGGGCCGCTCGAATAGAACAGGACGTGGAACTCCTTATCGTCCGGCAGTTCACCGATCGAACGCTTCAAATCCTCCTTCACATAGTCAATCGAGTCCGTCATGCTCCCCGATCGGTCCACGACGTACACGATCTTGCGGGCCTCCTCAATCGGCGGGAAAATCTCGTCCAGTCCGCCACGACCCGCGCCGAGCGATTCCGGCCCGCCGCCTATCGGACCGCCCCCAATCCCAATTATCGGAATCTTGCCGGAGACCTCCAGAACACCAATGCCATCGAACGGGTCCAGCTCGAGTTTGCGCATAAAGCGGTACGGATTCAGTTCGTTCAGGCCCCAGGGCGTCTTCTCGCCTTGCCGCTCAGCCAGTTGCCCCCTGTCAGGCGCCTCGACGACATGCTTCTTCGCCGGAAAGAGCGTTGCCGGGGTATCCCAGGTGACGCCCTGGGCCTGGGGCGGAATCCAAATCGCGAAGGCCGCCAGAATCAGCACCGCCGCGTGCAGCACGAAACTGGTCCCCCAACTCGGCAGATACAGCGTCAGCCAGTCCATCACCGTTTCCGTCCCCTCGTCCTGGGCGCCCCCCTCGGGGCGCCCTTTCAACGCCTCCTCCCTCGCACTCGTCATGGCCCACCTCCTCCCTTTACCCTGCGCCCGTGTGCCCCGGCCGGTCTCCCGTGGCCGATTCTCCGGACCGACCCGGAAAACCGCTTCCGTAAGGGAAGACGCGAGTACGCGCCTCACGTCTCAAGAAATCCTTTACAACCGCCACGCCCTCTGGCAAAACGCCCAGGAATGAGTCCCGGAACGCCCAGGGATGAGTCCCGACGCAGTCGGGACGAATCCCTGGGACAATCCTGATCTGCACCCTGCACGCAGGAGAAACGATGATGCCCAAACCCACGTTCGCCCTCGGCATCGATTACGGCACCGAGTCCGCCCGGGCGCTCCTGGTGGACGTCTCGAGCGGCGAAGAGGTCGCCACCGCCGTCTATGAGTATTCCCACGGCGTCATCACGGAGCGCCTGCCCGGCACGCGGACGCGCCTCCCCGCCCACGACTGGGCACTCCAGGACCCGATGGATTACCTCCGGGCCCTCGACGCCACCGTCCCGAAGTGCCTCCGGCAGGCGAAGGTCAAGGGCGACCAGGTCATCGGCATCGGCACCGACTTTACGGCCTGCACGATGCTTCCGGTCCGGGCGGACGGCACGCCCCTCGGCGCGCTCAAGGAGTTCCGCGCCGACCCCCACGCCTGGGTCAAACTCTGGAAACACCATGCCGCCCAGCCCGAAGCCGACCGCGTCAACGAAACCGCCCGCCGCCTCGGCGAAAAGTGGCTCCGCCGATACGGCGGCAAGATCTCCAGCGAGTGGTTCTTCCCCAAGGCCCTCCAAATCCTCGACGAAGTGCCCGACATCTACCGCGCCGCCGACCGCCTCATCGAAGCCGCCGACTGGATCATCTGGCAACTCACCGGCCGCGAGACACGCAACCTCTGCACCGCCGGTTACAAGGCCATCTGGTCGAAGCGCGACGGGTTCCCGCGTCGCGACTTTTTCGCCGCCCTCCATCCCGACTTCGCCGACGTCGTCGACTCCAAAATGTCGCGCGACGTGCAGCCCCTCGGCACCCGCGCGGGCAGACTCACGGAAGCGATGGCCAAGCGGCTGGGCCTGGCGCCCGGCACGGCGGTGGCCATCGGCAACGTCGACGCCCACGTCGCCGTCCCCGCCTGCACCGTCACCGCGCCCGGCAAGATGGTCATGATCATGGGCACCAGCATTTGCCACATGGTCTGCGGAACCGAAGAGCGGGAAGTGCCCGGCCAGTGCGGCGTCGTCGAGGACGGCATCCTGCCGGGGCTTTACGGGTTCGAGGCGGGCCAGTCGGCCGTCGGCGACATCTTCGCCTGGTTCGTCCGCACTGCCGTCCCCGCCGACTACCAGGCCGAAGCCAAAAAAAAGAAAATGACCGTCCACGACCTCCTCGCCGAAAAGGCCGCCGCCTATCGCCCCGGCCGGACGGGACTCCTGGCCCTGGACTGGTGGAACGGCAACCGCAGCGTCCTTGTGGACGCCGACCTGACGGGCCTCCTCGTCGGCATGCACCTCGGCACGAGGCCGGAGGAAATCTACCGCGCGCTCCTCGAGGCCACCGCCTTCGGAACCTACAAGATCATCCGCACGTTCGAGTCCTGCGGCGTCGCGGTCGAGGAGATTTACTGCTGCGGCGGCCTGCCCAAGCGCAACGACCTGCTGATGCAAATCTACTCCGACGTCACAGGCCGCGAATTCAAGATCGCCCGCAGCGCCCAGACCTGCGCCCTCGGAAGCGCGATGTACGCCGCCGTCGCCGCCGGCAAAAAGGCGGGGGGCTTCGACACGATCCAGCAAGCCGCGGCGAAAATGGCCGGCGTCCGCAAAAAAACCTACAAGCCCGACCCCGACGCCCATGCCGTCTACGAAAAACTCTTCGCCGAGTACGATCGGCTGCACGATTACTTCGGCCGGGGAGGGAGCGACGTCATGAAACGCCTCAAAGCCCTCAAAAGCGTCGAGTGAAGGCCTCAAGCAGGGCGGCGACCCGGGAAGGTCGCCGCGCGAATTTCCTAGAGAGCGAACTCGCCGACTACAGCACGTCTAGAAACTTCTTGAGTTCGTACGGGTGGACCTGGGTGCGGTACTCGTTCCACTCGATTCGCTTGTTCTCGATGAACTTCTCGAAGATGTGGTCGCCGAGCGCCTTCCGCACCAGGTCGCTCTTCCCCATCTCCTCGATGGCCTCGTTGAGGCTGCCCGGCAGGCTCGCGATGCCGAGGTCCCGGCGCTCCCCCTCGCTCATGTCGTAAAGGTCTCTCTCCACCGCGTCGGGCAACTCGTAGCCCTTCTCGATCCCCTCCAGGCCCGCGTGCAGCATCACCGCGAACGCCAGGTACGGGTTGCACGCCGGGTCCGGCGCGCGGAACTCGATCCGCGTCGCCTTCTCCTTGCCGGGCTTGTACATCGGCACGCGAATCATGGTCGAGCGGTTCCGCCGCGCCCAGCAGATATAGACGGGCGCCTCGTAGCCCGGCACGAGCCGCTTGTACGAGTTCACCCACTGGGCGCAGACGCCGACGATCTCCCGCGCGTGGCGAATCAGGCCCGCCACGTATCCGCGCGCCACCTTCGACAGGTACATCTCGTCCTTCGGGTCGAAGAAAGCGTTCCGCTCGCCCTTGAAGAGGCTCTGGTGCACGTGCATGCCGGAACCGTTCTGGCCGAAGAGGGGCTTCGGCATGAACGTCGCATACACGCCGTGCTGGAGCGCCACTTCCTTGACCACCAGCCGGTAGGTCATCATGGCGTCGGCCATCGTCAGGGCGTCGGCGTACCGCAAGTCGATCTCGTGCTGGCTCGGGGCAACCTCGTGATGGCTGTACTCGACGCCGATGCCCATCGCCTCGAGCACCTCGACGGTCCGGCTCCTCAGGTCGCTGGCGACGTCGAGCGGCGTCAAGTCGAAGTACCCGCCGGAGTCCAGCGTCTCCGTCGAGTCGGACGACTTGAAATAAAAGTACTCCGCCTCGGGGCCGACGTTCATCGTGTACCCGTGCGCCGCCGCACGGGCCACGGCGCGCTTCAGCGCGTTGCGGGGGCATCCGACGTACGGTTTCCCGTCGGGCGTCAGCACGTCGCAGAACATGCGCGCGACGGGCGCCTCCTCCGGACGCCACGGAAGGATGACGAACGTCGCCGGGTCCGGCTTGGCGATCATGTCGCTCTCGTCGATCCGCGCGAACCCGTGGATCGACGAGCCGTCGAACCCCATCCCCTCCTCCAGGGCCCTTTCGAGTTCGTCCACCGTGATGGTGAAACTCTTCAGGTTCCCCAACAGGTCCGTGAACCAGAGGCGGATGAAGCGGACCTTCTCGTCGCGGGCTCGCTTCAGGACCTCTTCGGTCGGGTTCGGCTTGGCGGATTTGCGCTTGGCCATCGTATTCCCCTTTTGCGTGGCACTCCTCGGCCGAACGTCAGCGGCGCGGGTGCCCATTGTCGCGGCCGGCGGCCGAACCGTCAACCACATTCGCCTCAGCCCACCGTAGCCCGACCTGTCCGCCATAGCCCGCAGGGCGACGGCGGAAGGGCGAAGGCGGGCCCGCTCTTGCAGGGTAGCGATGTGCGTGCTAGGGTGAAAGACGCTCCGAGCCCGCCGCGGACTTGTCCGCCGAAGCCCGAGCGGCGAAGGCGGAAGCGGCGGGGCACAAAAACCAAGGGCGAAACACACCCATGGAAATGCTGCCGCGCGAACGCGTCCTGGCCAACCTCCGCCAGGTCCGCGACCGCATCGCCGACGCCGCACGCCGAAGCGGACGGACCCCCGACGCCGTCCGACTCGTCGCCGTCACCAAAACCGTCCCCGCCGAAACCATCCGCATCCTCCTGGAGGCCGGCCAGCGCGACCTCGGCGAAAACCGCGCCCAGCAACTGAGGGACCGCGCGGCCGAACTCCAAGGCGCGCCCGTCCGCTGGCACATGATCGGCCGACTCCAACGCAACAAGGTCAAGCACGTC
>Ga0307378_10005681_pt1 | contig 17305 bp, 17 predicted proteins | sample UN1MG_FD_202238 | JGI IMG/M metagenome (GOLD analysis project Ga0307378, IMG submission 202238) | Soil microbial communities from Risofladan, Vaasa, Finland - UN-1 | ecosystem: Environmental > Terrestrial > Soil > Coastal area > Acid sulfate soil | place: Finland: Risofladan, Vaasa | collected... | reverse complement strand
CCCTTTGCGAGCAATGTCTACCATGACTTTCTCTGGTATCCCACTATAGGCCGCAAGTTGATCCGGAAGTTTGCCAAGACGGAGTGGGGGGAGTTGTGGGAGAAGTATTAGAAACCTTTAACAAGAGCCTTTCCCATCAGAAGGTGTGCTGTCTCTGTTTCGCCTAAGGAGATGTCATTCCCATATGCGTATCCCGCATCGATAGCCGAGTTATAAATGAAATGTTCTAAGTAGATAAGCCTTCCTTTAGATGGCGCCTCATTCAATTGCCAGCCTCCGGCTTCTGATTTGGATGAAAACAGGATGATTAGGTCAGGCTTTTGATTGACTGTATATGCTGCGATCAACCGGGATTCCTGCATCATATCGTTTTCCTTGAATAGGGTCTGGGCAATCTTCCGGTTTGTGAGGCCTAGAAAATCGATCGACATCATGCCTGAATAGTAAGGAATCGCACCCTGTCTGCGCAGGGCAATCGTAGTATCCGACGTGAAGTTATCCTTCAGCCATTTCCCCACCTTGGTTAATTCCAAAGAGTTCATAACGAGATAAGGATAATTGTCTCTATTTTCCAGGGCCTTTATCGTTTGAGCACCATTGAGTCCCGCAAATAAAATCCATACGATGAGGCACAGTATAAACGTCCGGGATTTCCCTCTTATAGGGGATGATCTGGCAGAGAATGTATTCAGGAATGTTAAGATCAATACGACGGCTAAAGGGAAGATGGGGAAGAAAAATCGGCCGAATGCCATCCAATCACCAGTATATGACATGAAAAAGGCCTGAGTTAAGCAGAAGAGAACAGGATAGAGATTTTGTGCCAGAAACCTCCTGTTTGCCATGAACAGGAGCAGAGGGATGAGGATGAAGGAACCCGAGGACAACCCGCTTGAGAAGTTAACGAAGAAGGCGTTGTATCCGGGTTCAACGAATGTTCCCAAAGGTTTAGCGTAGAATGTGTTTGGTAGAATATCGGAGTAATACACATAGCGGAAGAGGATAAATCCCGCATAGACGGACAGGAAGAGGAGGGGCACGGGCAATATAGTCTTGAAGGCCTTGTGTTTCTTTTGGCGTAACCCTTGCCCCAGGTGGTAAACTATAGAGATCAGCAAAAAGAGAATACCCTCAGGGCGCGTGATCGCTGCCAGCAGAAGAACAGCATACAGGAGGAAAAGGGTTTTTTGTGTTGGTGTAACTTTATATTTAATATTGAGATAAACAGCGAGGAGCAGAAGCAAGGTGTAGAGTACGGTCTCGAGCCCACACATCGAAAAATAGGCGAGGCTTGTTGCTGAACTGACCAGGAATGAACATAGAATACTGCCAACCGTGCCCACACCAGAAGAGTACGCAGTTTTAAAAACGAATCTGATCAACAGCAGAGAAAAACAAAGGGAGAGGATCTTCGAAACCCAAATAGCAGAGAAGCCGAAGATGTTGGAAAAAGCCAGAAGGACAACCCAGAAAAAATTAGAGAATCCCTCAACTCTTTCTCCTGTATTGAAGACCAGCCCTTGTCCCTGACTGAGGTTATCCGCATACCGGAATGAAATAAAAGCATCGTCACATGTCCAATCCAGGAAGAGGACTTGATGGCACAGAGCGATGACCATTGCCAGTACGATGATCAGGGTTGGGTTTTTAAACGAGTCAGTTCTGTAGCACATTTGGGATAGATGGGATTATCGCAATCCAATACATTTATGCAATTGCACAGAAACACGGATGTTTTTCACACCAGCATTCATGGCGCGTTTTAATAATTTTATCCCCATGTCTAAGCTCCATTTTCTGTTGGATTGCGGCTGGAGTAGGATGGGTGTTTGAGTTGGGAATTTCTCTCTGAGATTCTGGATCACTTCAAGAGTCAACTCTTTGCTCACAACGAGCTTCACTTCGTTCGTTTTGGTCGTGAATTCCGGAGCAAATCCGTATGCTTGGGGCTTGGGTGAGAGTGTCAGCCAGTCCACCCTGAACGGAAAGTGAACGGTGCCGTTAGTCTCTATGTGAATCTTAAAGCCCTCTTTTATGAGCATTTTTACGAGCGGTTCTACATCCTGGAGCAGTGGCTCTCCCCCTGTGAGGCACACCCAATCGGCGGGGAATCGCCCCTGGATTCGTCTTACGGTTTCAATGATTTTTTCCTCGGAGAATCCTTTTCCCCCTTGCCAAGAATACTTGGTATCGCAGAAGGCACATCTAAGATTACATCCAGCTAATCTGATAAATATCGTGGGTTCACCACTCCTTAGCCCTTCTCCCGCTATGGAAGGGAATATCTCAGTTATCTTCAGAATATGTGGCTGAGGCATCTGTGGATTCCCAGACCGTAACACTCTTCACCGGAAAATGCTTCTTGAGTTCTTGGAAAAAATGCCGTGAGAGGTTCTCGGCAGAGGGATTGAAGTCAAAGACTTCGTTGAGGAGGGTGTGATCCGGCAGAACTTCATTCAGCTTTGCCTTGATCACGTTGAAGTCGATGCCGATTCCCGTTCTGTCTAATCGGTTCACTTCGACCTGGACCTCCACCTGAAATGTGTGGCCGTGCATCTTCTCGCATTTACCCTTATACTCTTTCAAATAGTGCGCTGCGTGAAACCTGTCTCTGACTGATAAAATCCAGCTCATAGTTTTCCTTCCTTTTTTATCCTGAGGATAAACGGGTCTGCGGTCCCGACTTCCTCCCAGGCCTTCTGGCGCATCCGGCAGGACGCGCAATCCATACAGGGGACCTCTGCTCCAGAATAGCAAGATAGAGAGTATGAATAGTCTGCACCCAGGGCGAGGCCTCTTTTGACGATCTCAGCTTTATTCATGTCGAGAAAAGGGACTTGGATGTTGATCCGCGTTTTACTGAAAGACGCTTTGGATCCTAGGTTGATCGTTTCCTCCATGGCCTCTACAAATTCTCTTCGCGTGTCGGGATAATCGGGTGAATCCTGGACATGAAACCCGCAAACGATTTCTGTGTGACCTTGAACTTCGGTCCATGCTGTGGCAAGAGCAAGAAAGATTCCGTTCCTGAAGGGAACGTACGTTGAAGGAGGACCGTCTCTATCTGCAACCGAGCGATCTAAAGGAGGCAAAGGCCAAGCAGGATCTGTGAGGGATGATCCGCCGATCTGTTGTAAATCTATCTGAAGGATTTTTAGAGGAATGTTTAAATTTTTGGCGATCCTCTGCGAGAACTGGACCTCGATCCTGTGGCGTTGTCCGTAGTCAAAGGTTAGCGCATGGACACGTTCGTATCTATCGATGGCCCAATACAGAGCTGTTGTGGAGTCTAGTCCACCCGAAAATAGCACCAAAGCGTGTTTCATTTCGTTGAATTCCAACGTGATGATAAAAGATAACCTGGTATTTTTCAAGGGATCTCGATTGACTGGAAGTTATGTTTTTGCGATACTATGTGCCTCAAGCCTGGATTATTCACGAGTCGAGGTTGCCGTAGATGCAAGGCGCAAAGGATGCAGCTGTAGTTATCTACCGCAAATCCTTTGCAACGAAGCTTATACGGTGAGATCGGCTCGCCTGAAAGGTAAAAAATGTCGATTATGAATGGAAAGGACATTGAAAACGGAATTGTCAATCTGATTTACTAGAAGAATAATGTAAATGATTGATATTGCTTTTGTTGAACAAAGTATCGACATTTTTTATGAATAGTTCAGGCCAGAAGCTCCCGAGAGGATTTTGTTAGCTGGACGATCGAATGGATCAAGACATCAAAGAGAACAGCGCGGCCGACACTCCTGAAAAGGCTTTTGCGCTTCTTTCCTCAGTGACACAAGACCCGATTTTAACTGTCCGTGATGATCTCTATGGTTTCTCCTTGCTTTTGGATGCAGTCAAGCTCCGCCGAAAACAGAGGGCTAATTCTCGTTTTCGCCTTGTGGATTCGGGAGCCTTGAGCCTCGCGCAGGTCGAATGGTTGGCAGCAGAAGGCGCGGATGTCTACACAAACAATGAGGTGGGGAAAAATGTGCAGGAGCTGGAGAGCATCCAATATGCTTGCAAGAAAGGACATACCCTTCTTGCGTATCTGCACAACGTTGCTTTGGAGAGTGATGAGGGATCTTCTATCGATCTGTCCGGATTGAAAAGCTTGGGAGAGAGCGGTGTATACATCTACCTCAGCAATAAAGACTATGAGCAAAATTTATCCGATGTGATCCTTCTGGCAGATTTATGTCTACGCGGGCGAAGCCGTCTGGTCTACTACCATCATAAAGATCTTAATCCTGATCTTTTTGAATTAGGTCGGACAGGAGCGTGGATACACATATCGGATAAAAGCATAAAGGATCAAGATGAGGTGGCTGTGCTTACCGATGTCATTCACGCTGCGCGTAGCTCTGGATCGAATGTCTGCCTCCATGTTGAGAGGGGAACCGAATCTTCGATCTTGGAAGATCTTCAGAAGGCTGGAGCGTTTTTGATCTTTAAATCTGCTCTTATCGATTACAGGTCTCCCCTGAGATCCCTCGAAGAAAAGGCCAGAGAACAAAAGCTTGACACCAGTGCCTATTACCTCTATCCGATATTTCTCTAAAATACCTTCCAATTCTTATTATCGGCAGTTTTTATGAATAATTCAGGTTAAGTGCTTCCAAAAGCAATAGGCATTGGATATAATAGCTTTTTTTTATTATGAATGTAGTTTTTTTTGCTTTCTTGGGCATGCTTGCTTGCTCGGGTTGGCCAACAACTGTTGCTGTGATTAGACCTCGCGGAGGGGGACACATGGGTGACGAACCGAAAAAAAACTTGGCTCTCGAGGCTCTCCAGAAGATCAAGGAGGCCGAAATCGAAGCCAGAAAAATTGTCCAGGATGCGCGTGAAAAGACGTCTGTCAAAATCATCCAAGACGCCTATGAGGACGCTGATCAGATCAAAGAACGCGTGCTCAATGAAGCCCGAAAGCAAGCTCAAGAAAAAAAGAGATCCATTATTCAGGAAGCTGAAACCGAGGCCAAGAGGACTCTAGAGGAAAGCCAGGCAGAGATCGATCGTTTACGAGAGAGATCCACGGCTGCTAGAGATGAAACGATCGCGAGGGTCGCCGCCAATATCCGCAATACCATCGAGGGAGGACTTCTGTAGCTTATGGGTGTTTCAAAGGTCCAGAAAGTAGAGATCGTCGCCCACTCGGGGATGAAGAAGGCCCTTCTCTCTTTACTCCAGGAAGAGGGTGTGGTCCATATCGAACAAACCCGAACAGAGGAGCTTGGGCTAACGTGTTCATCCGCAGATGTTACGGACCTCGATCATCGCCTCTATCGCCTGAAACATGCGTTGGATTATCTTGCTAACTTCAAGGATGAGAAGCTCTCGAAAAAACTTTTTGGCCAAAAGCCTCAGGTTTCACGGTCAGAGAGAACAGATGTCCTCAAGCTTGATTATATCTCCCTCTTGGACAGGATCGAGCAGAATGAATCGGATAAGAATAACCTGAGCTCCCACCTGAAGTATTTGGAAAGGGAAAAGGAGTGGATTGAACCGCTCAGTGACTTGGAGATTCCCATAAAATCCATCCAGTCGACGGAAACAACCCACATCATCCTCGGCTTCCTGTCCCTGCCCCAATTGGAAGGCATCGAGAGCCTTGCAGAGCAGGGCGCTCTCTGGTATAGCATCATTCAAAAGGGGAAGCGCTATGTGTATCTCTTGCTCGTCTACCTGCAGAGTGAAAGCGATTTTTTTGAAGAATCACTCCGGGTGCTTGATTTCCATCCCGTTTATTTTACGGATCCTGTGCTGGAACGAGCAGAAGATGACGACCGAGTGGAAGATGTTTTGGTCAAAATAGCAAAGGAAGAGGAAAGAACACGGAAGGAGATCGAGGACCTGGACAATGAAGCGAAGCCTCTGTGTGCCCATTGTGAAGAATTGATGCGGGTCCATGATGTTTTAATGAATGAAAGAAGGAAGGACTTGTCCTCCCGTATGCTGGGAGAGACAGAACGTGTGTCTTACCTGGAAGGTTGGGTGCTTACCAAAGACAAGGAGAGGCTCCTCGCCAAACTGGAGCCATTTGCAGAAAATATCGAGTGCTATTTCCGAGATGCGCTTCCTGAGGAGGACCCGCCCGTTGAACTTCAAAATCCAAAAGTAGACCAGCCATTCGAACTTATAACAAAACTCTACGCACTCCCCAAGACCGGGACGTTGGATCCAACGCCCTATCTCACCCCCTTCTTTTTCATTTTTGTGGGGCTGACTGTCAGTGAGGCAGGCTACGGATTCCTGGTGACACTGCTCAGCCTTCTTCTCCTTAAATTTGCGAAGCCAAAGGGAAATTTCCGCCTGTTCATCATTCTTATGGCGATATTGGGTGTGTCGAACATCCTTATAGGGACTCTGGTCGGAGGCTGGTTTGGTTTCCCCATCCGTCGTTTAATGGTGCTCGACCCATTGCAGAACCCGGTGCCTTTTCTGCTTTTATCTTTGGCCTTAGGTTTTGTCCAGGTCTGGTTTGGAACTCTGTTGAACCTGGTCTCCAAGATACGGAGCAAAGAATATCTCCAGGCTATTTTTGTTCAGGGAGGCTGGCTTTTGCTTCTGCCATCTTTGGTGGCCTACGGAGTTACTAAAAACTCTGTGGCCGGGATCCTGGCTCTTGTTGGAGCTGGAGGGATCGTCCTCTTCGGTGCTCCTAGCAGGAATCCCATCGCCCGTTTTTTTGGCGGACTCTACAGTCTTTACGATATTTCCCGTTACTTGGCTGATATTCTCTCCTATTCCCGACTTCTGGCGCTGGGATTGGCAACCAGTGTCATCGCGATGGTTGTGAATACCCTCTGTAAGACAGCGCTGGACATCCCAAAGGTCGGATGGTTAGTGGCGGCATTGATTTTTGTTGGAGGGCACCTGTACAACCTTGCGATCAGTTTTTTGGGGGGATTCGTCCACTCCATGCGCCTTCAGTTTGTGGAATTTTTCAGTAAGTTCTTTGTTTCAGGAGGCAAGCCTTTTAAACCCCTGGAACTGGAGAGTAAATATGTCGAATTTATATAACTTGGATTATTCACGAGTTGAGATTGCTGCAAAGGCGAGGCAGTGGCCCACGAAGCTGTAGTGAACTACTGCGAGTGGGCTACAACGAAGGCTTTGTGGTGAGATCGGCTCGCCCGAAGGGTAAAAAATGTCGATTAGAAAAAAAAGCACTTTGAAAAGGAATGATCAGCTTGGTATACAGAAAGAATAAAGTGAATTATAGAAACTGTTTTAGTTGTAATAAGAATCGACATTTTTTATGAATAATTCAGGATAAAAGAATGCGTACACAAGGAGGTCAATAAAATGTTTAATGGTCTGACATTAGCGATATTGGGAGCTGCTTTTGCTGTTGTTCTCGGTGGGATCGGTTCGGCCATCGGTGTTGGCCTTGCCGGCCAAGCGTCCAGCGGCGTGATGAGTGAAGACCCGGATAAATTTGGGAGCCTGCTTCTGCTCGTTGCACTGCCCGGTACTCAAGGGATATACGGCTTTTTGAGTGCTTTCCTCGTGATACTCAAGTTGGGATTGGCTGGGGGGACGGTGGCAACTGTGAGTGTCAATCAAGGATGGCAGATTCTTATTTCGTGTTTGCCGGTTGCACTCACCGGACTTGTCTCCGGAATCCACCAGGGAAAGGTCTGCGCATCCGGAGTCTATATGGTTGCCAAACAGCCCAAGGACCTCATGAAGCCTGTGATTTTGGCAGCCCTTGTGGAGACGTATGCTGTGCTGGGATTGCTTATCACGATCCTTATCCAGAATGGCATCACGATCTAAACTTTTGCCAATATAACGGATAGCCATGAGTTTGGAAAAGATCCTGAACACGATTATTGAAGGTGCCCAGGCCGAGGCTGTAGTGATCGTCAAGGAGAGTCAATCCAAAGCTGAGGAAATAAAGGAGGCGGCGCGACAGGAAGCTGTGGGATTGGCGCAGGCGATCCAGGCTGAAGAGGAACGGCAGGGCCGTCTCGAAGCCAGTCGATTGATCACTCAAGCCCGCTTGGAGGGAAAGATCAATATTCTCTCCACCAAAAAGGAGATCATCGAGGACGTATTGACAGAAGCTCTGGACAGAGAACGCAGCGGCATAAAAAAACTGAAAAGACAGATCATCATGAAGGGGGGCGAGAGAGAAGAAGCCTTCGACGAGAGCAGGCTCCTGGATGAGATCCGCCCTCAACTGGAAAAATTCATCAACGATGCCCTGAAATTATGAAGAGACCATCCCGACTTGATTATGCGTTTGCTATAGGACGCGTCCGCGTTTTGGAAAGAGGCCTTGTGTCGAGTGCTGTGTTCTGGGAAGCAGCTGATGAAAGGGATGTTTCGAGCGCAATAAAAATGATATTTGATGCCGGTAGCTTCTTGGATGAGATGACGGAGGTCCGGAATTCTGAGGCCCTGGATCTTTTTCTGGCAAATGAAGAACGACAACTTTTAAAAACGCTGTCCGAGATTCTCATCGAGAAAGAGTTGCTGCGGGTCATGACACATGAGGCTAAAGCACCCATGACCGCGTTTTCCATTGCGCAAAGACTCGATTACGCCTTTATCTCCGACTACTTTCGGCATCGGATCGATCTGGGAAACCTCAAGATATTTTTTCGCGCCAAATACTTGGGGCTTCTCAAAGAGCGAATAGAGAATATTTTGTTGACAGGGGGTTTTTATTCACCCGATCTCTTGCTCAATAATTTTGACCTTTCCTATTCGGAGATCGCAGAAAAGATCCACTTCACTCCATACAGAAAACTATGGGAAGCGGTCGCAGATGCCATCGAAGAAAAAGAGACGTTTGTCGAGCTGGAAAGAAGCATTGAGAACTACTTGATCCTCTACCTGAAAAAAGCAAAATACATTGTTTTTGGACCCGAACCCATATTTGCTTACGGTTTGGCCAGAAGGCGAGAGCTGGGCTTGATCAGGATTCTCGGTATGGGCAAGCTGAATCATATTCCTTCGGAGATTTTAAAGGAAAGATTGGGGGAAACCTATGCTTGATCGAGTAGCCGTGATCGGTGACCGTGACCTTGTTTTCCCCCTGAAGGTTATGGGTATCAAAGTCTTTTCCCCTAAAGATATCGATGAGGCTCGCCGAGTGTTGGTCTCACTCGAAGAGGAGGGCATCGCCCTATGCCTCATGCACGAGAGTTATTTTGCCCCTCTGAGCAGTGAGAGGGATGCGTTGAGAGAAAAATTCACTCCGGTGGTGGCGGGTTTCTCGGATTACAGGAAGGTCACTGACGAACTGGGGAAAATGATGCGAGAAATGGCTGTAAAGGCCACGGGATCTGATTCTTTAGTCAAAAGAAGGGGAAACGATGAAACACGGTAAAATCATTCGTGTTGCAGGCCCACTTGTGGTCGCTTCCGGCTGTCTGGGGGCGAAGATGTACGATATGGTCAAGATCGGTGAACTCGGATTGATCGGTGAAATCATCGAGTTGAAAGAGGACAAAGCCTATATCCAAGTCTATGAGGATACAACCGGAGTCGGCCCGGATGAACCCGTTTACCTGACCGGCATGCCCCTAAGCGTTGAATTGGGGCCTGGGCTCATTAGTTCTATATATGATGGCATCCAGCGTCCGCTGGATATCATCCGTGACACAAAGGGAGATTACGTGCCCCGCGGAATTGAAGTGCCCTCTCTCGATCGCGAGAAAGAATGGGCGTTTCTCCCGCTTGTTGAAAAGGGGCATGATGTGGTAGCCGGAGATATTCTTGGTGAGGTGGAAGAAACCCCTCTCATCAATCACAAAATTTTGGTTCCCTATGGAGTCAACGGCACGGTCACCGATATAGAGGAAGGCCGGTTCACGGTAAATCATATCGTCGCCAAGATCCAGACTGATGCCGGGGAAGAGGAGATCCGTTTATTCCAGATATGGTCGATCCGCAAGAACAGGGCAGTTCAGGAACGTCTCATGCCGAATGAACCCCTTTCCACAGGACAGAGAGTTTTGGATACCCTGTTCCCGTTGGCAAAGGGAGGAACAGCGTGTGTGCCGGGACCGTTCGGCAGCGGGAAAACAGTTGTCCAGCACCAGCTGGCCAGGTGGTCTGATGCACAGATCATCGTTTTTGTGGCCTGCGGCGAGCGTGGCAATGAAGTGGCCGATCTGCTGCTCAGCTTCCCTGAGCTGAAAGACCCCCATACAGGACGACCCCTTATGGAGAGGACGATTATCATCGCCAACACCTCGAACATGCCCGTGGCAGCCCGGGAGGCGTCCATCTACACAGGGATGACCATTGCGGAATACTTTCGTGATATGGGATATTCTGTGGCGCTGATGGCGGATTCCTCGAGCCGTTGGGCGGAGGCCCTCAGGGAGATCTCCGGCCGGATGGAGGAGATGCCCGGTGATGAGGGGTATCCTGCGTACCTGGCGAGCCGTCTTGCAGAGTTTTATGAGCGTGCGGGAAAAACTGTCTGCTTGGGATCGGACAAACGTATCGGTGCCTTGAGTGTTGTAGGTGCCGTGTCCCCTCCGGGAGGGGATCTTTCGGATCCGGTTGTCCAGTCCACGCTCAAGGTGGTCAAGGTGTTCTGGGCTCTGGATGACCGGCTGGCTAACATGCGGCACTTTCCTGCGATCAATTGGCTGCAGAGTTATTCTCTGTACACGGAGAACATCAAGGGATACTGGGAAAAAGAGGTGGCAGAGGATTTTTTTGCCCTTCGACAGGAGACCATCAGGCTCCTGGAGGAAGAATCAGAGCTCCAGGAGATCGCCCGGCTCGTCGGTGTGGAGAGCCTGTCTGCGAAGGACCGTCTTGTCCTCGAATCGGCCCGTTCCATAAGAGAGGATTTCCTGCACCAGAATGCATTCCATCCGCAGGACACTTATACCTCTCTCAGGAAACAGTATCTGATGCTCCGGACGATCCTTCATTTTCACAACTCCGCACTTAAAGTCTTAGAGGATGTGAGTTTGGATAGGATCCTTTCGCTTCCGATCAGAGAAAAGATCGCCAAGTTGAAATTCTTGCCCGAGGAAGATATAGGCATCATCGAAGCGTATGTCGAAGTGGACAACGCATTCAAAGACTTGCGAAAAATAACGGAATAAGAGGGCGACATGTACAAGGAATATTTGACTGTATCGAATATCGTCGGTCCCCTGCTCATCGTCGAAAAGATCACTGATGTGAAATACGGAGAGCTGGTGGAGATCGAGACAGCTGATGGAAGCCTCCGTCGGGGGACAGTCCTCGATGTGTCGACGGAACAAGCTGTGGTCCAGGTGTTTGAGGGAACCATGGGTCTAGACGTGGACAAGTCTCGTGTTCGGTTCCTGGGCCGGTCTCAACAGCTGGGTGTTTCTGAAGAGATCGTCGGCCGGATTTTTGACGGCTCTGGGAAACCGAAGGACAAAGGCCCTCAAATTATCCCTGAAAAGATGCTCGACATCAACGGAAGTCCGATCAATCCGCAGGCACGAGACTATCCTTCTGAGTTCATCCAGACCGGAATTTCCTCCATCGATGGGATGAATCCCCTGGTGCGGGGACAGAAGCTTCCCCTCTTTTCCGGGAGTGGGCTTCCGCACCCCAGGATTGCAGCACAGATCGCCCGTCAGGCTACTGTATTGGGAAAAGAAGAAAAATTTGCCGTGGTCTTCGGTGGCATGGGCATCACTTTTGAAGAAGCCAATTTTTTCATCGAAGACTTCCGCAACACGGGAGCATTGGAAAGAGCGGTGCTCTTCCTCAACCTGGCCAATGAGCCGCCCATCGAGCGCCTGGCCACACCTCGTTTGACCTTGACTTGTGCGGAATACTTGGCGTTCGAGCAGGACATGCATGTGTTGGTTATCCTGGTTGATTACACGTTTTATGCCGAGGCCCTTCGAGAGATCTCTGCAGCCAGGAAAGAAATCCCGGGCAGACGGGGATACCCTGGGTACCTGTACACGGACCTCGCGTCCATGTATGAGAGGGCAGGAAAGATCAAAGGAAAGATCGGGTCCATCACATTCATCCCGATCCTCACCATGCCGGAAGATGACAAAACCCACCCCATCGCAGACCTGACCGGATATATCACAGAAGGACAGATCATGCTGAGCCGTGAGCTCCATCGCAAGGGCATTTACCCGCCCATAGATGTGCTTCCCAGCCTTTCCAGACTCAAAGACAAGGGAATTGGCGAGGGGAAGACCCGCGAGGATCATGCCGACGTCCTCAATCAGCTCTTTGCCTGTTACGCTCGCGGGAAGGAGGCGCGGGAACTTTCCCTGATCCTGGGAGAAGCCGCGCTTTCGGATGTGGATAAGATCTACTTGTTTTTTGCGGACCAGTATGAGGAGGAGTTCGTTAAACAGGGGGAATTCGAGGCCCGTTCTATCATCGACACCCTGGATCTTGGCTGGCGACTCCTGCGGACCATCCCGCAAGCAGAGCTCAAAAGGATCCGGCCCGAATATTTGGAAAAATATTATCCAGAGGATCAATGAGATTATCCGTCAATCCCAACAGGATGGAGCTTCTCCGTCTCCGCAAACGACTCGTTTTGGCTGAGCGGGGGCACAAGCTCCTCAAGGATAAGCTCGAGGAGATCATGCGCCGATTCCTCGAGATCATGCGTCGATTGCACGACCTTCAGGGGGATGTCAGCAGAAAGCTCGACAAGGTGTTCCTCTCATTTGCTCTCGTGCGTTGCCGGAATTCACTGGAAGAACTGGAAGAGCTCCTCCCCGATGGGGAATTGATCCTGGATCCCACAGAAGAGAGAGTGTTCAACCTCTCCATTCCCAAGTTTGCGATCAAAGAATGGACTGTTTCCGATTATGACCTTCTCAACACGGAGAGCGAGCTGGATATCGGTGTTAAAAAGATGAAAGAGCTGTTCGATGACCTGATGGAAATGGCCCGGCTCTGGAAAGCGGTGGAACTCCTCTCCAGCGAGATCGAAGTGACCCGCCGAAGGGTTAATGCCCTGGAACACAATCTCATCCCCAACATCAAGGAAACGATCAGATACATCTCCGGCCGGCTGGAGGATATGGAACGGTCCTACCAGGTTCAGCTGATGCGGGTTAAGGAAATTATCCGCGGCCACTAAGATAGATTATTCATAAAAACTGCCGATAACCTTAATCCTAAAAGACTCTTAAATCCTATTATCGGCATTTTTTACCCTATGGGCGAGCCGATCTCACTACAAAGCCTTCGTTGTAGCCCGGGTTAGGTTGGGTCGGCTCGCGGTAGATCACTACAGCTTCGTGGGCCACTGCCTCGCCTTTGCGACCTAAATGTCAGGGTGGGGCGGGTCGGATCGTGAATAATCCATCTTTCACTTGGATCATTCGATAGGTGATACGTTTTTTATTCGTAGAGGAGATATTTTTGACGTTTTTCGTGGAAGAGCTGCTCCTCCTTTTTAATTTGAGCGATCATGCGGTCGTATGGAAGGTTTCCCTTGAGGTATCGAACCAGAAGGTCGTCCCCGAAAAGCAGATTCAGGCTGTCAGATTTTACGGAGATCTCTGCTCCGTGTTTTTCCTTAAGAGCCTTGATAAGAGCAAGGGTGAAGTGAACGGAGCGGAATTTTTCCGGCTCGCGGATGTGGATGCGGATGCCCTGACACAGGCGGTTCTCGTAGGCCGGATGAAGGACCTTTCCGGGGAGGGAGACAGGCGTGTAAGTCAGCGTCTCTAGCTCGATACCGGAAGTGTGTTTGCCTTTGAGCGCTGCAACCAGAGCTTCAGTGTCTAGCCAGGGAGTTCCGAGCTGGAGGAACGGATGGGATGTGCCGAGACCCTGGTTGAGAAGGAGCCCTCCGAGCAATCCAATTCCCGGAAAGGCCAAAGTTGTCTCTGGGGTGGGGATGTTGGGTGAAGTGGGGATCCAGGAGAGGTCCGTATCGTCCCAAAAAAAAGACCGGCGCCAATTTTCCATTGTGATGACGTGAAGGTCCACGTTCTGGGGGACCCATCCTTCGCCCTGCATCATTTTGGCGAGCTCTCCGGATGTCAATCCGTACCGGATCGGGATCGGACATGCACCTATGAATGATGTGTATTTCTCTTTTAAAATTGGCCCTTCGACAAGGATACCGCCGGCGGGATTGGGCCGGTCGAGGACATATACGGATTTGTTGGCTTTGCCAGCGGCCTCCAGAACATACATCAGAGTTGTGATGTATGTGTAAAATCGAGTGCCCACATCTTGAATGTCGTAGACAAAGGCGTCGATGTTCTTCATCTGTCCGGGAGTGGGCTTTTTGGTCTTCCCGTAAAGGCTGTATACAGGGATGTCAGAGAAACGGCTGTCTTCGACTGTAAGCCCTCCCTCCTGCTGACCCGTAAAGCCATGTTCAGGAGAGAATATAGCACGAACCTCGATCCCGTTTTTAAGAAATGCCTCAAGGACCGGTGTTCTGTCGGGAAGAAGAGAGGTGTGGTTGATAACGAGCCCGAGCCGTTTGCCATTCAGTGTCTCCGGAAATAATGTGAGGGCTCGTTCGTTTCCCAATATGACCCTTTGTTGTGCGGATGTATCATCGATCCGGGCTCGGATTGGGGCAGCAGCGAGAAGCATGAGCAAAAGCACACAGACGGTCGTTGGCCCTGGAAATGATCTACACAAGGAATGGATGGCCCTTTGGATCCGGGTTTTATCCGTACTGGCATTCGTCGTCAATGATATCGCCCTTTTGCCAATCTTTTATCCAGTCTGTAATGCGGAAGATCTCCATCTTGCCGTCTGCGGTCGAACAGATAACCCTGTCGATCCCCGAGTTGATGATCATCTTTTTGCAGATAAAACAAGGGAACGCATCGATGGGCGTTTCCTCTCCGTGGATCTTGCCGTAGATATACATGTCCCCACCGAGAAGGCTCACTCCTGCACGGGCAGCGTTGATGATGGCGTTTTGTTCGGCATGTACGCTCCGACACAGCTCATACCTCTGGCCGTGGGGAATCTTCAGTTTGTCTCTCAAGCAGGAGCCGTGTTCGAAGCTATCCTTTGTTTTTCGAGGGGCCCCTACGTATCCCGTGGAAATGATCTGATCGTCCCGGATGATGATCGACCCGATCGAACGGCGAAAGCAGGTGCTTCGCTGTGCGACCTCTTTGGCGATTCCCAGATAGTATTCATGTTTGGATTTTCTTTTGGGAGTCATAGGAACTTCTCCAGTTTTTTAAAAAAGTCCTCAAGGGAGCCTTCGTTCGTTACCCGATAATCAGCGGCTCGCATACATGCCTCGAGCTGTTGGCCCTTTTCCCTTTGTCTCATCTCTTCTTCTTCTTTGGCGATAAATTCCTGGAGTGAGGATGCGGATTCATCCCGGCCTCTCTGTGTCACTCTTGTGTATCTTATCTCGACCGGGGCATAAATGGCAAGGAGGATGAAACCTTCCTGTGTCCTGAGATACTCGATTTCCCTGAGATTCCTGATGCTGTCGATGACAGATTTTCCTGTGACCTGATCCATCACTCGGCGGGCCAGGATATCCGCGCCGTGTTTTTCCCTCAATTTGTTTCCCTTTTGGATCAGGTTATCTCTTGTGATCTCCCGTCGCCCCTGGATCAATTCACCGCGGATGATGTCGGACAGCGAGAAATAGCTGTAGCCGTGTGCCTTGAAAAAAGTTCCGGCCTCTCCTTTTCCTGAACCGTTTGTCCCTGTGAGTCCGATGAGTTTATGTGTGAGTTTCATTTTTTAAAGAGCTTTGGCAGGCTTCTGATCAGATTTGAGAGCGGAAGAGTGGCGAGGATGCGAGACATATGTGGAGCCAGAGAGAAGAGTGTTTTCAGTTTTGTCCCGGTCCTATCTCCATGGAAAAGGGCTATAGTCTTTTCCATGAAGGACGTCATCTCCGCGTCATAAGGAAACCACCATGCCAGCTTCTTTTTTCTCTTGAAGTCATGACTGATGTACTTGATGTTCATCAGATCCAGTTGGCCAAAATGTCCGTGTGAACGTCCGATCCCGCTCTGTTTGACTCCGCCCCAGATCGCTCCGGGCTCAGCAAAGGACGACATGTGATCGTTCACGGTGACGGTACCGGTTTCCACTCTGTTTGCCATCCATCTCGCCATTTTTTTATTCCTTGTCCAGATGGATGCGGTCAAGCCCAAAGAACAGTCGTTGACAAGGGATATGGCCTCTTCAGGGCTTGAGAAGGTCATAATCGGCAGAACCGGACCGAAAGTTTCCTCTGTCATGATTTTCATGGAGTGGTCGACATCCGTCAACACTGTCGGTTGGATGAAATAGCCGGGGAGAGAATCGAAAGAGGTGCCCCCACAGATGATCCGTGCCCCTCGTGCCTCGGCATCTGCGATATGATCCTTGACTACAGAGAGTTGAGACTTGGTGGTCATCGGACCGATGTCGACCTCCGGTTTATTAGGGTTCCCAACTCTTAGCTTTCTGGTGTGTTCCGCAACACGGGCCGTGAACTCTTCGCCGATGGCGCGGTCCACATAGACCCTTTCGACAGAGCCGCAGCTCTGGCCGCAGTTCATAAATCCGGCCCACACTGCTCCAAGGGCTGCTCTCTCCATGTCTGTGTCCTTCAGTACGACCATCGCGTCTTTTCCTCCCAGCTCGAGGACGATGTTAGTCAGGTTCTGACTGGCCAGTTCCATGACCCTTTTGCCCGTGGAGACACTTCCTGTGAACAGGATATTCTGGATATCTGGATGTGTTATGAGTTTTTCTGCCTGGGGAACCTTGCAATTGACGATGTTTAAAACGCCGGCCGGAAGCCCGGCTTCCATAAAAACATCCCCGATCTTGGATGCAGTGAGCGGCGTGGATGTGGAGGGTTTAAGGATGACCGTGTTCCCTGAGGAGATGGCGCTGATGACATCGAGTAGAGGGAGTAGAAAGGGAAAATTCCAGGGCGAGATGATGAACGTCGGCCCCAGGGGAGCAAAATGAAAAGCGCTTGACTTGTGCAGGAAAAGAACGACCCGTGACCTCATCTTTTGAGGACTAAGGTTTTTATCTGTGCAGTGCGCATAATAATCAAGAGCTTCTGCAGCTGACCAGATCTCCATGGATAGGGATTCGGGAAGCGGGGACCCATGCTCTTCAGTGATCAGGGTGGCGATTTCAACACTTTTTTGGAGGAGAATTTTTTTAGCGTTCTTGAACACTTGCTGTTTCGTATTCCCAGGGGTCTCCTTCCAAAAGGCGAATGCATCTTTTGCAGCCTGAACCGCCTCTTGACAATGTTTTTCTGTGGCTAGGCAAACATCTCCCACGGGTTCGAGCGTTGCCGGGTTTATAGAGGTGATTTTCTGTTCGGTCTCGATTCTGTTGTTGTTGATGAGCA
>Ga0307378_10005680_pt1 | contig 17307 bp, 9 predicted proteins | sample UN1MG_FD_202238 | JGI IMG/M metagenome (GOLD analysis project Ga0307378, IMG submission 202238) | Soil microbial communities from Risofladan, Vaasa, Finland - UN-1 | ecosystem: Environmental > Terrestrial > Soil > Coastal area > Acid sulfate soil | place: Finland: Risofladan, Vaasa | collected... | reverse complement strand
CCCGTTGCCGGACAGCCTGACAATGCCTTGCTGCCCTGGAGCGAGGGATTGGAAGTGTGGCTGCGCCCTGAGAGGGTGGCGTGAGTGGATGGACCCGCTTGACTCTCGTCATTCGTCCGCAGCCAAAGGCAGCGGAGATCGAGGACTTGACCAGCAGCATGCTTGCGCCCTGGGTGGCAGGGACTATAATGCTGATCGAGACGCCTGCCCGAAGAGGTCAGCCAGGCGTCAGGCGCAGTTCGTCCTCACGATCGTCGGGTGCGCGGCGGCACGAGCTGACCAGCAGCGCTCCCAGATATGCCCGATGACCACGGATACGGAAGGGGGTCTCGATGCTCGGCTCGGCTGTGTCGATGCCGTCTGGGCAAAGCTCCCGAGGCAGTAAGGGAGAGGGCAGCAGTTTGCCGAGATGCCTGAAGATGTTCCTGACGGCGGTTGTCGCGGGAACACTGGTCGAAGTTGTGGCCGCATGGCTCGACTTGTGGAGGTACTCTCCCGGCTACGTCGTGGTCCTGAATATCGCCCTTTTCTTTGGTGGGGCCATGACGGCTGTGGCGGCTATGCTCCGCTCATGCCACCCCTTGTGGTCGTTGCTCGCTGGTTCGCTCCTGGGATACGGGTACGAATGGTTAAACCTGCTGGGGCTCCATTGGTGGCAATTTCCCGAAGGCAAGCTGTTCTGTCTCCGGGGCGACCACTGGATCGCGGGGGGGCTAGCGCTTGGCTGGGGGATCGTTCCCCTGGTGCTTCGGGTCCTCTGGCGCAAGTGATCGCAGGAGCTTCAGTCCGGTTGGTGTGATCGAGGCCCCACTTAAGTTCCTGGCGGGGCCTGTTTCCTCGAAGACAGCACGTCGGCGCGTCTCAGCCAGAGAACTGCGATGATGGCCGCGCCAATGCCGAGAGTCATCACGTTGATGGCAACCTCGACCCACACCTCCATGCTGCCGAGGAGATAGATCCCCTCGTTGAGGTTGAAGCACACGTCCATCAAGCCGAGGAAGATGGAACTCGACGCGCCGAGCAGACCGAAGAGGAAGCCCCACTCCCGCCTGAGCCAGAGCCCGACTGCCCCGACCAGGCAGCACACGGCCAGCCAACCGTCTGCCAGGGCAAAAGCCTTCTGAAACGCGAGGTAGACCTCATCGGTCCGCACCTTCACATCCCCCGACGCATAGAAGTCAACCCAGTATGCCACCACGGCCAGGAACCCGAAGATGAGGAGACCGATGGCCAGGCCCTGCCTTCTTGCCGCATGCATGTTAGGGGCTCCTTCCTCCCGAAGTGGGTAGGTGGTCCAGCCTGAGAGGCGCCAGCTTCCCAGGACCACACATTCTGCTTGGCTTCACATCAAGCCTGAGGCCCTCGCTCTTGTCGCGGTCGTGTGAAGTCCCAGCGGTTGCCCTTCAGCCACAGGGCCCACGCAAGGGCAAACGAGACAGCGAAGAGCTGAGCGTAGATGTACGCCACGCTGACCTGGGCAAACGTCAAACGGTAGATCGCCATGCAGAGAAGGGAGTAGGCCGCGAGCAGCCAGCAGCCGGCGAGCGCCAATAGGGAAGTGAACAGACAATATCTCCGTTCAGAGAACGCGACGATTCGCCACACACCAATCACCGAAGCGGAGAGCCCCCAGCCTCCCAACATGAAACACATACCGTTGGATGGATGGGGGAACAGCAATAGAGAGGCAAACTGGCGCGTGAGGAAAGCCATCGGGAGGGCCACAGTGACAGCACTCACCCCGTTGATGAGAACAAGCCAGACGAGAAACCGAGATGGCCTGGCTCCAGTGACTCGTAGCTTCAGGCTGAAGCAGTTCACGGGCTTCCACCTGTTCCCACTGAACCAGAGAAGCCACCCAAAAGTGTACACTAGGGCAAAGGACTGGGCAAAGAGATAGGCGGGCGAAATCTGAACGAAACTCAGATCATAGATCGCCATGCACAGCAACGCGTAGATCGCGATCATCCAGCCTTCGATAAGCGCGAAGGCTGCGGTAAAGAGAGTAGAATCCCGATCGAAGTGCGCCCATATCCGCCAGACTCCCAGAAGCACAGTAGCATGTCCCCAGCCGCCCGCCGCGGCACACATGCCAGGAGATGGCCGGGGGAACTCAACTAGCGAAGCAAGTCGGCAAGGGAAGAACAGCAACGGGATGGCCATGAGTACGTCGCTTATCCCGTTGATCAACACCAGCCATACTAGGAACTGCGATGGCTGGGGTGCCTCCTCCCGACCCGAGTTGGGTGAAACAACTTCTCCCATCATACGATCCTCCGCTTGAGAAGACCCAAACCGCCTCGATAGCTGACCGCAGTAGTCAGCAGCTACGAGGACAATTGTAGTCACCCCCTCCCGCGAGCGCAAGCACTCACCCAGCAAGAACTTCCTTCTCCATCATCTCGCGCTGCCTGGGAGCGTTCTACGATCGAGCGTTCGTTGCACGGCAGGCCGCTGTCTGTCAGGCCTTGCCCAGCTTCTTCCTTGCCTTCACATAGTCCCAGTCTATGAGCATCCGCACAACTCCTGGGAAGTGGCGGAACAGCCTCCAGTACCGCTTGGCCTTTCCCGGCAGAATCTGGAACGTCCTCCTCAAGATTCCTCCGATGAAGGCCTCTGCGACTTCCTCTGGCGCGAGCGAGCCAGCGGTTTCGGAAAGCATTGCGCACTCGGCGGGCTTGCTCTGGTTCTCCTTATCGAACCCTGGCGTCCTTGTGTCGGGGGGGTACAGGATCGACACGGTGATGCCCAGGGGCTTGAGCTCGTGGCGCAGTGTTTCCGCCAAGCCGACAAGGGCGTGTTTCGTCGGTGAGTACGTTGAGTAACCCATGATACCCATGTAGCCGAGCATCGAGGATGTGAAGGCAATATACCCGCCGCGCTTGCCTGCCAGGTAGTGGGGCAGAATGATAAGCGTCGGGACAAGTTGGCCATAGTAATTCACGTCCATGTTCCGCCTGAAGTCGGCGAGTGTCAGCCTCTCGACATACTGCGCATACGCATAGCCCACGAAGTTGAAAAGGTACTCAGGCACGCCGTGGCGCTCGATGTAGTTCTCGAGCATTGGTCTCAGCTTCTCCATGTCCGTTGTATCGCACAGAAGCGTTTCGACGAATTGGGTTCCGTCACGGCGAAGCGGCTCTACTTCCTCTCTAGCGCCTTCGAGGGCCCCAAGAGCGACAACGCACACAGAGCCGCCCAGTCGCACGAATTCCCTTGCGACCGCCAGTCCAATTCCCTGGGAGCCACCCGCAATGATCGCTGACCTGTTGGCGAAAGGCTGCTGCTTGACCCATCTTGATTTTGCCATGGTTCGCTACCCCCTCGAGCTCTGCTGCTCTCGCGACCAGGAGATAGGTAGCTCCTTGTTGCGAGGCAGTTCGGCGTCCCCATGATGAACACCTCGCCGCCGATGTACGTTTCGGCATCCCTCTCCAGGATGAGCCGATCGCTGTCGCCGCTCACCAACTCAGCCAAGCTGCTGCTCGTCGGCATCGCCCCGTCGCAGAGCGCAACTTGGTTTGGGACTGAGTCAAACGCCACCAGGCGCCAGCGCCGCCAGGACCCGCCACGGCATGATAGACCTGCACGGCGCTCTTGTCAACCTCCGCCCACCACCTTCGCGCTCTCCTTGACCCGTTGGGACCGGGAACGAGTGCCGAAGACAACAACTTGACAAAGGCAATACCGTTTGCCATGGGTATGATGACGAGGGCGTAACCATCAAGCGGGCAGCGCCGCACCAGGGTGCGGCGTAACGGAGGTGACTGCCCGTGGGGCCGGAGCAAGGAACAGGCTTCCTGCATCCTCGGCCACGGGGCTTCGGTGAGAAGGTGCATCCACCTCCCGCGGAGGGGGATGCACCGTGTCGGTTCCCTCCAGGCGAAGACAGGCAATCCCTACCCCCAACCTGCATTAACAGTCCAGGCGCGGCACACAAGGGTCGCGCGACATCTCTCCTTCTGAACCGCACGACCTTGGAGATCGGGCGGCAGACGGGCGAGGACACGCTCCATCACGCGCTCGGGACTTCCGGCCAGTTGGGCGCAGCCGCCGCTTGCGCGCTCTGCCCGTCGGCCCAGTTTGTGCACAAGGAGGGAATGATTGGGACTTGGGGATTTGGCAGCTGTACTTCGTGTCCTGCTCCCAAACCCTGAGAATGCACTGTGGAAGCAGAATTTTCAGCGATCTGGCTCCGACGCCTATTGGGAAACCGCGCAAGAAGTAGTCAGCTCGGCGACCGGCGAAAGGGGGTGACGCTGGGGTAGTGCCGCCAGTCCCGGAAAGGGTTGCCAGGCACGACCTTATGCCTGGCAGCCCAAAGGCTCGTAGGATGCAGGTATGCGGCGCTCACAAGCGAGGGTGAGAGGACAGGGCAGGCTTGGCCCACCGAGGATTGGGCTGGCGCTCGGGCCTCCAGCAGTCGGACGAGCGGGCATGGGCGCCTTGTCGAGTCCGGTGCCACATCCCACGGCGCATGCCCCTTTCCGAGTACCACCCGTCTGGCGCAGGGAGCAACCCTCTTGAATACTTGGCCCTCGGGCGCTATCTTTCTAAAGGAACCGAGCGCCCTGCCAGAATGTCGGGGGAAGACAGGTCGGGATTCCTGCAGCTCACCAATGTGAGGAGGTCATCTCGTGACTAGCACAGAGGGTTCGTTAGTCCTGGGTCTGGTGGCGAGAGTTGTGCTTCCCTTGGTTGCGGCGCTGGCCACCAGCGCATGCCATGGACCTCAGCCATACCAACCCTCTCGGGCCTCACTCGCTACGGGTTCTGCTCTAGACCCTGTCAGCAACGGGATCACCGTACTGGCTTACAACACGCACTTGTTCAAGGGTTCCACCGCGCAGGTTGGCGTTGTCTTCAAAAACGTGTGGGGCGACGTCGCAAGGCTTTTCTCCTCTCGCGAGGGGCTCCTCGGGCTCCTCACCGGTGAATACTATGACAAGCGCAATGCGCCGCTGGTCTTCGACGACGACAAACGTGCGAACCTCATCGCTGCCAAGGTCAGAGCGTCGGGCGCAGATATCGTCGGGTTGCAGGAGGTCTGGAGCTACCGCCGACAGCGATGGTTCGCCCGTGAGCTGGCCCAGGTCTATCCCTATTGCTACTATCCAGCTCATCCCAGATTGGACCCGCGGACCACGAGCGGGTTGCTTCTCCTGAGCAAGTACAAGCTGACCGACGTGACGTTCTCCCCATTCCCACGGAGGACGAACATCGCCGATAACGAATTCTGGGCCAGGAAGGGGGTCATCACAGCGACTGTGGAGCCCTGGGCTGGCGGCCCAGCATTCCGGGTCGCCATCACTCACGCGTGTACGGACGTGGGAGGCAGGGAGCAACCGAACCTCCAACTCATTGCGTTGAAGGCCACAGCCAACCACACAGGGCCGGCAGTCATGATGGGCGACTTCAACATCCACCATCTGCGCCAGGTAGACGAATGCGAGTACGCGGTAATGCAGGGCATCTTCGCGAGGGTCGGCGCCAAGGACGCCTATCTGAAGGTCCACGGAACCGCCGACGCGAGAGCCTACACCATCGACAGGGAGAGGAACCCGCTGGATCAGGTGTTTTCACCGGATCGGGAGGTTAAGGACAAGGGCGATCGTCTCGACTACGTGTTCGTGAGGGAATCAGGCGAAGGGTTGACGCTCAGGACCGAGAAGGCTGAGGTGATCAGGGACTGGACGTACCCGTTGGCAGTGGGGGGGTGGCGTGACACCTGGTCAGATAAGTGGTCCTCGAGGAGTGTTGCCGTCGTGTCCTTCCAGCTCAACGGCCATCCGTACCTCTTCGGGCTGAAGAAGACCGGCAGGGCCCGCATCTCCTCCATCAGTGAGGGGGGCCACGGCTGGGAGACGGACACGGCAAAGGGCGCATATGAGGGGAAATGGTCGGCCAACTGTGTAGGCACTGCAGTAACTCCGTTCTACCTGAAAGGCCATCCCTACATATTCGCTCTCAGGAAACCGACCTTGTTCAGGAGCGGAGACCGGGCCGTCATCTGCCGGATCAACGACGATGGGAATGGCTGGACCAACGTCCACGAGGGCAAGTGGTCCTCGAGGTACGTTGCCGTCGTGTCCTTCCAGCTCAACGGCCATCCGTACCTCTTCGGGCTGGAGAAGACAGGCAGGGGCCATATCTCCCGGATCAACAACGATGGCAAGGGCTGGGAAGACGTGTACAAGGGGGACTGGTCGCCCAACTATGTGGGCACTGCAGTGACTACATTCTACTTGAAGGGCCATCCGTACATATTCGCTCTCAGGAAGCCAACCCTGTTCAGCAGCGGAGGCCGAGCCGTAATCTGCCGGATCAACGACGATGGTAGGGGCTGGACCGAGGTCCACGAGGGCGCGTGGTCCTCGAGGCACGTGGCCGTCGTGTCCTTCCAACTCAACGGCCATCCGCACCTCTTCGGGCTGAAGAGGACCGGCAGAGCCAGTGTCTCCCGCATCAAGGACGACGCGAGGGGTTGGGAGGGGATCTCCGAAGGGAGGTGGTCCTCCCACTACGTGGGTACAGCCATCACCACGTTTGACCTCGATGGCCATACCTACATGTTCGCTCTCAGGGGTGCGCCACACAACCAAGGTTGGATCACACGATTGCACGAGCCTCACACGATCCCGATGGATCTGTCAGACCACTACCCGATCAAGGCCAGATTTAGCGTGGGAAGGCCGTAGACTTGCCCGTACTATCCGAAAACCCGTCCCACGAGATCGAGAGGCTGGTTGCCTTGCCGTCGGGTTGCTGTACTCCTTTGCGGGCGGGAAGAGAAGGGATCCGTGGATGGTGTGCTGGTCCAGCGAGTTTGGTGGTGGGCCGCACTGAGTGGCAAAGCGATGGATCGAGCCGTTCATGGCAGTGAATCCTGGCTGCGGGGTGCACCGACAGGACGTGGTGGTGGCCCACGCCTGTCGGGCCAAAGTCCGGGTTTTTGTTGCGGGGGATGCAGGCTGGGTTCCGGCGGCGCTCCCACTCCCCTATGCGGCACGCTTGAGGTGGACGACCGGGAGGTGCTTCCGCCCAGCGAGGAACTCCACCTCCATCCTGAGGCGCACTCCAGGCTGGCCCTTCACGAGCGTGACTGGCGTCGCGCAGGGCGACCTTCGCGGCCACCTCGCTCGCGGCTCGAACCGCGGCTGGCGGTTCGCCGGGCACAGGTCGTCGTAGACTTCATCGGGCGTCCGGCCATCAAGCGACATGTGCGGACGATGCGCGTTGTACCAGCCGGCGACGAGCTGGACTTCGCGGAGGAATGCTCTCCGTTGCAGTGGGATGAGCGGAAGCCAACGGAAGCCCTGTTTCACGGTCAGGATGAGCCGCTCGATGATGGCGATACTGCCGTGCTGGCCCGTCGCGCCGATGCCCCGGGTGTTGTCAGTTGCGGCTGCGACGCTCGAGGGCATCGAGGCGGCGGCTGGCCTCGGCCTTGACGTCGCCGAAGCGTCGGTCCCAGCTCATCGTGAGCATGCTCTGGTAGACCCGGCGCGCCTGGTCGGGCTGGCTGCTGCGGACGTAGCTCTCGGCGAGGCCGTAGTGGCTCTGCGGCTCCTCGGGGCGGTACTGGACGACCTTTTTCCACATCGTCACGGCGTCGGCGTGTCGGCTCATGGCGGTGTAGACGCCGGCCATCTCGCGGTGGCTGTCGGCCTCGGTGGGCATGGCCTCGAGCATGGTGGTGTAAGCGCGCAGGGCGTCGGCCGGGCGCCCCGCCCTCGTGAGGACGCCGCCCAGCTCGCGGTAGTGCGCGAGGTTCTTGGGGTCGTAGGCGATCTGCTGTCGCAGTTGGACGAGCAGCTCGGCGTCCTGCTTGCGTTTGCGGAGGATCTCGACGACGCGCTGGCGGATGTCGTTGCGACTGGGGGCGACTTCGAGGGCGGCCTCGTAGTGCCTGAGGGCCGCGGCGAGGTTGCCCTTCTCGCGGTAGATGTCGCCGAAGACGGCCCGCAGCATCGGCTTCTCCGCGCCGCTTGCCGCAGCGGCCCGCTCGTAGTCGGCGACCAGCTCGTCGAGCTTCGGCGAGTCGCGGTAGAAGGCGATCAACTCGGACATGAGGCCGCTGCGGTAATTCTCGGGCAGGCGGGTGAGGCCGGTGAGCAGCTCGTCAACGGCCTTCCCGGGCTCGCCCTTGCCGAGGTACGCCTTGGCGAGGAGGCGGTAGCACTCGGAGACGTGGGAATCGTCGCGGTTGCGGCCTCGGCGATAGAAGTCGTGTAGCCGGAGCGCGAGGCGGAGTTCCTTGGTCGCGAAGTCGTGAAGGCCGGCCTCGGAGGCGCTGCTCCCGAGCTCCCTGTGCTGGCCGTAGGCGTGGACGCGGAGGCCCGCTTGCTTCGATGCCTCCTCGTAGGCCTTGAGGGCCTCGTCGGCCCGGCCCAGCTTCGCCAGGAAGAAGCCTCGCTCCCCCAGGCGGTGGGCGCTTCCGCCCTGCTCCAGGAGTTGCGCGAGGGCCTCGAGGGCGTCGCCCCACCGGCTGGCCTGCCGATGGATGGCGACGATCTGGTCGAGCGCGTGGACGCGGTCGTCCTGGCGGCCCGAGGCGACGGCCATTCTGTAGTACTTCAGGGCGTTGTCGGGGTCGTGGAAGTGCTGGCGATAGGCGTCGGCGATTAGGCGGTAGGCCCGGCCGAATGCGCGCTCGTTGTCGGGCAGGGCCTTGAACCTGGCGAGGATGTCGTTCGTGAGATCGAGGGTCTGTGCGGCCTGCCAGAAGTAGCCGGGCCAGTAGTCCTGGTTGGGCGAGCGCCCCTTCAGGCGGAGATCTACCTCGTCGAGGATGAGCTTGCTCACGAGCGCCTTGTCCACCCTGTCCTTGTTTCGGCCGTGCAGGAATGCGCTGAAGATGGCGTCGAGGAGGTTGTGGCGGTTGTGGCGATAATTGAGGGAGCCCGGGGTGGCGGCGAGGCCCTCGGCCCAGATGCGCACCGCCTTGCCGGGCTCGTCGCGGTTCGCGAAGAACTCGCCGAACACGCGCCAGGCCTGGATGAGATGGTAGGGGTCGGCTCGGAGCGCCTCGATGCACTGACGGAGCGCGTCCTCCGCGCGGGCGTCGAGCCGTTTCTCGGCCAGGTAGCTCGAGAGGCGGCGGAGGTAGTCGTCGCCCTGGTAGCGCGCGGCGTGCTGGCAGAGCAGCTTGTAGCCCTCGAACACGGCCTCGTGCTGGCCGGCGCCGGAGCCATAGGCGATCATCCCCTCGGCGGCGGCGCGCCGCTCGTTGACGTCGCCCGCCTCCAGGGCGGCGCGGTACGCGGCGATCACCTCGTCGGCCGGGTGCTTCTTCGCCTTCGCCATCAGGTCGGCCTTCCGGCGGAGGGCGTGGGCCGTGAAGCGCTTGGGGCCGCGGCGGACGATCTCGTCCAGCATGGCGAGCGCGCGGGAGAGGTCGGACCCGACAATGAGGTCGGCGAGGTCGGCGGTCAAGGCGGGCCTGTCCTCGGACCGTGCGGCCTCGATCGCGGCGCGGAACACTTTCTCGCCCTCGGCGGGCCGCCCGGCGGCGAAGAACTCGCGGGCGAGCGCGACGCGGAGCCACGTGGGCGCCTTCACGCCCGCGGCCTCGACGGCTGCTTGCAGGGCGGGGACCAATCGCTCGGCGGGAATCACTGTCCGAACGGCGGCCAGGTCATTCTGGAACGCCGCTTGGTCGAAGGCCGTGGCATCTCCCAGGGCCTTCTCCGCCCAGTCCGCCGCCTTCTCCTTGTTGCCCTGTCGGGCGTGGACGCCTGCGAGGAGGGCCGCGAGACGGGCGCGGTGCGCAGGCTCCGTGGCCGCGGCGGCCTGGCGCTCGACCTCGGCCACGAATCGGGTGAACGCGCCCTCCTCGGTCACCAGCGGCCACACCTGTTCCAGGGCGTTGTAGGGCGCCTGCCCCGGCTGACGGGCAGCGGTCAGGGCGCGCACGTGAGCCAGGGCCGCGTCGAGCTTGCGGTCGGCCTTGACATACTGCTCGGCGAGGTAGCGCACGTAGTTCTCGGGACGGGAAGTGGCGTCGAGGAGCCTCTCGTAGAGGGCAATGGCCTTCTCGGTTTCGCCGCGGCTGACGGCCGCGCGCGCCAGGCGATAGAGGAGGTTCTCCTCGTTGGGGACTGCCTTGAGCCAGGCCTCCCAGTGCTCGCGGGCCTTGGCCGGCTGGTTCATCGCCTCGGCGAGACGCGAGAGCTGCTCCAGGGCGTAAAGGTCCGCGGGGTCCTTCTCGACGAGCTTCTGGTAGAGCGCGGCGGCCTTGGCATACTGGCGCGTGGCGGCATAGACGGCGGCGAGGCGCCGCGTCCAGGGGTCCCCCTCGCGGTCGCGGGCGGCGAGCTTCTCGAGGTGCGCGGCCAGGTCGTCGAGCCTGCCGCGTGCTCGCAGGAGATCGGCGTAGAGGGCAGCCCAGCGCTGGTCGCCGTCGGGCTTCTCGTCGCCGGCCCGGGCGGCGATGGCCTTGTCGAACTTTGCCTTCAGGGCCTCGTCCTTCGCCGCGAGGCGCAGGAGGCCGCTCCCGGCCTGGCGGAAGGCGTAGTCCTCATGCTTTGCCATCTCGCCCCGCTCGATGGCCGCATCAGCGGCCAGGAGGATGGCCCAGAGTTCCTCACACGCTTGCTGAGCCTTGCCCTGTGCCGCCAGGACCGAGGCGACTTGCGCGCGGAGCACGTACTCGAGCTGGGGGAACGCTTTCGCCTGGCTCCTGAGAACAGTCACGACGTCGTCGAGCCGCTTCTCCTGGTAGAGGGTGCTGATGAGCATCTGCCGCATGTTTCCCAGGTTCCCGTCGTCGGGGTCGCCGCTCGACGTATCATCGAGCAGCTTCCGCGCGCGGTCGAAGTCCTTGGTCTGGAGCGCCCTGTGGAACACCTGCCAGCGTGCCGCGCGGACGAGCGGGTCGCTCGCAGGCAGGTCAAGGGCGAGCACTCGCTGCCAGGTGGCAAGGGCCTTGGGCGGGTCGGCAGACTGCTGAGCGCCCGCGAGGGCATGGAGGCATTCGGCTTGCTGGCGCGCGGTCATCTCGAACGCCGGGCGCTCGAGCCTGGCCAGGAGCTTCTCGGCATGCGCCGCCGCGTCCTCGCCATACCCGTAGTTCGCCAGGGCCTGTATCAGGTGGGCCTTCTGACCGGCATCGGCGGCGTCCTTGGGCTCCTCGGCGAGGCGCTTCTCGATCGCGGGCAGGGGGTCGTAGGTGCCGTAGTAGCTGCGGCTGGTGTTGAGCACTTCCCTCACGACGTTGAGTTCGTCGGGGTACTCGTCGTGGAGGCGCTTGCAGATCTCCCCTACGTCGGACGGCCCCCACTGGTCGTCGCGCAGGAAGTAGAGCAGGCCGAGCATTGCCTGCTTGCGGCGCTGGCGGTCCTTGTCGTCGGCGATGAAGCGCTCGGCCTCCTGGGCCGCGGCCTCGCCGCCGAGGTGCGCCGCGACGTTCTGCAGGAAGTTGCGGAAGGCCCAGGCATAGACGTACTTGGAGAAGGTGCGCCGCCACTCCGGCAGGGCCTTCCCAATCTCCCCGCGGCTGGCGTAGTACTGGGCGAGGCTCGTGCCGAGGTCCTGGCCCAGCTCGCGCGCCTTGAGGAACGCCGCCTCGGCCTCGTCGGCGTACTCGGGGCGGTTCTGGAGGAAGTGGCCGAACTGCTGCCAGGCGTTGCCGTTGTCGGGCGCCTCCGCGAGTACGGTGTCCCACAGGTCGCGCCCCTTCTGCGGCTCGCCCTGGTTTGCGTAGGCATTCGCCAGGTTCTGAGCCCAACTGACCCGCTCGGAGCTTCCCTTCGCCGCGGTCTCGAAGAGGAGCGCCGCGTACTTCTGCGCCTCCTGATGGTGGCGGCCAATGGAGTTGAGAACGGTGTAGATGGCCTGGTAGAGCCTGCGGCGGACCTCGACGGGCCGTTCGGCGAGGAGCTTCTCGGCCCGCTCGGCGGCGGCCAGGAGCGCCTGGGCGTTGCCCGTCGCGGCGCGCAACCAGCCCTGGAAGAGCACGGGGTAGGGATCGGCTGGCCGCGCCTCGACCACCTTCTCCATCGCCCTGGCCGCCGCATCGAGCTGGCCCTCCTGCGCGAGGGCGAGCGCCAGCACGAAGTGCGCGCTATCCTGCCGCATCGCCCCCTCCAGCGCCCTCCGGGCCTCGGTGGAGCTCGGTAGCGGGTAAACAGCGACCAGGTAGTCCTCGGGCGGGGCGAACGACACGTCCTTGGCCTCGCCAATCTCCACCACGTCGAAGGCCTTCTCCCAACTCAGCTTGCCATCCACGCCGAACCACCGCTCGCGCATCGGGATCGGCCTGCCTGCCACCTGCTTCACCTGGTCGTAGACGCGGTAGCCTTGCGGCTCGAACGCCTTCCCACCCTGACGCCGGTAGTACTCCACCTTCGTGACGAGCCGCGCCGCCGCGTCCACGAAGTAGCGCCAGCGGTATTCGCCCTTCTCGATGATGAGGATCACGGTGTTGCCATCGCGCGACTCGATCGTCGGCACGCCTTGCGTGATGGCGAAGCCTTCGGGTGTCGAATCGCCAAAGCCCGGCAGGCCGCCCCGGTACGACCTCAGGTCCTGGGGCAGGAGCTTCCGGCCCGCCGCGTGGGCCAGCGCCTCGTAGCAGGTGTAGTAGTGCTCACCGTCGCTGAGGACGAGGGACGACAGCTTGCCGTTGTAGTGCGATTCCACGAGCAGCTTCGTGCCCTGGACGACGCGGGTTTCCTCTTGGGTGGAGGTGTGCTTGCCCGCCGCGTCGAAGTTTGTGAGCTTGTAGTGAGTCCTGAAGTCGGCCGGCCCGTGGGCGAAGATCTCGATCGCTTTCCGCATCTCGGGCTCGAGCTTTGGGGCCTCGGGCTCCGGCTGCGGCTGGGGAATGTGCTGGACCGGATAGATCTGGCCGGGATAGAAGCGTCCCCTGCGCACCCGCAGGCCCGCATAGTACGAACGCCCGGCCCAGCCCCCCTCTGGCGGAGAGACCAGCTTGCCGAGGCGGCGCAGGTTGGGGACTGTCTCGCTCATGCTGAACAGAGAGGGCTCTCGCTCGGGCTCGTCCCACTCATCCGCCCCCTCGGTCAGGGCATCAGGCGTGCCGACGAAGACCGGATCCGTCCCCATCCGGACGCTCTTGAAGTCCTCCAGCCTGTCACCATCGAGATCGAGCATGTCCTCGCTGGACCAGGCAAACTGGTCCTCGCCAGGAGTTGAGGCCTCAATATCAGGCTGGAAGTGGAGCGGCACCACCTTGGACAACGGTTCGCTCCCCCGCGCAAGCTCGCTGGCCTCGGGTCTGGCCGCTGGCCCTGGGGTGCCCTCGTATGTCGGCGCACCGCCCTTCCAGTCCTCCATCACGAACCGGCGGTCTATGCCGAAGCGGCGGTAGTCCTCCTCGGTCTCGAGGACGAGGAACGAGGTGTAGGGCGACATGAGGCGGTAGCGGAGGCTGAGGTCCATGACCTGGGGCACGAGGGCCTTCTCGCCGCGGCCGATACGGTAGAGCAAGTCGTCCATCGCGCGCCGCGCCCACAGGCGAGGCAGGAACGTGTTGGCGCCCTTCTCGCCGGGCAGGTCCAGCTCGATCTCGCGGCGCCAGACGTCCAGGCCGCACAGCCCGGTGACGATCATCCTGCCCTTGCCGGGCTTATCGTAGCGGCCGCTCACGACGAGCTGTCCGCCGACGCGCACGTTGGGCAGCGGCTGCGGGTAGATGCCGCGCACCTCGACCCCCTCGAAGCTCACCTGGAGGTCGGTCACCATCGGCCGGAAGCTGTCGGCGACGAGATCGGTCACGATCTCGCCCAGTGGGCGCGAGCTGGACACCACGTCGGCCACGCCGCCGAACTGCCGCGCGAAGCCTTCGACAAACGTCTGGTCGTACTCGCTGCCGATGGCGAGCACGGACGCGCGCACTCTCTTGTCCGCGAAGGCTGCCTTGGCGGCTTCGAGGAGTTCGGCCGGCTCTGTGACGCCCATGGTGGCCACGCCGTCGCCGATGTAGATGACCCGCGTCTCCCGCTTCCCCTCAATCGCCTTGCCTGCGGCGGCGAGAGCGGCGCCCAGGTCGCTCGCCCCGAACGGCTCGACCGTGCCGAGCGCCTCCGCGGCCCGCTGGCGGTTCTCCGCCGTGTTCGCGACGAAGCTCGGGAAGACGAGTCTCGGCTCCACGTCGTAGGGCACGAGGTTGACGCGGTCCTGGTCGCCGAGGAAGTTGAGCAGCGTGCCCACGAGCCGTCGGGCGATGGCGAAGTCGTCGCCCGCCATCGAGGCCGAAGTGTCCACCATGAGGAGTACGTCGGCGGGCAGCGCCTGCGCGTCGCTGTCGCCCAGGTCGGCCACGGCCGAGGGCGCAATGAAAGCCAGGAAGTAGCCCCCGTCGTCCTCCCGCCAATGGCCCGCGGTGTAAAGCTGAGCCTTCGGGCCGAGGACGCGATACGACGCGATGAAGTCGCGGCTGGGCACGTAGTCGCGGGCCTCGAAGCTCGCCCGTCCGCTGTGCTCATCGGTCTTGATCTGGCAGTGGTGGGTGGGGCTGCCGAACTCCGCCATGCCCGGGGTCGAATGGGCGTCGAGGTCAATCCGCAGATAGCCCAGGGGGTTCTTCGTGAGCTTCTCGGACTTCAAGGGATAGGTGTAGCGGATGATCCCGCGCTCGATGGGCAGCACCTGCGTGTAGCCCAGGAGCACGCGCTTGGCGCTGTGAGCTTCAATGGGGAAGACCCGCGCCTTGAACTGGTTCCCGCCCATCCACTCCAGGAGCGCGGGGTCGCGCCTCGCGCGCACGATGCTCTCGTAGACCTCGCGGGCGCGGAACCGCTCGACCATCTCCCCCTCCATCAGCGTGTCGCCCACGTACATCGCGAAGCGCGAGATGGAGGCGTCGGCGGGCAGCGGATAGTAGAACGTCCCCTCCAGCCGCCGCCCGGTGTGGTTGTGGAACTCCTCGTCAATCAGCGTGTAGGCCACCTGGTCGCGGATGGTCACTGTGACCTTGTGCGACTTCACGGTCAGGGGCACGTCCTTGCCGTCCACCCGGGCGACCAGGGTGCCCAGCGTCTCGTGCTCGGGCGCCCCTTCGAGCTTGGCCAGCCACGGGGCCTTGCCGCCCGCCTCGCTCTCGTCCACCTTCGCCTCGGTCACGACACAGGAGCGGCCCGGACCAAGGCTGAGCTGTTGCCCGTGAGCGGAAACCTCGACGGCGCCTTCGGTTACGGCGACCCTGGTTTGGCCGGGCACGACCGTTACGTCGAACTCCGTGCCCTTGACCGCGATGGTGCACAGGGGCGCCACGACCGTGAGCGGGGTGCCCTTCGTCACACGGAAGTGCGCGTCGCCGAAGAACACCTCCACGCGGCCCGGCCCGGCCACCCGCACGGAACTGGAACTATTGAATGATACATGACTTCCATCGCCCAGCGCGACACTCGCGCAGGAGGTGGGGTCGCTGCCGGCTCGCAGCGCCGTGCCTGTCTCAAGCGTGGTGCCCGGCTCGGCCAGTGACCAGCGGGGCTGGTCCGGCGTCCTCAGGCCCACGACGCCTCGGCACAGTTGCACCCGCCCGATGCCCGTCTCGGCGATCAGCTTCTCAACGCTCTGGGGTGGCGGCACTTGTGCCCGCCTCGTCTCGGAGCTCTCCGGCTTCGTCCTGAGGATGGCGACCAGTCCGAGGCCGACCGCCAGGACGGCGGCCACCCCCCACCACACGGCGCGCTTCGTTCGAGCATGCATGGGCACCCTCCTTGGTGCGGCTTGTCCGCGCCGGATCCGCTCAAGCACTTGCTGCGTAAGGAGATCTGGCCGTACGGCCTGCCCGGCGTAGGCATCCTTGACCAGTTCGACCGTCCTGCGAAGCTCGGCGAACTGACGCGCGCATTCGCCACACTGGTCGAGATGGGCGTCGAGTTCGGCCTGACGCTCGGCGCCGAGCCGGTCGTCAATGGATTCGGACAACAGGGTGCGTGCTTCCTCGCAGTTCATGGTCCTGTCCTCACTCGGTCATGAGCGGCTGGAGCTTCAGGCGCAGGCGATCGCGCGCTTCGGCGAGGCGATTGCTCACGCCCGAGACCGACAGCCCCAGCACCGTGGCTATCTGCTCGTAGGGCATTTCCTGTAAGTGTCGAAGGTGAACAACGATACGATACTTCTCAGGCAGCTCGTCAACGGCCTGCCGCACGCGCCGATGGCGTTCCGCCAGCTCGGCGTCGCGGGCGGGGTCGTCGGGAGAGGGAGCATTGGCCGGCACTTCATATGTCTCCTTGCGGCGGCCGCGGTCGCGATGCCAGTCCTGGCACGCCCGCCGCGCGATGCTCCAGAGCCACGAGCGGAACTGCTCGGGCTTCCTCAGCCCGTCCAGGCTCGCATAGGCCCGGCAGAAGGTCTCCTGAGCAAGGTCATCGGCCACGTCGCGCCGCCCTGACGCCGACAGGGCGATGGCATGGACAAGCGGGGAGTAGCGCTCGACGAGAGCGGCGAACGCATCGAGGTCGCCGCGGCCCGCCTGCCCGAGGAGTTCGGCGTCGGAAAGGAGCGCCATTACGGCCCGTCCAACTGGCTCTCGAGAGGCCCTGCTAACCTTATGGACGCAAAAGCGGGCGCCTTTTCCCGGTCTTTTTTCTTCATTACCTGACGATCGGCGATTCGGGGCCTCCGGAGCGCCCTTTTCGGGGGTGCCGAAGGTCGCCGGCCGGGCCGCTGCCTCGCCCGCGGGAGAGGTGACGTGAGGCGGGAACGGAGACACCGGAGACGCGGAGAGCCGCACGAGGTCATCCTCACATCTCATTGGTGCGATGGAGCTTATGGCGGGCCACGCCGGGTGACTACGCGGGCCGTGTTGCGGCACGGGAGGTGGACAGGAGCGTGGAAGAGAGGAGGGAGAGGAGCGACTCTACGGGGGTGTTCGAGAGCGCGCTGCTGGAGAATCTCGTCGCCTGGAGAATCACCGGGGGCCGGAGGCCCCATGGGGTTGGGCCACAGGTTTTGCTCTGGGCATCTGGGTGGTTCGGGAGAATGGGCGCGGATGTGGGGAAGAGCGTAAATCGGCGAACGGGACGGACATGCGAGGGGCCGGCGCCGAGCGGACTCAGCGGCGGCCCCTGTCAACCAAGGCGGAGAAGGTTTCGGGCCGAAATTTTGTGGCTCCCCGACGAGGACTCGAATCGAACCGCCGCGTGGCCGCACTGGGCCGCAGCCCCGAGGAGGCAACCGAGCTTGCACCCGCAAAGGCGGTGGCCTAACCCGCATTTCTCACCACTCCCCTCCTGAAGCCCTATAGGGGCATGGGTTCACAGGGATTGGGGTGAGGGTGGAGTTCGGGAGGGCAGACGGCACCGGAACGGACACACCACCCCCTTTCCCCCACAT
>Ga0307378_10005678_pt1 | contig 17310 bp, 9 predicted proteins | sample UN1MG_FD_202238 | JGI IMG/M metagenome (GOLD analysis project Ga0307378, IMG submission 202238) | Soil microbial communities from Risofladan, Vaasa, Finland - UN-1 | ecosystem: Environmental > Terrestrial > Soil > Coastal area > Acid sulfate soil | place: Finland: Risofladan, Vaasa | collected... | reverse complement strand
CGCCATCGCCAGGTACTTCGCGTCGCCGGTGGCGCGGTAGAGTTTCCCGAGGCCGATCTCGATCTCCTCGTGGCCGGGGGGGTTGGTCTTGCGGCCGGGCCCGAACACGCTGCACACGAGGTCGGCGCTCTTGATGGCCACGTCGAGCAGCGTGCGTTTGCCGGTGGCCTGGAAGTGCGCGACGGCCGCCTCATACAGGTGCCCGACGCAGTACAACTCGTGGCCGCCGGGGATGTCGGACCACCGCTCGGTGCCGCCGGGCGGCTTGTACTCGGCGCTCTGAAGGGTCCGGGCGGTGTACAGGTACCCGTCCTTCTCCTGGGCGGCGGCGATCTTGGCGATGACGTCGTCGACGTACGCATCGAGTACCGGGTCGGGCGCCAGGCTCAGGGCGTACGCCGCGCCCTCGACGACCTTGTATACATCGGAATCATTGAAATAGATGCCCTGGAACTTCCCCTCCTTCAGGCGGCCGGCGACCGCGAAGTTGTCGATGCGGCCGGTCTCCTCGCACTTCTTGAAGGCGTACGGGATCGAGACCTTGCGGTTCGTCTCCATCCGCGGCGCCCAGAACGCGTCGGTCACGCGGACCTCGGTGAACGGCACGGGGCGGACGGGGTAATCGCGCCCGATCTGGCCGGCACACCCGGCGTGCCCCGCCGCCAGCAGGATGCCCGCCGCCATCCACACTCGCCCATGTCTCATCGTGCGTGCTCCCTCGTTCCCCTACTTCCTCGGAATCGTTATAACCGCGGCCGCCCATCGCGGCAGTGTGAACGTGACGGTCTGGCCCTTCTCGGCCACCTTCGCCGCCACCGGGCGTATGGCCTGGGGCGCCTCGAGCGTGTTGCGGGCCTTCAGGTCGTCGGGCGCGACGAGTTGCATCGCGGCCTTGCCCGGTTTGAAGCCGTCGGCGACGGTGAGTTCCACCTCGACCGGCCGGTCGGCCGGGTTGACGACCTTGAGGTACAGCCGCCCGCCGTCCTCGGACCGGGTGGCCACGGCGTTCAGGGGGCCGGCGTCGCCCTCGAGTTCGACGCGCTGCGGGGCGTAGTGATCGCGCCACAGTTTCATCACCACGTAGTTGGGCGCCGGGAACCACGTCCGGTGGTCGAAGTTGATGAAGGCGTTGTCCCAGGCGGCGGCCGAGGCGTGCCGCAGGAACAGGGCCGGCCCGGCCATGCCGACCGCGTCGCCGCACCGCTCGAACGCGTTCAGGATGCCGCCCGCGTACAGGCCCGTCCGCCAGTCGGTGCTCTGGGCGTTCCATTCCGAGATGTAGAGCCGGACCTTCGGGTTCCGCGACTTGGCGATGAGGGCCGCCCGGCCGCGCCAGAACGCCTCGGCAGCGGCGGGCCCCGTGGCAAACCGGTCCGGGTTCTCGTAGTGGTGGACGCTGAGGTAATCGATCCGCTCGGCACACTGGGCGATGATCTCGGCGTCGGCCGCTCCCCAGGCGCCGCCCAGTTGACCGCTGCCGCACGCCGCCACGATGATCGAGGGATCGACCTTCTTCATGGCCGCCACGAACTGCTCGACGACGCGGACGTAATCGTCCGGTTTCAGGCCCCAGACCTCGTTATCGATCTCCCAGTACTTGACGCCGTACGGCTCGGGATGACCGTTGGCGGCGCGGACCTTCCCCCACCGGGACGTGGCGGGCCCGTTACAGTACTCGACCCAGTCGCAGGCCTCCTGGCAGTAGGCGTCGCGTTGCTCGCGCGGCTCGTGCATGCCGATGTTGACGACGATGAGCGGCTGGGTGCCGACCATGCGGCACATGGCGACAAACTCGTCGGTGCCGTACGAGTTGGTGTCCTGGTCGTCCCAGATGCTGGCGGGGTACTTGACGCGCTTCGACTGCGGCCCGACGCCGTCCTTCCAGCGGTACCGCGACGCAAAGCACCCGCCGGGCCAGCGGATGACGGGGGGCCTCAGGTCCGCCACGGCCTTCACGAGGTCCGGCCGGAACCCGCCGGCCTTCCGCCACGCATCGGGCATCAGACTCACCTGGTCGACCCAGACCCGCCCTTTGCCGCGCAAACCCACCCGGAGGGTCGCGTTGTCGGCGCCCCGCGAGGGCTTCAACACGATGGGACAGTCCTGCCACGCCTCGCCGGGCTTGGGCACGGCGCACTCGGCCAGCGTCTTGTCGCCGTCCAGCAGCCGCACGACCAGCCCGTCCGCGGCGCTGCCGCGCGCCCACAGCGACCCGCGATACGTCTCGCCCTTGCGGATGCACAGGGGCGTCTGCTGGACGCCGGTCTCGCCGCCGTCGCCGGCAATCATCTGGCAGAAATCGCCGTTGAGCGGGTCGGCCGAGGTCCGGTCGACCTGGCCGTCGCCGTACGACGTCCACCACTTGGCGACCGTCGGCCTGCGCAGCGACGGGGGCAGACCCTCGTGGAGGACCTTGCCCCCCAGGTCGGTCACCTTGAGGCGGCGGTATTGGACCTGGGTGCTCCACGTGCCTACGCCCACGCGGCCCGCGAGGTGGGCCTTCGGGTCGTCGGTGAAGTCGATGATCCGGTTATCGTCGAGCCAGACCTGGAAGCGGCGGCCCTCGCACCGGACGCGGACGCGGTACCACTTGTCCGTCTCGATGGCCCCGTCGACGACCGGCCCCACGGTGCCCCATCGGCCCTGGCCCTTGATGCCGCGCTCCAGGGCGTGCCGCTTGTTGCCCCATCCGCCGAGGTTGCACCAGTAGAAGTCGTCGTCACCCGCGACGCGGAAGAGGATGAGGAACCCCTCGTTGCCGCCGGTCTTTCGGGCCTCGAGGGTGAACTCGTAGTCGGTCCAGGCCGGGTCGCCAAAGAGGAGGCGGATGTTGGTGCCCATGTCCCTCTGCACGAGGCAGTCGTCTTTGACGGACCAGTTGCCGCCGCGGGGCCCCTCCTCGAAACTGCGGCCCCAGACCATCTCGCCCCACAGCCCACCGTTGACCGAGTGGTAGATGTGCTCCAGGAAGTGGCCGTAGATCTTCTCGTCGACGCGGTTGACGACCTTCTCGGGCAAGAGGCGAAGCGCCACGCGGTCGGCCGCGTTCCCCTCAGCCGGCGCCGCCGCGGCCAGGTGGCCTGCCACCGCCAGGACCAGCATGGCAACGACCGTCCCGAGCGAAGCGTTACTCATGACCGGCACTCCTTGGCGTTGGCGCAACGCCCTCCATTCACCGGCGCGCCGTCGGCAGCCTGCCTGTTGCAGGAACAGGCCGTCCAGGTCCAGGGCAACCATCATAGACTCTGAGGCCGGGGGCGCCAAGCGAGATGGGAGACAGGCCCTTACGGCTTGACCGGCAGCGTCGGCCGGGCGGGAGTGTCGGGGACGAAGACGGGGGCGTCGGTGTCGGGCGGCGGCTGCGCCATCCGGACGGCAGCCTCGAGTTCGAACGGGTCGGGAATCACGAGCCGCAGCACCGGCGCCGGGTCGCGGCGCGAGCCCGAAACCGGCACCAGGACCGCCCGCCACGACCGATCGAGCGTCCGATCGCCGGCCGGGTCGATGGCGTCGGGGTTAGGCAGGCCCTCCGAGGGCAACCCCCGCATGCGTCCGGCGTCGGGCGACTCGGCCCAGGCCAGGGACCCGGCCGGCAGCAACGGCCGGGCCGGCACCCCGGACGGCGAGGCGTCGGCCAGGGCGGGCACGTCGGCGTCCGGCCGCACGGGGACGGCCTGCTGCCGGGCCGCGGCCAGCGGGAGCGGCTCGCGGCGGACGTCGGCCGGCGGCAGCCAGGACTTGACGATCGAGGCCGTCAGCCTCGACGCCCGCGAGGACGCCGGTTCGCGCACCAGGGCCGGCAACGGGACCGACGCCGAGACGGCCCCGGCGTTGGTCGTGCCCAGGGTGGCGGGCGGCCGCGGCCGGGGCTTGGCCGCCAGGACCGCGCCGCCGGCGACGGCCAGCAGCGCCAGGCCCACCAGCCAGGGCGATTCCCATGCTAATCGGTTCATGTCTAACTCACGTTTCCAGCGCGGCCCGCTATTTCACCTCGATGATCAGCGTCGCAACCGTGCCCTCTTCGGGCAGCACGTTCTTGTTCGTCTCGAGGCCCAGCAGCCGCTCTTCTTCCATGGTCAGGTTGGTCTGGAACACGGTCTCATCCGTGACCGGGAACAGCGAGATGAGCGTGCCGGCCAGGTCGGCCCCGTAGACCTTGTCGGGCTTGTCGGGGTCCACCTGCCGCATGGCCGACCCGGTGAAGTACCACTTCAGGGGCGGCATGGGTTTGCCCGTGCGGCCGTCGACGAGCACCTTCTCGATGGGAATGCGGCGCCGCGTGCCGGTGATGCCCGTGAACTCCAGGTAGATACTCACCTCGGGCCCGCTGGCGGTCCCCTCTCCGCCCCGGGCGGGTTTGCCCGGCTTCAGCCCAAGCGATTCCAGCGCCTGGTGCACCTCGGTGGGCCGGACGTCGAAGGTCACGACCGTCTCGTGGGCCTTCTGGCCGCGAGGCGACGGATACGTGGCCACGACCTCCAGGGGATAGATATCCTTGAGGGTCGGCAACCGGCGCGGGGCGACCTTGCACGGAACGGCCACGGTCCGCTTCTGCTTATCGACCGCGACGGCGGCGACGCCCCCGACCTGTACGGCGCCGGCCTTGTCCGAGAGGCACACGACCGCGCACGGCTGCTCGACGCTGCGGCCTTCGAGGTTGCAGGTGGCCAGATAGATCTGCCCGCCATGGACGACCGGCGAGGCGAAGATCATGCCGGGCGCCTGGACATGCGGGTGGCCGCCCACGTCGAGCGTCCAGAGGCGTTTGCCGTCGGCCAGGCCGATGGCGTGGAGCGCGGCCTTGAGGTTGGCGGCGTAGACCACGCCGCCGGCCACGGCGGGCCCCGCGAAGAAGGCGGCTCCGCCGTCGTAGACCCACTTCGGGGCACCGGTGGCGGCGTCGCAGGCGCGAACCTTGCCATCGGTGGCGGCGAAGACGGCCAGGCCGTTCTTCACGGCCACCGACGCCAGGACACCGCCGGGGATGTCCTTACGCCACTTGACCTGGCCGCCGGCCAAGTCGACCGCCACGACCTCGCCGCGGGCGTCCTGGATGCGTTTCGTGTCGAACCGGATGGTGCTGCAACCGACCAGCACGAGGTTCCCCGCGACGGTCGGCCCGGCCCAGGGGTTAATCTTCAGGGGCACTTCCCAGACGACGTTGCCATCGGCGGCGTTGAGGCACAGGAGGGCCCGTTTGCCGATCTTCTCTTCATCGAGATAGGACGATGCCACGAGGACCCGGTCGCCGACGACGGCCACGGGGGCGTCGACGTGCCAGGCGCCCTGTCCCTTCTGCCAGAGGACCTTGGGGGCGGGTTTCGGCAGGGCCTCGTCGCCCGGGGGGACGGCGAAGGTGGGGTCCTTCTTCCGGTCCTCGTCGAACTTGGCGAGGAGTTCGGCCCAGCGTTTGTCCATCAGGGCCTTCACGGCCGCCAGGTCCTGCTCCTGGCCGTCGAGGACGACGCGCTTCAGGTCCACACACAGGACGCCGGCGTCGCCGCCGCCGATGAAGACGCGGCCCTTGTCGATGGTGGGCGACCCTTCGAGATGGACGAGTTTGCCAGGCACCGGCAACTGCCAGACGGGGCGGCCCCCGTCGGCCCGGAGGCAGTACAGCACGGCCCCGTCGGTCTGGTGCATGCCGTCGCCGAAGACCACCAGGCCCTCGGCCACCGCCGGCGCGCAGACCACCGGCCGCGTGACGTACGGCGCCGTCTTGGTCCAGAGCACCCGGTCGGCCACGGTGTCGGCCAAGGCCAGGCCGTGGAAGTTGCCCGTGTTGAAGGTGCCCAGGCCCGAGACGTACAGGGCACCGGCGCCGGGCACCGGGGAGGCGATGAAATGCTCCAGGGCCTTGTAGACCCACAGGACCTTGGGCGCGGCAGGGCCGGGCCGGTCGTCGAGGTTGCCGGTCCGCTCGGGATTGCCGCGGCCGGTGGGCCAGTCGGCGGCGCCGGCCGAGGCCCATGCCACCAGCAGCACGAGGGCCGCGCAGACCCCCACCGCCGTCCGCCAGGCGGGCCGGTGGCCGCGATCGAAGAGTCGTCTTGTTGCGTAGGTCGTCACGGAGAGGCCTTTACTGGCGGCGCGAGGCACCGGAGGAGATCCGCGCGGGGTTGCCGAGCAGGACCGCCGATTCCTGGCCTTCGTTGTTCAGGACGAGGTCCAGCACGCCGTCCTTGTTCATGTCGATGGCTGAGAGGCCGCACGTGTTGAAGATGCGCTGGTACAGACCGATCTCCTCGGTGGCGTCGGCGAAGGTGCCATCGCCGTTGCCCCGGAAGTAGCGGTTGGGCCCCTTGAGGCACCCCACAAGGAGGTCGAGGCGTCCGCGGTTGCCGAAATCGGTCCAGACGGCGCAGGTGGCACGGCCCACCGCTTCGGCCAGCGCGCCCGAGCCGGCGGTGACGTCGGTGAAGCGTCCCTTGCCGTCGTTCCGCAAGAGCAGGCACCGGCCCTGCTGGGGCACGAAGAGGTCGGGGCGGCCGTCGCCGTTGAAGTCGCCGAAGGCCGGGGCCACGCGGCCGCACCTGTAGGAAATGCCCGAGTCCTTGGCCGCAACGAACCCCTTGGGCGTGTTCCGCACCAGCACGCCGGTGCCGGCACTGTAGAGGAAATCGTAGCGTCCGTCGCCATCGACGTCGGCCGTGGCCAGGTGGTCGCCCTTCAGGCCCCCGGCCACGCCGCGCTCGCCCAAGCCGACCTGGTCGGAGACGTCGTCGAAGCCTTGCGGCACGGAGGTCGCCGGTTCTTTGGCGGCGAAGTAGAAGGCGAACTGGCCGACGGTCTGGCACACCTTCAGCAGAAGGGTGTTCTTGCCGGGCTTGAGTTTGAGTTTCAGGACGGCCTGGTCGGGCGCGCACGAGCGGGGGGTGTTCTGGGCAACGAGTTTCTCGCCGTTGAGCCAGACGGTGAGGGTATCGTCGCTGCCCATCGAGACGGGCAGTTCGCACTCGCCGCCCAGGTTCAACTCGCGGTACAGGTAGGCGACGGCGTTCTCGTTGTGCTCGGGCCCGAAGAGGGCGAGGTTGTTGACCTGGCCGTCGGTGAACTTGCCCTCTTTCCAGACCACCTTCGCGTTGCCCCTGCCGACGTACTGCTTGGCCAGGTCCACGCCCTGCTCGGGCGGGTAGACGGTGTCGAATCCCTTGCCGCCGGGGTTGTCGAACGGGCCCGCGACGTACCACGAGCCGAGGCCCGACTTGGCGGCGTGGACAGCCCCTTCGCCACGATTGCGGTACAGCCGCAGGCCCCGGAACCCGTCGGCCAGCAGGATGTCGGGCCAGGAGTCGCCGTCGGCGTCGATCCAGGCGGCGGCCGTGAGGTTATAGTAGGGCTGCTGCGGCAGGATGCCGCTGGTGTCCTTGAGCGTCCCGCCCTCGTTGGTGAAGAGTTTCGGGCCGAAGGGCGTGGCCAGGAGCAGGTCGACCTTGTCGTCGCGGTTGTAGTCGGCCCAGGCGGCGGCGCGGGCGCCACCCGGAAGGCCGAGCGGCACCTCGTTGAGCGAGTTGCCGCCGTTCTGGAGGAGGACCACCCGGCCGGCGCCGACGAGGCAGACGTCGGGTTTGCCGTCGCCATCGAGGTCGGCCGAGGAGATGCCGGCGGCGCCGGGCCCGACGCGGTCGAGCGCGGCATAGTGGGTGAAGCCGGGCATGCCGGCGATGGTGCGGAATTCCTCGACGCCCCAGCCGGCGAAATCGCGCGTCTGGTTGTGGTCCTGAATCTTGAGGCTGGCCTTCATCCGCAGCAGCCTGGCCGTGCGCAACTGGAGGGCGTTCTTGTCGCCGTCCATCATGCACGGGACGACGACCTCCTGGCCGGCGAGCATCTGGCCCACCGCCGTGGCGAGTTTATCGGGTTTACCCGCGAACGTCCGCAGCAGGTACGGCTCGGCGTGGCTCAACTGCCACCACTCGCCCGCGTAGGCCTGGTACCAGTACCCGTCGATGCACGTCTCGCTGGCGCCGCCGTTGTGGAAGAACAGGGCGGTCTTGCCCACCTCGGCCCAGGTCATCACGTTCTGCCACTCGCGCGGGTGGAAGCCCCCCTTCCCGATGTTGTGCTTGACGGTCTCGCCCTTGTGCGTGCCCTTGACGTCGCGAACCTTGCTGAACACGATGAGGTTCTTCGTCTTGTCGACCTCCTGGACGCGCAGGACGACGACGTTGGACGACTCCGCGACGAGCCGGCCCAGCGAGTAGGCGGCCTCCACGTACCCCAGGGCCGCGCGGCCCGGCACCATCAGCGCGAGCATCAACACCGCCGCGCCGAGGCGCCGCCGACCGGCCCGCCACGTCTTTTCGGTGCGATGGGTCATCCTATCCGGTCCCCTGCTTGATCTGGGCCAGGCGTTGGCGGGCCACGTCGGCCCACTCGCTTTTCGGGTAATCCTTGACGACGCGCTGGAGCAGGCTGGCCGCCTCGGCCGTCTCTTTCTTCGCCAGATGGGCCTGGGCCGCCTCGCACCACGCCTGGGCGTGCCACTGGGGGTAATCGTAGGTGTGCGGCACGACGAGAAGGGCCTGGATGGCCTCGTCGTACCGTTTCTGCGCCAGCCGGCACAGACCGATCTGGAGTTGGGCCCTGGCGGCCACCTCGGCCGCCGTGTGGCGGGTCACCTGGACGTATACGTTGACGGCGGCATCGTACTCCTTGACGTTCTGCATGGCCCAGCCGACGCCGTAACGCGCCTCCTCGACCCACGGGCTGTTCGCGTACCGCTGACAGAGGATCTCGAGCGCCTGGCGGCTGGGTCCCCACTGGCCGGCCTGGGCATAGGCGTAGCCGAGGCGCAGCAGGGCCCGGTCGCTCACGCCGCGGACGTTGTGCAGCGGCGGCTGGTCGCGGAACGGCGTCAACTGCTCGATGGCCTTGGCCCAGTTCTTCTGGCCGGCGTAGGCCTCGCCCGCCAGGTACCGCGCCTCGGCCGCGAACGGGCTCTTGGCGTTCTTCTGGACCGCTTCGGCCTGGGCGAGGGCCGACTTGGCGTCGTCCCTGGCGAGGAACGAGGCCGCCAGGCGCAGGCGGATCTGCTCCGCCAGTTCCGCCGGCAGGTTGTTGGCCAGCGCGTCGGCCAGCAGTTCCAGGGCGCTGTCGCTGTTGCCGCGCTCGGCATCCATCTCGGCCAACTCCAGCCGGGCCTGGATGGCCAGCGAAGACTCCGGCGCCGCCGCGATGAGACGGCCGTAATGGTAGCTGGCGGTCTTCTCGGACGGCTGGGCGGGAACGGCCGAGAGCGGGACCTCGGGCCCCGCCAGCGGCGGCAGCGTCTCACCGGCCGGCAGGTTCTTGGCCAGTTTGGCTCGGGCCCGCTCGAGGGCGTCGCGCTCGAGTTTCTGCCGGGCCGCCTCCGTCTCGGCCTGGGCCAACACGCGGTGACACCAGGCCAGTTCGTAGAGCATGCGCAGGTGCGACTCCGACGTGGGCGACTTCTTGCGGAGCACCTCGACCTGGGCGTTCAGCGGCGCGATGATCTGGTGGAGTTTGCCGACGGCCGCCTGCATGGCCTGGGTCGCCGCAGCGACCTCCTCGGGCTTGGCGCCCGGCTTGGCGGCGGCCTGGCGGGCGGCATCCAACTGGCCCGCCAGATCCTCGCGGCGACACTGGGCGGCGCGCCACACGGCGTCGGTCGCCTCCGGACGGTCGGCGAACTGCTTGGCCAGCGCGTCGAACAGCGCCAGCGCCTCGTCGCGCTTGCCGGACTCCTTCAGCGCCAGGGCATGCTCGTACTGCAGCATCGGGACCCAGTCGCGGCGATCGGGGTCCTTGAGCAGATTCGGCTCGTGGAAGGCCCGGCCCTGGGCGAGGACGTTAACGGCATCGGCGGCCTTGCCCCGCGCCCGCAGCAGCGTCGAGAGGCGCGCGAGGGCCAGCGGCGCCACGGGCGCGCCGCGGAGCGGGTCGCCCTGGAACCGCCCGAACTCGTTCGCGGCCGTGCCGGAGTCGCCCAGCAGCACCAGGCACTTGGCCCTCTCGAAGACGGCCACGGCCTGCCGGATGGGGTCCTTGGCGGTGTGCGGCATGGCCCGGTCGTAAGCCCCCCTGGCCAGGGCGAGCCGTTTCTGGCGCTCGGCCGGGTCGGCCAGCACGGCGGCGATGCGTTGGTAGCAGTGGCCGAGTTTCAGCATGGCGTCGGCCGTCTGCGGATTCTCGCCTTGCGACGAGACGTAGGCTTCGAGCAGTTTGACGGCCGTTTCGGTCTGGTCGATGAGCCGGGCCGCCTGGATCGCGTCGTCGGCCTCGGCCGGCAGGCCGCGAATCACACAGTCGGCCAGCAGGTACGGGCCCTTGGCCAACGGGCCCTGGCGCTCGGCCTCGGGGATCGCGCCCAGGACCGCCGCGGCTTCCGGGTACTGACCGACGCGATAGTGCACCGTGGCCATGGCCTGCCGGGCCAGGTTGACGTGCGGGAACTCGGGGTACTGCTTGATGAGGCGATCGTAGCGCTTGAGCGTTTCGTCGAAGAGGCGGTTGGCCTCGGCCTGCCTCGCGGCCGCCTCGGGCGCGTCGGCCGCCTTCGTGGCCGCCAGGTACGCGTTCTCGGCGTAGCGGAACAGAACGCCCGGCAACAGCGTGCTCTTGGGGTAGGTCTGCTCGAAGGTGCGGCACAGCCTGTCGGACTCGGCGTACTGGCCGGCCAGGTGCAGGGCCGTGACCTGGCGCTGCGTGGCCTCTTCGGCGCGGTCGGGGGCGTTCTTATCGCCACTGACCTGGTGATAGGTTGCGGCGGCCTCGGCGTACTGGCCGGCGAGTCGCTGGGTGTCGGCCAGTTCCATGAGGATGTCGGCCCGGCGGACCCTGGCGTCGGGGTCGGCGCCGGTCCGGGCACCGGCGCGCTCGGCCGCGCGGCGCAGCGTCTCGACGGCCGTCGCCAGCACCTGCTTGTAGGCAGCCTCGTTCTTCGGGTCGGCGGCGCCCACCTGCGACCGGGCCAGCCACCACAGGGCGCGGTCCGCGAGTTCCGGGTGCTCGCGCAGCGGCGTCAGGTCGGCTATGGCCTTGGGGAAGTCCTTCAACTGCATCTGGCAGTAACCGCGACGCAGCCGCGCCTCGGCCACCAGCGGCGACTTCGGGTGCTGGTCCACGATAGTCGCGAACCCCGCCACGGCGTCTGCGAAGCGGCCCTCCTCCGCCTGAAGCAGGGCCGCGTAGAACACCGCACGCACCAGGTAATCCGGCGGCCGGTGCACGAGGGCCTGAAGAAACTCGCGCTGCTGGGGCCGCAGCGCCTGGGGGTTGCCCAGGGCGGCCTGGGCCGCTTTCTTCCGCGCCTCGTAGTCCGCGAGGGCCGCCTTGTACTGGGCGGCGGCCTCGGGCCGTTCGCCCGCCAGGTGGTGCGTCCGGGCCAGCAGGAAGATGGCGTGTCCGCCGAAATCCTGCTTGAACGGCGCCAGGCTACTCAGCGCGCGGCCGGCCTCGACGTACTCCTTGAGGGCGAACTTGGCGTACCCGAGCAGATACGTCGCCAGGTCGCGATAGCGGCCCTCCTGGGTGGCGGCGTCGGCCAGCAGCGCGCCGGCCAGGTCGGCCGCCTCCTTGAACTTCTCGGTCCGAAGGAGCGCCTCGGACTGGTCGCAGCGCGCGCAGGCGGCCCAGTCGAGATCGGATTTGCGGCGGGCGGCCTCGGCGTCGGGCACGGCCTTGGCCCGCGCGGCGAAGGCATCGGCCGCGGCGGCAAACTGCTGCGCCGCCTGGACAAACTGCTGCTTGGCGGCATTCAGGTGGCCGGCCGCCTCGTTCGGATTGGCCGCGGCCTGGGCCAGCGCCTGGTACCCGGTGCCGCGCTGCGCCACGCCCATGTAATACAGCGCGAGGGGCCGGTCGGGAAAATCGCCCAGCCCGACGATCGGCTGAAGCGACTGGATGATGGCCCGGTAGTCTCTCTGCGGCGCCTCCAGCAGCGCCAGGGCCAGGCCGTAGTGCGCCCAAGGGGCTTCCTTGTGTCCGCCGGACTTGGCGAGAAACTCGCGGAACCGCTGGACGGCAAAGTCGTACTTGCCCTCGTTGTACGCCCGGCGGGCGCTGTCGAGGACCATCATGGCGGCCTGGTCGGGCGTCAGTTCTTCGCCCCGCGCGCTGGCGGCCGCGCCTGCCACGACCAGAAGCAGCAGGACCACCCGCCGCCCGACTCTGGAAAACGTCCCTCTCATCGGCGTCTCCGCTCTGGGGTACGTTCAGTGTAAATAATCGAACCCCGGCCAGCGCCGCCGGTGTTGAAAATAATGTGTCTGGGGCGGGGGACCGAAAAAGGATTCGGCAATGACGCGACGCAGTCTCCTGGCTGCCGCCGTGCTGGCGGTTCTGGGCCTGGCGGAAATCCCCCCCGCCCAGGCCGTCATCAAGGTCGAGTTCCCCGTCTCGAAGATGGTCGACACGTCGCAGGCCGTCATCATCGGGACCGTCGCCGCCGCGAACCCCGACACCCGCGTCGTCGAGGTCACAGTAACCGGCGCCGCCAAGGGCGACGCCGGCGGCGACCGGCTGCGGATCCAGATCGTCAACCCGCCGGAACTCATCAAACAGGCCGCCCCGGGCAGCCCGCTGGTGCTCTTCGTGGCCAAGGAACGCGGTGGGACGATGGCCCTGCTCCACCTGGCCGACACCTGGCTGATGGCCAACCGGGTGCCCGGGTCCGAGCCGCCCGCCTGGCGGGTCGTCCAACCGCACGACGCCAAGCAGAGTTTCCCCGGCCGGACCGTCGCCCTGGTCCGCCTGGTCGAGGCCATCAAGGCAGGCAAACCCGCCATGCTCAACGCGTTCGACCCCGAGGTCTTCCGCGGAGGCGTCCGACAACTGGCCGCGCTGGGCGTCGCCAAGCCCACGTTCCTGGTGGCCACCGACCTGAGCGGCGACAAGAAACCCGACCTCGTGGTCGGCACGGCCGACGGGGCCCGCCTGTTCCTGGCCGCCGGCGCGGCCTTCGAAGACGCCACGGCGGCGTGGGGCCTGGCGGGCGCGGCCGGGTCGTGCGCCGCGGCCGCAGACGCCGACGGCGACGGCCATGTCGACCTCCTCCTTGGCCGCACGCTCTGGATGAGCGATGGCCGGAAATTCACCAAGGCCAGCGCGGCCCTTGGCGATGGGCCGCCGCCGGCCGCCATCGCCCTGGCCGACGTCACCGGCGATGCCAAGCCCGACGCCGTCCTGCTGCTGGCGAACGGGCAGGTGCTGACGTTCGAGAACCCCGGCGGGCCCGACAAGCCTTGGCGGCCACTGCCGGCAAAGACCCTCTGGCAGGACGCGGCGGTCCCCGTGGCGGCCGAGTTCGGCGACTGGGGCGACGACGGCCGGCTCTGCCTTCTCGTCGTCCGCGCCGGCGCCGTCACGCGCTACGCCCTCGACGCAGACGGGCCACCGCCCGCCGACTTCGAGCGACTCACCGGCACACCGCTGACCGAAGGCCACAAGACCCACCTGGGCCGGCTCGACAAGGTGGCCGCCGTCCGGGTCGACTCCAACGGCGACCGCCGGCCCGACTTTCTGCTGGTGGCCGAGACGGGTATGCTCCTGGTGAATCGGGGGTTCGGGGCGTTCTTCGCCAACGCCGAGGCCGGCCAGACGCTTGTCTCGCACGAGTCGTACCGGGTACCGTTCGACCCGCTGCCGCCCACCCGCTGGACCGCCGCCGACCTGCACGGCGACGGCCTGCCGGACCTCGTGGTCCTGACCGAGGACGGCCGCCTGTTCGAGGTCGGCAACACCCGCCTGCCGGCGTCGAAGTAAGAATGGTGAGGCACGCCCCACACTACGTGGCGGGTGGCATGGTCAGCCCGCAGGGTGACCATGTTTTCGGAATCTGCGCACAACCATCAGTGGCATAAACCCACGGCCGGGGACCCGGCCGCGCCGGGCGCCCTGGCCGCCGCGGGTGATCACGGCGTCAGGCTCAGAAAGAACTGCGGGCCGGTCTCGATGACGAGGACGTTGCGGCCGGCCTTCAGGTGGGCGGTCACGACCTCGCGACCGGGATGCCAACCGCGCGTGCCGTCATCCTTATAGAGGCGGACGCCGTTCAGCCACAGGGTCCGCAGGCCCGCCCCGGGCGTCAAGACGACCTGCCGCGCCGACGGCGATTCGACGTACGCCACGCCGTGGTACGCCGGCGCCCGGCCCAGGTGCCGCTCGAGCGACATGGCGAAGCCGCGCCGCCGTTCCTGGTCCTGCCACCAGTGGTCCAGCGGCTCGGTCTCGGGCAGCGTGTACGCCTTCCACGAGTCGTCGGGCGTGAGCGCCACGACGGCGGCGGCGTCGAGCGGCGGTGCCCCATCGGGCGTGGCCCGTATCCGCCACTGGCGGACCAGGCCGGGCATCACCGACACCGTCAGCGTTTCGGGTACCGGCACGTCGGCGGCGCCGAGGGCGTCGAGCAGGGCGCGGGCGATGACCCGGTAGCCCGCGGAGTTGATGTGGACCTCGTCGGCCTCCAGCAGGTGCCCGCCGGCCCGGCGGGCCTCGCGCATGAGGCGGTTCACCTGGGCCACGCGGTAGCCGTGGCGCTCGGCCAAGCGGCCGAGAGCCGCGTTGAACGCGTCCAGTTGCTCGTCGGCCGCGGCGTGCGCGGGGCCCAGGACGGTCGTGGTCATGATGAGCATCGGGACGCCGGCGGCCTGCATCCGCCGGGCGATGGCACCTATACGGGCCTCGTACTCCTGGGCCGTCACGCCACGAAGGACGTCGTTGATGCCGACGCTGAGCGAGACCAGCGTGGGCCGCTGCGAGAGGACGTCGCGGTCGAGCCGCCCGAGCATGCCCTCGGCGGTGTCGCCGCCCAGCCCCGCGTTGATGAGCACGGGCACGGGCCGGCCGGCCTCGGCCAGGGCCTGGCCGACGAGCATCGGGTAGGTGTGACCGTCGGTAATGGAATCGCCCAGGAAGACGATGCGCTGGTTGCCCAAGTCAAGCCTCCCCCTGGTGGACGGCCCCGTGCAGCCGACGGCACAAAGGATCATGACGCACACCCAGGCACGCCGCATGATTCGCATGGTGTCACTCACCTGCCGATGACGTCCCGCCGCCGAGCCTCGGGTCGCACGCTTCAAGCATGAAGAAGCCTCACCAGGAAGGAGTAAGCGTCGTCAGGCCGGGGTCGATAGCGGCCCGCTAGATCTTGCGTAACAACAGGCTGGCGTTATGGCCGCCGAAGCCGAAGGAATTAGAGGCGGCATAGCGGATGGGCATCTCGCGAGGCACGAGCGCGACGTGGTCGAGGTCGCACTCGGGGTCGGGGTTATCGAGGTTGATAGTGGGCGGGGCCATCTGGTCGCGGATGGCCAGGGCCGTGGCGATGAACTCGACGCCGCCCGAGGCGCCCAGCAGATGCCCGACGCTCGACTTGGTGCTGGAGATGGCGATGTCCTTGGCCCGCGCGCCGAAGATCTGACGGATGGCCTTCGTCTCGGCCACGTCGCCCAGCGGCGTGCCCGTGCCGTGGGCATTGATGTAGTCGAGACAATCGGGCCCCACGGCGGCGTCCTCGAGCATCTTGAGCATGGCCCCGGCGGCGCCGCGGCCCTCGGGGTCGGGCCGGACGATGTGGCACCCGTCACCGCTCATGCCGAAGCCGATGACCTCGGCATAGATGGTCGCGCCCCGCCGCTTGGCGTGCTCGTATTCCTCCAGGACGACGATGCCGGCCCCCTCGCCCAGGACAAACCCGTCGCGGTCGCGGTCGAAGGGGCGTGAGGCCCGCTCGGGATCGTCGTTCCGGGTCGAGAGGGCGCGGTTCGCACAGAACCCCGCCAGGCCCAGGGGGGTCACGGCGGCCTCGGAGCCGCCCGTCACCATGATGTCGGCCTCGTCGCTGACGATGGTCCAGAACGACTGGCCGATGGCGTTGTTGGCGCTGGCGCAGGCGTTGGCGACACCCGCGTTGGGTCCCCGGATGCCGAAGAGGATAGAGATCTGGCCGGCGGCCGCGTTGATCATGAGTTTGGGGATCATGAACGGCGAGACGCGCGTGGCCCCTTTTTCGAGAAGCCGCTTGTGCTGCTCCTCCAGCTCCGAGAGGCCGCCGATGCCGCTGCCCACGATAACCCCGGCGCGGAAGGGGTCGGCCATGTTCGCCAGGTCCAGGCCCGAGTCGGCCACGGCCCTCATGGCCGCTGCGACGGCCATCTGGCTGAACCGGTCCTGGTGGCGGGCCTCGCGTTTCTCGATGTAGGCCTCGGGGTCGAAGTCCTTGACCACGCCGGCAATCCGGACGGTGTAGTCGGACACGTCGAACGACTCGATGCGGCTGATCCCCGAGTGACCAGCCAGCAGGCGCCGCCAGAAGACCGCTACCTCCTGGCCAAGCGACGTGATAAGGCCCAGACCGGTTACCACAACGCGGCGGCTCATCGGTTACAGGTGCGCCTCCACGTAGTCGATCGCCTGCCCGACGGTCTGGATCTTTTCGGCATCCTCGTCGGGGATGCTGATGTCGAACTCGTCCTCGAACTCCATGACGAGTTCAACCGTGTCGAGCGAGTCGGCCCCCAGGTCGTTGACGAACGACGTCTCGCGGGTCACCTGGGCCTTATCGACCCCCATCTGCTCCGACACGATCTCTGCCACGCGTTCCTCGATGGTCGCCAAGGTTATTCCTCCACCTGCCTTATTGTTCACCAATGCCCAGTGCCCCTCCGTCGAGATGGGAGGGATCGATCTCATCTCCGGGGCCCCTTACGGGGCCATGCCGCCGTCCACCGGCAGCACGTGGCCGGTAACGTAAGCGGCGGCGTCGCTGGCCAGGAAGCAGACGACGTTGGCCACCTCGTCGGCCGAGCCCATCCGCTTCATCGGAATGGCCGCCAGGGCCGCCTCCTTCGCCTTCTCCGGCAAGACCTGCGTCATCTCGGTGTCGATGAAGCCCGGCGCCACGGCGTTGCAGCAGACGTTCTTTCGGGCCAGTTCGCGGGCCACCGTCCGCGTGAAGCCGACGACCCCCGCCTTCGACGCCGAGTAGTTGGCCTGGCCCGGATTGCCCACCAGGCCCGAGACGCTCGCCATGTTGACGATGCGGCCGGCCTTCTGGCGGACCATGTACCGGCTGGCGTGCTTGGTCATCAGGAACGTGCCCTTGAGGTTGACCTTCATGACGAGGTCCCACTCGTCGGCGTCCATCCTGAGGATCAGGTCGTCGCGCGTGATGCCGGCGTTGTTGATGAGGATGTCGATGCGGCCGGTCTTCTCGACGACCTGGTCCATCATCTTCTCGACGGCGGCCTCGTCGGTCACGTCCACGGCGTAGGTCAGAACCTCTTTGGCCCCGGCGAGCCCGGCGGCGGCCTCCTTCAGGACGTCGGCCAGGACGTCGACGAGCACCAC
>Ga0307378_10005677_pt1 | contig 17311 bp, 35 predicted proteins | sample UN1MG_FD_202238 | JGI IMG/M metagenome (GOLD analysis project Ga0307378, IMG submission 202238) | Soil microbial communities from Risofladan, Vaasa, Finland - UN-1 | ecosystem: Environmental > Terrestrial > Soil > Coastal area > Acid sulfate soil | place: Finland: Risofladan, Vaasa | collected... | reverse complement strand
TTTAGAATTTTAAGCATTATATTCATAGAATTTTCCCCGTTTTTGAATTTTTCCCACTGTTCATCAGCAAACTTACCATCCTTTCTACCAAGAGCGATCTGAAGATAATTATATATAGTAGATTTACCGACTCCGAATTCTGAGATAGCTCTATCTACAAACCTATTGCCGATTTCTGCTATTCGCTTTTCTTCGGTTTCTGAAGATTTAGGTTGTCCAGCAGTTGGAAAACCTATTTGTCGCTCTTCTATAGTCATAGCTTTACCCGCATCCCGTTTTAGATTCCCGCCTTTTACCGCTTCGGGATTCGCCTCTATGAAAGACTCATAGCAATTTTTAATTCCAATAGAAATTTCGTATGTGGTTAGATCTTTTCGCTTCCAATTCTCTTCTAATTCTATAACACATTTCTCAAATTTGGTTAAGCCTTCTTTAACTATGGCAGAAATAGTTTTCCAGCCGATATTTTTACAAGCAGTCAAACGTCTATAACCAGCTATAAGATTATAATTTTCATCTACAATAATCGGTACAAGTAAACCTAATAATTTGATAGATTCTTCTAATTCTTTAGTATCTTTTCCAGATATAGTTCTTATTCTATCTTTTTCGTTTACTTTTATTTCAGAAATAGAAACTTCTTTTAATTTAGATATCATTTTTGAAGAGGAGTTTTAAGTCCTCATTATTTTTATTCTTTTCTTAATTTGATCGATTCTCTCTCTCAATGTTACTTCACTACATCCAACAATATCAGATATTTGTGATTGAGTTAATTTAATAAAAGGATAATATTTATTTGCAATATATAAACACGCCCCCATTGATTTTGGATCAGCATATTCTCCACAGGTTATATCTAATAAATCTACTGGAGGCTTTCTCCAAAAGATTCCTTTAAATAACTGCTTTGTAATCAATAAAATTTTCCTTTTTTTCTGAAAATCAATCTCATCCGTCACCATTTCTTCTAGAATAATAGAATTTACAAATTTAACAAGAAATATATCTGGATCTTGCTGTTTTATCATCTTCCTCATATTTAAGAGATCTGCAAGAAAAATATATATCCTGCGAATTTTTTGAATATTATAGCCCGCTCTTTCAAATTCAAATAAAGTATAATGTAGACTTTTAGTTCTAATTAATAAATAAACAATCGAAACCGCTATATCTTCTAATTTTTTTCCTGTAAGTTTTGTTCTGTCTTTTATCTTTCTAAAGAGATAATAACATTCATTTAAGAAATCAAAATCTAATCCAAAACCATCACATATTCTCCGCATTTCTCTATTCACAATCTCCGTTTTCTGCACATCCCAGCCGTAATTTTTATCCCATTGCAATGCTCTTCGGAGATTAGGATTTTTACATTCCGCTTTATTTACTCGCGTCATAACGGATATATCTGAAACCGCATGAGATCGCGCCGTTCCGTAAGAAAATGAAGTATTATCCTTATCATAAGGGTATGTATCGCCGAAATCATACTCTTGATAATTATCGTCAATTAAACCGCAGTTTGAACATATTCCACTTAAAATTTCAGAACCACATTCTTCGCAATTCATTAACACGATTTACTTCCGCCTAATAATTTAAGATCTCCTTCAAATTGATATTTCTTCCCCAATGTTTTAAACTCCTCAAATATTTCAAATATTTCTTTAATATCCATATCTATATTTGGAGTATCCTCGTCGCTCCAAGAAGCTATTCTCTTTCCGACAAGATATTCACATCCTTCATTCTCCCAATCAATCGGCAAATTTCTATTCCACATTATTTCTTCCCACTCATCTTCAATGTTATAAATATCCGATTCTAATTTTAAATCTGGATGATGCTCTAAAACCAATTTTTCTTTAAGCTTTTGGAATTCTTCTTCGTTTAATTTCCAGCCAATTATTATAAAAGAACAAGTGGAAGAATTACTTACAAATCCGCTTCTAATCTTCATCCTGTGCCACTTTCTCCATAATATATATCTATAAAATCTTCTGGTATGTCTATACCGTAATATTCTTTAACGATCTTCCGAAAATTCTCTACTAAATCGGAGTAAATAATATCTTTTTTAATCTCTTTCTCTATCGGGATTCCTATATAGTATATTTGCTCACTACCATACATATCTATATATTTTCCTTCTTTTGCTCCGAAATTACACCATTCTTCGTCTGGATTATCTGTATCTTTTAACGACAATCTCTTTAATAACTCAAAAAGATCCCCTCTCTTAGATTTCTCTTTTTCTGATAATCTATACGGAGTATATTTACTAATCCCGACAATTAAGAAAGAACTGGTACTGCTATTAGCTACAAATCCGCTTCTAATCTTCATTTTTTAACAGAAAAAAAAGCTGGGGATTTTAAATCCCCAGTGTATAAGAAAGCCGATTTACCAAAAGAAGAAGTGATGGATATAGCAAAGTTGAAATCGCTTTTCTTATTTTTGACTTCTATTAATAAAATTTATTAATTCAGCTATTTCTAATGGAGCATCACAGTTATCAATCCAAGTTTTTCCGTCTTCATTGTAAATCGTTATATCATCAATTAAATCCTCCCATGTCGAATCTATAAATCCGCATAAAATACCAGCTTTCAAGAAAAGCTTTATTCTTCTCTCAAGATCTTCTGGATTTTTATGATAAGTCAGCAGAACAAAACTACTGCTTGAACTATTTGACACAAATCCGCTTCTAATCTTCATTCTTTTCTACCTCCAATATATTATCCCGAATTACTTCCAATATAGAAATAACTTTCTGAAGATGTATATACGGAATAGTTAAAACGCTTTCTTTTACCTCATCAATAACAGTCACGTTTAAAGCGATTGGATCATCAATAAACCGATATTTCTCTCTCCTAATAGTTTCTTGAATAAAATAAAGTTTATTTATCTTTGCGCTCATAATTCTGTATTCCACCAATTTACTAAAAATGTCCAATCAACACTCTCCCAAAATCTCGCAAGATATACAATTCCAGTAGTTATAATACTTGCTAAGCAGAATGCCCATAATATCATCCAAAAGAAAAATTTACCATATTCGTCGTTGTCGAAACTACTCACCATTTTAAAGAATGATATTATGCACATTAAAATCAAGCACACAAAGACAATTCCAAAAACTAATTCTCCAATTATCATTTTTGTAAAAAAATAAGATTAGGAAACTTTCCTAATCTATTTTAATTAATTGTATTAATTGTACCCGTTCGGCTCTGATCTTGCCGTCCGTATTGTAGGGAACACAGACGCCAGCAAGCCATTCCCATTTTATAAGAACCTTCCAAATCTCTTTCCTGCAGTTCTTTGTGCTCCAGTCTAATGTGCCTACATTTACACCGCACGCGCACGTTAATGTGCGGTCAAAATTGACCGTCTCCATTAATATCGTTCCTTTCTCAATCTTCCAATCTGGATTTGGCGAATAATTTTCACCAAATGATTTGTAGGCTATAATACCCTCCTTCGTTGTTTCAAAATTGTCATTAATGTATTCAATAGGAGAAACAAGACCTCTAGACCTGCTGAGATCAGCCTCTCTGAGATCAGCATTTCTGAGATCAGCATCGCTGAGATCAGCATTTCTGAGATTAGCATCGCTGAGATCAGCCTCTCTGAGATCAGCATTTCTGAGATCAGCATCGCTGAGATCAGCATTTCTGAGATTAGCATTTCTGAGATCAGCATTTCTGAGATTAGCATTTCTGAGATCAGCATTTCTGAGATCAGCCTCTCTGAGATTAGCATCGCTGAGATCAGCCTCTCTGAGATCAGCCTCTCTGAGATCAGCATTTCTGAGATTAGCATTTCTGAGATCAGCATTTCTGAGATCAGCCTCTCTGAGATCAGCATTTCTGAGATTAGCATCGCTGAGATCAGCCTCTCTGAGATCAGCATTTCTGAGATCTTCAAGTATTCTCTCAAAACCATCCTTAAATTTTATTTTACACATTTTTTTTAAAAAAAAAGAAAAAAAAATTAAATTTTAAAATGCGGACAATTTCTATCCGTATGTTTTAACTTACCTCTGAAATTTCTAAATTCCTCTCCGTACCATACTTCTCTCAAAAAATCTTTTATTTCCATCATATTTATTCCTTTATATCCAGCTTCACCCTCAAGAAAACTGCAAGGATATGCTATTCCGTTTCTATTAATATACATCGAAAAACATGCAGATTCGCATGGCTCCGCCATTAATTTAAACACATCATAATGTGGATGATTCTGCACTGCATTTAAAAACTTTCTCGCAGAACAGCTATCAAACCCAATGTTCACATTAAGCTTCATTGCCGCTTTAATAATCTCCGAAAACTCATCAGAATTCAATGGATTAAATATATTCCGCATTCCCTTTTGCTTTAAACTTAAAAAAACAACAGCGTTTAATTTCTTTAACCGCTTATCATTCTTACAATTTTCCAGCAAATTAAACACAGAATCATACGTCTCCTTTGCAACTAATTTATGAATATTAACTTGTTTCAATCCAGCAGTGGATAACAAGTTAACTGCATTATAACATTTTGCGTCATTATAATGACTCACGGCTATTGCCCCGCATAAATTTGCGAGATAATACGCCCACTCTTCGTCGATTTTAATTCCATTAATTGTAATATTCGGCACATATCCTTTTTTCCGCGTATATATGAGCATCTTTATCAGATCTGGATTTGCATCTAAATCCCCAATCCCGAAAGCTATTTGCGTTAAAGCCTTCGGAATTTTATTTAAAATCCGCTCAAATACAGATAAACTCATATTTCCGCCGTTTTTATTGTTCGATTTATAACACCACGAGCATTCCCGACTGCAAATATCCGAAACTTCTATATCTAACAGTTCTGGGCCGAAAGGACTGAAAAAGGGATCATCCTCTCTCGTTTTACCCCATCGAACAAAAAAACCAGTCTCAGTATCGAAAAGATAATTATATCCTTCCGAATTAAATCTTCTGATTGACATCTATTTAATAAATCACCTTAACAAGGCATTTTTGCGGGAATCTATTTTCTCCCAGATTCCCTATATAAGAAAGAATAAATATCTTCTAATAAATTTTTAATTGCTTCCAGTGTTTTCATCAGTTGAATCCACTGTTTGTTATCTAACTCTATGTCCTTTACCATTCTTCCATCAATAGTAAATCTTCTCTCGGCAATTCCTTCTCCAGTATTTTAGACATCTCAGCTTTATACAATTTATCTCTTGTCATAACAAATTTCCGCCCGAGATTCATTAGTTGTTTATATGCAACATTTGATAGTTTTGCTGAAGTTCCTCTCTTAATTTTATAAATCCGATTTCTCTGCTCTGCTTGTTTAAATTTCAAATGTTCCTCATATATTTTTCCACGGAAATGATGTTTTTTACATTCCGCGCAATAATATTTTTCACTCATTTTCATCAATCTCTTTTATTTCTAAAACTTCCCATTCGCCGTTTTCGTTCTCTTCATAAATATGAAAAACAGAAAGTTTGGTCATATTATCCGTTAAATCATTTATATCAAGTTTAGGAAAAGCAACAATTATTTTTCCGTTTTCTTCTTTTATATTTGGAGCAACAACATCAATTTCTATTTCTTCCGTCATTTTTTAGAGGGGCTGGTGGGATTTGAAGCCAGCGCCATGACTCGAACATGGATCATAGGATTAACAGCCCCAGATTCTACCGTTTAAACTACGCTGGCTTAGTATATTCTGGAATGATAGATGTTTTAACAGTAAATTTTTTTATCTCATCCAGTTTTTTTATTAGATTTTCGGTTTTCTTTATCACTGTGTTTTTAATTTCCTCATTCTCTGCTTCTTTAGATTTATATACCATGTTTGTGTCTTTGGTGACATGATAATATAAATGTTCCCGAACTACATCGTTCATAAAATCTTTTACCGCATCAATCAAATAATCAAATTTTATAATCAAATTTGTTTGTTCTTCGCATAAACCATCCAGATCTATTATATAACTTCCGTCATCTATATGAATTCTTTTTATTTTTCTCATTTTGGTGGCTGTGGTTGGATTTGCGCCAACATTCCATTATATAGCACTTCACGGTTTAAAGCGGTATAAGCTGAGAATCCTTGACCTTCAAACCTAATGAAATCTAAGATAGATAAGCGCACGTTCTTAGTGCCATTACCGTGAGTAGGTTTTACGCTATCTATCTCCACAACCTATGGACTTAGGAAGATTCGAACTTCCGATCTTCGGCAAGCCATGCCGACGCTTTCCCGCTTAAGCTATAAGCCCTATAATAAATCATTTGTTAAATCTATAAATTCCTGCATGTGTTTATCGCAAAACCACATCCTAATGCCGTCAAAAACAATCTGGTTTATTGTTTCTTCATTACATCCTTTATATTCGCAGACTTGTACCATTATTCTATCAACTTTTCAATTTAATATAATCAAATGCGTCATTATTTTCTTCTAAAGACCATTCCATAATCCCTTCGTCATCATTATAATTAAATGAATAACCTTTTCCTTCTACAATGACATATCCTATTGCAGAATACTGTCTTCCTGCATATACAAACTCTTCACTAAAATAAAGATGATCTTCAGGAAAATCATCTGCATCAATTATTTCCATAATTCGATCTTCTTCTTTTTCATCAAGCATTTCTTAATCATCTCCTTTTCTTATTAAATTTTTAATTATTTCTAAATTATCAACTTTAATATAAGCCGCGTGATACATCTCTTCAGCGTAAATTCTTGCGTGATCGCTAAAAACTCTGCGGATACTCCTTAAATAATACTCATCAGCTTCTTCGGTGAAATATCTCTCATCTTCTTCTTTCAACCTATTCAAAACCATATCCCAATGCTTTGCATAAGGTAATTCAACATGAATAATAGTCTGCGGATTTTCTAAGAACATCCGATCCATCTGCCTTACCAAATTATTATGAAGCCTCCCGAAATACATTAAATCCCGGATATCCACTGTCAATCCGCTCTCCATTTCAAAAAAGCATTTTAGATAAAACATAGACACCATTGGATGTCCGTCGGTCAATATAATCGGTTTATCCGTTTTTTCTATTGCTTCTTTTATCCTATACATATAGATAGGCAAATAAACACATGAGCGCAGATAAATATTTTCCGTCTTCATAAAGTCAAGAATAATTCCGTCTTCTAAGATTGGATGTATATCATCCCGCTCTTCCGAAATTTTCCTGACCGTTGAGGTTTTTCCACATCCGTACGCTCCGATTAAATAATATACTTGTTTATTCATACTCAAAAACGGCTTCTATTATTTTTTCTACTTCTTCCGTTTTTTCGGCTTTTATTAATCTTTCTACCGAAAGATCAAACATTTTATTTTCTTCCGTCATTTTTGAAATAAAAGAAAAAAAAATTAAAGAAAGCTGTTTTTGTCTTTTCTCCAGAAATAATTGCAATCGTCTATAATATCTTTCTCATTGTATAAATTCTGTGTAATCATGTCGCCCTTATTATGGCTTGATCCGATATGATTACAAAAACCCAATATTACTTCACTATTTTTTCCAATTCCAATGTTTCCAATTCCAATGACTGTCTTCTTAACTTGAACAAACCATCGGCAGTCTTTACACTCGATTCTTTCTTTTTTCTCAGAAAATTTACTGCATGATATTATTTCTCTTTCTTCAAGACCTTTAGAAGATACAACACCTTTTCTACAATATCCTCCCCCACCGAAGTATCCGATTCCGATATGAATACAATGACTGCATATTCCTTTAGTTTCTTTAGATATATCTATTCTTTTCCACTCTTCTTTAGTAATCGGATTATTAACATCCGATTTTCTGTGCCCGCATTTACAACAATAAACCGCGTCTTCTCTAAATACTTCTCCGCAAACCGAACATTCTTCCCCGCCAATAATATCCTTTCCCGTCAGTTTTATGTATTCATTCTTCAGTTTTTCAATTTTTATATTTTCCAAATGATCCTTGTAAGAAATTACATACTTTTTTATTAGTGATAATCTATTAAGAACAACATTGAATTCTTTCTCAGGAAGATCTACGACAACTTTACAGTCTTTTGAAAATATTCTAAATTCTTTAGAATGTTTATTATTATCCTTTTGATATGTATATATATCAAGCAATTCCTTCTTCAATTTTCTCCTTTTGTACCGTTGAGAGGAATAAAGATTGCGACTTATAAAGTCTGCATATCCTGTAGTTATTTCTATAATTTCATGGTTATCTAAATATCCAACGAATCTACGGGAAAAAATTTTTTTTGGGTTTGGTTCATACGAAAATAATACTTTAAATTCTTCCAGTATCTTTTCTCTTTTTTCTTTAAATTTCTCGATCTCTTCTTTAATAAATTGGCTCATTTTTGTTTAAAACTGCAGTTGGTAGTTGGGATAATGGATATCATGCCCCAGCACGAAGGAATCGAATCTTCTCGTTACAACAAAATCCACTTACCAATTTCTGCTTTTAAAAAAAGTTGAAAATTTAAACGGCTATATATCCGTATCCGTAAATTTAGAATGCTCTTCTTTAGTGTGAAAATAACAACCCGATTCCACCATCACAAACTCAAGCTCCGAATTTAAAGGATTATTCCGTATTCTATATTCGCGAAGCCGTTTTTTTGCATTCATTCTACTTTATGTGGAAAACTTTATTTTTTAATACTTATTCATTTTTTATAAAAGATTTGCGGGGAGTTTTGTCTCTCCCCCTTTTTCTGTTTTGACCTTCTTCTAGGCGAAATTGAGAATGTTTTGTCATTGCGGCACATTCTCTCATCAAATTCCTTCTTTCGTCCAATTTATCTAAAAATTCCTTGATTGTTCCGCCACCCCTATTCAAATCTTTCGGGATTTGCAACGGAGCGCCAAAACACTGTCTAAAAGCGAGTTTCTCCTCTTTCGAATAATCCACATAGGGATGTTTCGGAAGATCCCACTTGTTTTCTCCTTGCGGATTCAAATAGAAAAAAATATCCATTGTCCCGCCACCTGTTTTCATGTAATTTTTTATTAGCTTTTCGCACACGTAAAACCTTTTAACGCAGGTTCGAAGATCATTTATATAATTTCGTTTTATTCTCATATATCAACCCTGTTGTTGCATTTTTGAAAAAAAAAGAAATCGGATATTTCCGATTTTCCAAACTCTCTCCGAAAACCTTATTAAAAGCATCAATTACAATATCGATCCTTTCTCTAACTTCTTCTAAACTCACAGCATCGCAGATTATAAAACTCGAAGTGCTTGAATTACTTACAAATCCGCTTCTAATTTTCATAAATATCCACTCTCGCTCTGAAATGAAAGATATCATTCTGATAATCAACCTCTACTCCGAATTCTTCGCAAATTTTATCTATAAGACCAAAACTTTTAAGAGGAAGCGGTGTTTTAAAAGGATATAATTTAAAACTAATAAGTCTCTGTACTGAATTATTTCCTTTCCAAATTTCAAAAAGGATTGAATCTACTTTTAAAACTCTCGAATGTTCGCAATATAAATCCTCCAACTTAAATAAAAGCGTCAAAAAGTCCTTTTTCTTTAACATTATATCCGCCATTTTTAATCTCCGTTAATTATTTCATCAATCCACTTTTCCAATTCATCTGGATCTAAATGTGATACTATATAATCATCCATCCACGATATTTCATCAATTTTCTTCTTGAGTTCTCCAACAGAAATTACATCTTTCTCAATTTCTTTAATAAAATGAAATATCTCTTCAAACTGACCATCCACGAACGGCGGACTCATTAGATTCGCTTTCTTTACCGAACTTTTAAGATAATCAAATTTTTCCTTTAGCGTCAAATCTTTACAAAAATCACACTCATCTGTCATCTATATCCCTCCACCCATGTTGGCTCATTTCCCTTTTCCCATTCTTTTGCTTTTTTTATCGCTAATTCCAGAGTCTCAAGCTCTGGATCATCAATTTCGGGAGAACTATTCCATTTCAAACCGAGCGTATCTCTTGCAATCGCCTGTCCCCAATCCCATTCTTTTCCGTTTTTCTCAATGACGACACTTGCGTTCTTTATTTCCATCATTCGATCTATCCAATCGACAATCCAGTTATAATATATTTCTTTTTTATTTTCCATTTTTCTTCTTTTTCTCCAAATCTTTTGATACCAACTCAAGTTTTGCGTCTAATAAATCCGTATAACTACTGAAAGATTCTATATATCCATCTATAACCGCACAATTATAAAAATGAATAAAAGGATAGGATTTATTTGACATACTCGAAAGAAATTTAGCCTGCGTTTTCTTATCCAACAACCTCACCGTCTTTTGTTAAAAACCCATTTCCTTCACACCATGGGCATTCAACTAACCCTTCTTCTTCCATCAAATCGAATAAAGTTATCGGTGTTTCTGGATTTACCAAATCGTCTAAATCTATAAAGAAATCTATAATTCTATGCAATATATTAGAAATTATTTTTCTCATCATTTACAAATTCACTCCATTCTTCATTTACTATATTATATTCTTCGGGACTTACACCATTGCCAACGGATTTTCCATTGAACACAATAAATTCCCAAATTTGGGAAAATGCCTGTGCTTTTGCATCCCAATATACATAACCCGTATCCGTAAAATTTTTTGCTTTTTCTAAAGCTTCAATCTCTTTTTTCTTGCAAAGCAAGGCTATTTCGCCTATTTTTTTTTCTATAACTTGCATTTTTTAATCAACTTTATATTTTTTTATAACATCAAACAAAAAAAATAAAAAATTAAATAAGAGATGTTATTACATGCCCAGAATTTTCACGTGCATAATATCCATTCCCATGATCTCTTCCAAAATCACTTTTAACATTATTACCTATTATATGAAGATCATTAAGGTAAGAGGATATATGATCTATATTTTCTTCATTAATTATTATAACGGGTTTCTCTTTTATTATAATAGAAATTGTGCGATAATAATAATTCCAAGATGGTCTAATTAATGTATCTGAAAGTAATATCCTAACGTTTCCTTTACTTTCATAATTCTGTTTAGGAAAATTTGGATATTTTCTACTTTCGTAAAAATATTCTCCTCTTTCACAATCAACATGAATATATCCTGTTTTGTCTGAATTTTCAAATGAAGAATATGTTTCTTTAAAATCCAATTCTATTTCTCCTATAAAAATTCTTATTTTTCCCTTTGCAAAAGATCCTTGTTTTAATATTAGCTGATTATATGTTTGCTGATAATATACATATATATCCGGAAAGAATAATTCTACTTTATTAATTGAATTAAACCATTCTTCTTCTTGTTTTTTCTCACAATCCTCAATTTTAATTTCCTCTAATTTTGCTAAAAAATGAAATTCCCTCTTTCTATATTCATTATAATTAATTTTTTCTTCTTCTATCTGTTTTTTAATTATTGTATAAAGATTGGTATTCTTATTCTTTCTTTCTGCCTTTTCTTCCACTGTTTTTCTTTTCTTATTTCTTTCTTCTATTATAAAATCGAGGATCTCATCATTTAGATAAAACCATTCTCCTTTTCTTCTTCTTTTGTGAGAATTTGGAAATTCTCTCATTCTATATTTTTCAAATTTTTTATGCATTTCGTCTTCATATAAATCTTCTCCTATATATAGCATCTCCAACTCAAATGGACAACCAGTTTGATAATTTGGTGTCCCCTTTCCTATCTTTACAAAATTTAGACAACGCATAAAATATACAGGCCCATCATGTATCCCCATTATTAATCATTTCCTAAATTATTTTTTTTAAAAAAAATAAAAAATAAGGGAGAAAAGAGAAGTTTTACCCATCCTCATAAGGATTGCTCCGCTTTCTCTACTTTTTCATTCTCCCGATATTTTTTATAAGCTTCCGCTAAAATTTTTACGATTTCTTGATCACTTGCAAATCCATTCGGAATGATAACCTTAAACGGCGCTCCCGATTTAAGATTAAACACATCCAGCAGATTTATTTTAACTTTCGGAGTCACGGATATCTTTAAAAACTCATGGTTCTTTTCATTGCTCCCGAAATATTTTATAACTACGAATGGCGTTTTTCTGTAAAGCTCAAACGCTAATTGTGTCATATCCATCCGTCGCTTTCTCTCATGGCGGATATCTACAATCGACACGCAGTCATATTGTTTTACCCGCTCTTCAATAATCCGCATAGTATTCGGGAATTGCTTCTCATCATAATATTCGGCTTTTTTTACCAGCCGTTCGTATGATTTCTTATACAACTCTCCATATCGAAGCACTGTTCCCATCCTGTAAATCTCATATCTCGTTTCATCAGATTGTGGATTTACTTTTAACGCTTTATGAAAAACCGAATCTCCTTTTCCCTGATCCGCCTCATGTGCCATTTCTATTAAATCATCTATTTCCGAGAAATCAAAATTTACAAATAAATCTCTCATAAGATACACATTTGATTTATACGACGGATTTCCAACTATAATATCGTCGAAACTTTCTGGATGATAATGATGATCTATCCAAATCATCTTATTTTTATTTTTCTCCATGAATTTTTCTGCGGATTTAATATCCCGATTATTCACGGCAATATCTAAGAGAATTATTAAATCATACACATCCGTTTCCGTATGCGTATGAATCCATTTCGGCAGTGTAAAAACCACCTCAATGTGATTCGTATTTGTTAGACTCTCTCTTAAAATTTTTGTCATCATTATCGCCGACACCACGCCGTCCAGATCACCATGCGTGAGTATTAAAACTAACCCATTAGCACTCCGAATTTTTTCAGTTATTCTTGTTTCTGTCGTCTCCATGGCTCCTGTAACCTCCGCAAAATTTCTTCTTTCAATGTATTCTTTCTTTCGATAATCTCAATGTCTATATAATCCGCTTTTATGATGTCAATCCATACTTCGCCAAATTCTTCCACTAGCTCTTTATTACTTAAATTTTCTGCTTTCATTTTTATCAAACCTCTCATTTTTTAATTTGCGGTTCGGTGGGTAACATTCCCAGTTGCCTTAAGAGTTGCCGCTAATAAGAAACCCTATTCTTATCTCTTCTCAAGGTTACTTACACTTTCCGATTTCCGCTTTTAAAAAATAAAAAAAATTAGGAAGCCGAAGCCCCACATAGATGGCAGAACTTCGCCCCTTCTTGTATTTTTGCTCCGCAATCCCGACATTCTGGTTTCTTAAGCTTTTTATAACAGTCTGTCATATCGCAAAGCTTCTTTTTCAACTTGTAAATTTCATACTTCTCTCCGTATTTTTCTATGAGAGCAATCGCCTGTGCAATTAGCTCTATTTTCTCCCGCTTAAAATAAGAATTTTTACGACTTTCATCATATTTGGCTTTTCTAAGAATAGATAAATCCGATTTCGGTAAATTCTTCTGCTCTTTAAGATATTTAATAAAATCCTCAGAAACTATATGAACACACCAATCGCTATATTCATCACCTTTATGTTTTTTACTAGTACATGAATACATAGTAAAATTTTTAAGCGTTCTTCCGATCTCCGATTCGGTTTCGCTTACCTTTTTCTGTAAATTACTGATTTCTCTTTCCAAATCTTCTTTTTCCGTCATTTTAGCTTTCTCCCAGCGATCAGTAAAAAAAGGCGAATTTACAATAAAAAAAGGCGAATTTAACTTATCTGGATAATATCCGTGTGTCATTGCATCTAATATTGGTTTGTATGCCCATTTTAAACCAAAATCATCGGATCTAACCACTTTATTCTCTTCTTTAAACCTATTCCAAAGACTCCAAATCCCTTGTTGATCCGTTATTACTACACTTTTCTTCTTTTCAACGGGCTCCCATTTGTATTTTACATTGTTTCTAGGACATTTTGCCTCTCCATTATTGTTTTTTGCGCTATATTTGCATGCAGGACATTCCTCAGGTTCCGCTGTACACGTTTCAATTCTCTTCTTTTCCTCAATCGGATCCCAGCTATAATAATCTCTATCAAGACCACATCCTTTCTTTTTCGAAATAGAGATAGGAGGACATTTAGAAACCCCGTCATTATTCCTATTGCTGTATTTACAGGTTTCGCAAGTTCTCTTGATAGAAACGTCTCTTATAGAATCATAACGACTACAAGAAGTTCTATCAAGACTGTTTATACAGGGAGTTTTCCAGTTATATTCTTTTGGGTTATAATTCTTACAATGCTCTCCGCATCTTTTGCATCCAAAACATATATTCACAGTCTCCCATCCTTCTTTTTTGATATCTAAAGAGCTAAAGCAACTGTCTGCTTTAGGACAAGAGATGTTTGTATGTACCATAGAGTTTTTACAAGTTCTACATTCAATTGTCGTCATTTTTTAAAAAAAAGAACTTATATAGCCATCCCGCCCACCATTCCCTTCTCTTTACTTAAGCATTCATTCTGCTAAATAAGTTCGATCTTACTACATCAATCGCTTGACATATAATACAAACCCGCGTAATTATAACGGATATTCCATCATCCGCTGTTATTCTGCGGGTTTCCGTCCAGCAATGGATGCATTTTTTAGGATCATCTATTCCTGATACTAATTGTCTTTTTAGATTTTCGATGTTCATTTTTGTCTCATTCCGCAGAACGAGCAAAATTTAGCTCTCATATTCACCTGTTCCCCGCAGAATTCGCAGATTCTGCAGATTTTATTCTTTTCCGCTGTTGGTTTTGCAAAAGGTTTTGCAAACGGTCTGTCAAAAAAATCTTTTGCAAGTTTCATCATTTCCTTAAACTGTTTTTCCTGCATTTTTTTTAAAAAAATTTATTAGAGGGACATTTTTTCCAATCCCTCTAATACTCTCAGTTTAATATTATCCAAATACGAAAACCATAGAATTTTTGTAGGTTCTCTAAATTCTTTTTTAGCAGAATGAATCATCGTTACAACCAAACCACATAGCTCATCATGTAATTCTTTGAATGCGATTCCCGATTCTTCTATGCTTTTATATACATCCTTTATAAATTCTTCCACATTTAGATATTTTCCAATCTGCATTTCTATTTCCAACGGTTTTCCGTTTTTATCTCTTAATACGCTCATTTTTGCGGGGAGAAACCCGATAGATCTCTCCTCTAATACGCCATTCACATATGATCTTAATCTATTAAAATTTTCTTTTGCTCTTTTAATTTTAATATTCATATTTTCTAATTTCATTTTTTAAAATAAAAATAAAAAAAAATTAACCAGCGTTAAAACTTCCCAAAATTACTCCTTTTTTAAGTGTCGTTATTCCGATACGTTTAACTAACGATTCTTTTTCAAATTTTTCTGTTACATATATGCATTTTTCTCCTGATATTTTTCGATCTTCTTTTTCGTCTTTTGCACTTATAATAAACGCATCGAACTCATCATAATCCCAATCCCAATCTATTTTTACTAAATATAAATATCTCATAATCATTCATCTATTTGATTTATAATTTTATACTTTAATTTTTCTTGTGCCAATTTACGAATACATTCTTCTATTTCCGTAAAAAACTTAAGAAATTCAATATCTTCTGGTGTTTCTGCTGTAAGCTCAAAATCTTTTCCGTTATTAATTTTTTTAGTCTGCATTTTTTAAAATAAAAAATAAAAAAAAAATTAAAGGATTTTACCTAAAGCCTCAACAACTTTTTTCTCTGTAGCATCCGTGATATTTTCTTTAGTTAAATATCCCGCTTTCCACAGATCTTCGTTGGTTTTAATTGTCGGATGATTATCGAAGATAAACTTCCTTACAATCGCACGAACTAATGTCGTAAAACTCGCCTTTCCTTTCTTGGTTTTCTTTTGGTTAATCACCGCGAAGTTATTTTTAAGAACAATATTTAAATATTTATTCTCAAAATCTAAAGCGGTCTCACCGTTCACTTTCCAATCTTCATATTTTTCGCTGTATAATTCGACTGGAAAATCTGCGCCGTAAAGATCTGTAAGATCTTGCTTTACTTTACTATATTCGGCAGTCAAAGGGTTCTCTTCTATTTCTCCGAAAATCTCATGAACCAACGGAACGATTCCTGTTGAAACCTGCGTTGTTTTATCTTTGCGGGTTTCATCTTCGGAAGTTCCTTCGATTTCTTCTATTGTATCTCTCCCAACTCCAGATCCCATTTCACTTAAACTCTGCACTTCGTTCCAGAACATTTCTACTCTGTCGGCTTTTTTGGTGGGTATTTCTTCATACCCCAAATCCTTTAGTGATTCTTGAATTTGTTTTGAAGTATATTGCTCTGCAATACCTTCCTTTCCAATTGTTGCTAATTCTACTATGTCCATAAAAAACATTCACCTTTGTAAGAATATAAGGGAGTAGCTGGTTTTTTTAAAACCGAACAACTCCTTTACTCGTAAAATCTATTTTCCGAAATCGAAAAATCGAAATTGCCCATCTTCACTCTTCCGATTTCTCTTCATTCTCGGATTTTCTTGCTTTAAGGAAATTCACTATAATAATATCAATAAAATCCCCCTTCTCCGCAGAAACTCCTGTTTCTGCTTCTATTCTGTCCCGAATCTTTTTATCTATTATTACAGCATATGAATTCCCATGATCTGCCAATACTGTTGAATATGGTATTTTCATTTTTATCACCCAAATTTGTAATTTTATTTTTTATAATTAACACATGGTTGTAATACTATAAAACTTTTTGCATATAACCGTAATACTAAAAAACTAAAAAAAATTTAAAGAATTTGAGAAGAATTGAAGCATTCATTATAAACCCGATTAAGATATGTTTTTGCTTTATCTAACCTCTCAATTAGTCTAAAGCTAAATTCTTCGGTTAATTGCTTCATTTCTTCTCTTAATCCTTTTTGTTTAAAATTATTTAAAAGATCTCGTTTCTTAATGAATTCTAAGAAAAAGCGGATAAAACATAAATAGTTTTCCGCTTTATATTCGTTTATATCTCCGTTATATGTAAGAACTCTAACTATGTCTTCTTTATCTCCTAATGGACTGTATTTTTTCTCAACTTCACGCTTCAATGCTAAAATCTTGTTATGTATCGCCGTCAAACTTTTGCATTTATGATTGTTTGGGGGATTGAAATGATTAACCCGTGACCATCTCCCATTGCTTTTTCTAATAAACTCCTGAATTAAGTTTACAATATTGCCATTTTGATATGCTATATCGTCCGTTATTTTCATTGTATCTATATCAAACGATTTTGGCAATGTCATTAGCATTGTATAAGATCCGTTCGGTCTATGGATATAAGGTCTTACTGGAATTTCCCGCTTTAATATTTCAGTTAGAGGAG
>Ga0307378_10005676_pt1 | contig 17311 bp, 17 predicted proteins | sample UN1MG_FD_202238 | JGI IMG/M metagenome (GOLD analysis project Ga0307378, IMG submission 202238) | Soil microbial communities from Risofladan, Vaasa, Finland - UN-1 | ecosystem: Environmental > Terrestrial > Soil > Coastal area > Acid sulfate soil | place: Finland: Risofladan, Vaasa | collected... | reverse complement strand
CTAAACCCGAAGGTTAGACCAATGCCTGTATCTAGAGCAGCTTGGCTGGGTGTTATTATTGTTGCGACTTTAGTTTCAGGGTTATATTTATAATATCTTGGTGTGGGTTCATCGCCCCTACTAATATCTGCCTGCTCTAATTCTTGAATTATTTGTTGCGTCCGCTCTTCACTTTCTATATTGTATTGATAAGTGTGTGATTCTCCCCCTGAACCTCCAATCCCAACATTCCAAGGATATATAGTGAATGATTCTGGCTTGCTTGGGATAGCCCCAATTCTCTCCATGCTCTCTGTCATACTAGAGGGTTGATACTCATAATCAGTTAGTCCTGGGATTGGCTGAATTGGAGTACGGGGTTTATCCCATAGGGTGCTCCACCCTGTTGCTGGAGGTCGGTCATATTTAATCTCCTCTTGCTCGACAGGCTGTGGTGGGCCATATTCTTCAGGATAGCGTTCCGCTAAAAGCTCTTGAGTCTTAGCTTCTATCATCGCTTGTTTTTTGTCTGGGTCATAATCTTTAGCCCAATTCCCTCCCTCTTGACTCACTTCCCATTTAACCCAATCTTCAGCATCTTCCCTAACCTTCGCTTCTCTATCTGCTTGACTAGCCCTTCTAGCTAGTTCTGCATACTCTTGTGCCCAAATTCCACCAGAACGAATCTGGTAACTGATGTTAGATTCGCTAACATCAAGTCCTGCTTTCTTTAATTCATCGGCAGCCGTAACTCGTTGCTGAGACAAAAGCCAATTAGCCGATAGTTTCTCTCTTGCCTCTCGGCTTTCTAGGGCCTCAGCTTCCTCTTGCTCACGGCGTTGGCGTGCTCTCTCCGATAAATCAGCGAGTACAGACTCAGCCTTTCGCCTCGTGGTTGTCGCTTCCTGAGCTACCAAATTCTCGGATTGCCACCATTTCAAAGCCATTTTTGCCTCCTTTCTGTTCTGTTGGTCGTGCTAAATTGCACCGCTATTCAGTGTTGTTACTGTTTCCATTTAACCCCCTGCTCTTCCGCTTTGAAGGAGAGATTCCCTAACCGGTTAGGGAGTTCATATCTACTTGCTATGTATTGATATGTTTCGTAGGAAGGTTATGCTATCTCCCCCTCGTCTGCCTGTAATCGCCCGCACTATTATAAATTGCCCTGGACATCACCTTATCCTGAAATCTGCTCCTGACCCTTTCCGGTAGGTCTGCCAGCTTCTTATTAGTGATAAGCACAGTTGGCTTGCCAGTCGCATACCGGGAAGTCATAAGTTCATCAAACTTAGCCATCTCCCAATCGCTACCATACTCCACGCCATAATCGTCAATCGCCAGGAAGAAGATGTCCTTGAACTGGCGCAGCAATACATCAGCTTTTTTGCTCTCGATTGCCTCTCGTAGTAGTGAGAACAAATTAGCAGCCAATACCATCCGAACATCTAGACCCCTAGCTCTAACCTCTTTAACGATTGCATTGCACAGGTGGGTTTTCCCGTTCCCCGGCTCACCGTAAATCAATAGCCAGATGAAATTAGCTGAACCAAGAGCCAATGATTGAGCTGCCTTAAACGCCTTCTCGGTCCCAGGCATTGGCTGAAAATTCTCAAAAGTCTGTCTTTGGACTTCGCTAGGTTGTTTGCCTCGCACACTACCCTGTAAACAGCCAAGTGCCGAGCAGGGTATTACCTGTGAGTAGATTATCTTGTCCCCATCCCGAGGATGAACAAAGCCAGCACCTTTACATACCGAACAACCGAGGTTTGGCCGGTAAGGTATCCCATACCATTCATCCTCAGAGGTCGGGATAATCTGCTGTGGGTTCGTATTCTTTTGGAGTGGGAAGTCTCCTACCTTTAGTCTTTCCATTGTTGCCATTGTTGCCCTCCTTTAAGAAGTTAGATTTTGCAATCTCTAGATTAGTGAACTTCTCTATGCCTCTTTTCAGGAAGTCTTTCAATGTCCACTTATACTTGAAAAAGTATTGCTCCCCATGAATAATCTCGGCATAGTTACTTATCGCTGACTTGACTTCCTCAGCACTGTAGTTCCGTAGAATACGGACAATCACGCTGCGTATATCATCTGTCAGCTTTTTGTGAACAACAACATTCTGTTGATTCCAGTGATTGAAAATGACTATACTTTCTTTAATAGTTTCTTTAATAGTTTCTTTAGGCATCGTAGTTCCAAAGCTAGCAGGTTGCCTAGTCTGGGGTGATTCTGTTGCCCAGTCTGGGGTGATTCTGTTGCCTAGTTCACTAGGGTGATTTTGTTGCCCAGTTAACCATCCCCTATAGTCATTCAAGGCATATATGGTCGGCCTGGTGCTATCCCTTTGCGCTGTAATTAGGTTCTTGGCTTCTGCTTGTTTAACAGCTAGTTGGACGCTTTGCCGTGATAGCCCAGTAACCTTCTGAAAGTGAGACAAAGGTATTTTCGCCTCTGCCTCCTGAAAGCCTAGTGTCCTATCAATAACAGCTAGCACGATTCTAAATGCAGCTCCCGACATCGAAGCAGCCATAAGAGCCTTGAAGGTATCATTGTCTATCTTCCTAAACCCCCTCCTAGCCATTGCGCACCTCCCGGGGAAGGATTGTGCGCCTTCTGCGATCCCTACAGGCTTGACATCTTTTAGGCTCACTCAGTGGTGGTCGCTTGCTATTAAAAAATGCCTGCTCACCGGTGCTGAAGGTGAACAACTCGCCACAATCAACACACTTGATTGCTTTATCCTGAAAGATTGGGTTAGCTTCAAAGTCGTTCATATTGTCTATCTGTCAGTCCTCCTTTGTATTTCTCTTTTTAAGAGCAGGGTTGTTTACTCTTATTACTTCGCCTCTTTATTGCTGATAGTCGTGCCAGTTTAGCCATGTGTGCTTTTAGATTAGCCTGAGTTCGTCTTATTCGTTCCCCCTCAGATAAGTTGTCGTCATTCGGGGTAAACCGTCTAAGGAAGCCAGCACGGGCAGCTCCCGTTAGTTCCTGTGGACTGTATTTGGCAGCCTTCGCATATCCGCCTATTCGTCCCCTAAGAGCCATATCTTTACTATCTATCATTGCCATACTTCTCTTTAATAAAAAGGGCGAATCCCACAAGGAAACCTGTAGGACTCGCCTATCAGTTTTTCTTATTGTTAATTCCCTACGCTATCCTTCCATTACCGGGGAATAGCTCAGTCGAGCTAACCTTCAACGCCTTTGCCAAACGCTCTTTAGCCTTCGGCCAGGGGACTACTCGTTCTCTCTCTATTGCAGACAAATTAGGTGCTGCTATCTTAGAAAGGCGTGAAAGTTCCACTTGGCTCAATCCTTTTGATTCCCGAATTTTCCTGACTTTATTCATATAGCTACCTCCTTATAATAGCTCTCCTATATATATAAGGGGACAAACTTTTGCCCCCTCTAGCTTCAAACTACTTTACTATTTACTCCATTCGAACGATTTTAGCTATGCAATAATTTTGCCATCATCCCAAGGGATTTTATTAAGAAATGCCACCATGCCAATTTTCTCCCCCTACTTCCTGATATTCTCGAACCTTGTCTATATAGCTATCCCTTTCATCATTCTCTATTATGATAAACCCTTCGCCAAGCTCTAAATATCCTCCCTCTGTAGTTAAATTCCAACTGGCAATATGGGGAGTTACATCTGGTGTTCCATCCTCACGCCTCGCCGGTAGCACTCCCCAATATATCTTCTCCTCTTGCTTTGCTCTTCGCTTTGCTCTTTGGCTTTTCCTGCTTCTAGGCATACTAATCTCCTCTCTGGTCAACCCACAAGTTACTCTTTCTTGTGGGGACTCAGTAAAATTTCCCTTTCAGAATTTGAGTCCCTAGCTGTTCTCAGTCTCCTTAAAAGAAAAGGGGCGAAACCCACCAAGTCTCCCTGGTGAAATTCGCCCCTTGATTTTTACTCGATATATCGGGAAAGCTCGGAAAGCCTACTTTCCCTAACGAAACTCGCCTATCGGTATTCTTCTAAAGGCTATTCAATTCTTAACTCTAATTGTAATTAAGCTTATCATATCTATAATTTCGTGTCAAGTTTTCCTAAAACCTATCCCCAGGACTCAGCCTTTTATGAGCTTCCCTAGCCCTTTCGTCAGCCCTTGAAGCTCCATATCTCCCTAGCATAGAGCGACTTCGCCAGCCTGTTATTCTCATTAGGTCGCCCTCTGTGCCCTCACTGGCAAGCCATAGATGCACAAAGGTATGACGGAAAAGGTGAGTGTAGATTTCCCCTATGCCAGCTTGTGCTGCTCTACTCCTAACGATCTGATATATCCCTGAGCCAGTCATAGAGCCAGCTTTCCCAAGCCATAATCCCTGCTGCGATGCTTGCGGATGCAGAACACGGATACGAATATATCTATCAATATCCCGTGCTGCCTTTCTACCAAAGGGAACAATGCGAATCCGTGCCCCTTTACCCAGGACTGTTACTGTTTGAGCGTCCAGGTCAACATCTTCCATTTTCAGCCCTGCCAACTCCCCACGCCTTAAACCAGTATCCAGTAAAAGGCGTATGATAGCCATGTCCCGTCTGGCAAGGAAGTCCCTACCCTCACACACCTTCAGAATTGACTTAATATCTTCAGGAGTTAATACCTCTGGTGGTTGTTCAGGTATTTTGGGGGGATGCATCTTCAACATGGGAGACTCTGTAATTTCGCCTTCTTCTACCAGCCACTTAAAATAACGGCCAATAGCCCGGTAGCGATTATTGGCTGTGGCTGGCTTCCATTTAGCCAATAGCTCAGTTATAAAATCCTCTACTTGCCCACGGGTGATATTAGCAGGGGAGACGGCTATTTCTTTCCTGGCAAGGAATTTGATAAATTGCCTTATGGATTCGCCATAGGTTTCAAGAGTTCGCTTCGATAGGTTCTCAGCCCTTAATGCCCTCAAAAACGAGTCCAGTAACAGATGATGCTCTATAGTTAGAAGGTGTATCTCCATATTTTACCCCCTTACCTCTTTTCCTTAAGGTTATCATCTTGACAAGCGGTGTGTCAAGTTTTTAATGGGGGTGAAATACAGTTATGGTGTCTATTTAGATATAAAAGAGCGGGAGAGGGGATTCGAACCCCCGACACCCTGCTTGGAAGGTATATCGCTCTAAGCGGTGCAGCATATACACGCATAAGGTAAGCGAAAGTTGTCCAGTTATCATCTGGAAATGTCCTTCCTTCATTCCTTGAAATTGTCGGTGCTGGCAATGACAGCAAGCATCGGCATCGTGCTGCCGCCCCTCTTGTAAGAGTATATTCTACCACAAGTGCTTCTAGGGTAGTAATCTATTAACTTGTTATGTCAAGCTATCCCAAATTTCGTTTTGGAGAGTCACGCTTAGATTTATTACTCGTGGGGGGGTATGCCTTGGGGTTGGCCTATGGTGGATGGTATTTACAAGGTAAAAATGGTTAATCATTCCTAGAATGTTAGCAGATACCGATACCATCTCCTACTACTACAGCTCTATGGTTCTCTTTGGTTTGGGGTTTTGATGTCGTTTACCAATAGCCCACCTTAATGGTATAATTAGGGTATGGCAAAGATTGATATTAACCAGCTCACTAAGGAACTCCGCAAGTTAGAGAGACACCAAAGACTTTACCGGGTGCTCAAGAAAGAGCTGTCCGCTCTAGGCTATTGGAAGAACAGGCAGAGAGGCAAGCCATTTACTCGCCCTTACTGATATATTCTACAAAATAAAAAATAACCTCTTCCACGAGTAAGTTTCCTCATGGACAAATAGATTACATTAGCTGTAACTATGCCCTGGGAGGCTTAAGAGTGGGGGTTAACAGAGATGCGTGTTGGGAATCTATGCCTATGTCGTTTCAGGGCTAGCTCGTTATGATTCCCCCTCTTGACAAGCTATTCTGATAGGTATATACTTGTAGGTGAAAGGAGAAGGAAGATGACTCAGGAAAAGAGAACTCAGCTAAAAGAACTCAGGCAAAAGCTAGCTAACCTAAGTCCAGAGCAAAGACAGCAGCTAGCAAGTCATGGCCTAGTCGCCACAGTCGAAGGTAGAACCCTATCACCACAAAACACCATGCTTCTGTATATGCAAACGCCCGGCGTTTTTGGTGGTAACGGATGCCAACTTCCCACGGTCATAGGTGGATACCGGCAATGGCTAAAGGCCGGGAAGCATGTTCGTAAAGGTGAACATGGTAAAACCATCTTCATCCCCATCGGTGAAAAAGACGATGACGGCGAAATCACGGAAGTTGCCACATTCTACACAGCCACTGTCTTTGACATCACCCAGGTCGAGGATAAGGAAGCAAAATCATAAAGAGGAGAAAATGGAAACTATAATACAGACAGAAGTAAAACCCTTAGACTACTTTTACCGCTCTTGGGGGTATGACCAAACCAACATAGACTACTTAATGGTACAGTCGGTTAGTCCCACTGGTAAAACCGCAATGTGTAGAATGGCCAGCCCGATAGACTTAGGAACGCAAGGCCAGCAAGATGTTTTAACTCCTGGTAGTTGCTACGGTGAACCGTTCAGGATGCACATTAAAAGGTTTGACGATGGTACTGTGTACCTAGTGGGCACATACCCCTATTGTAAAGGCGGAAGGACGCTAGGCCGTTTCTGGCGTACTAAATTAGGAGACGCTCAGTATCAAACGGCTCTTGGCTTCGGTCATTAAGAGAAGGAGTTAATATGAACAACAATCAATACGAGCTACCTAGATTGAAATGCCTACGTTGTGGGCATACCTGGATACCGAGAACTCCCCGGAAACCTAAAGTATGTCCCAATCTTAAATGCAAATCGCCCTATTGGGATAAACCTAGACGAAAGAAAGGAGGATAATGCCTATGGTGAAAAACAAAAAGTACCCCTGAGTTTTACCCCAGGGATACTAGCCAAGAGAAACCATCACGAACCCCTCAGCTAATCTTATTATAGGCTGAAGGGGAAAAGGAAATCAAGGGGGTGAAAATCAATGACAAGAGCAGTAGCCGTAAAAGGAGCAAAACTCGTGGAAGGAATCCACAAGGGGCAGTCAGGTGGTTTGGCAATCACTGTAGAAGTCCCCTTTGATGAGGACTTAACAATCACTCAGGAAGTCCCTTTCGATGAGAGCCAGGGAGCAACGCCAGTCCTGATTGAAGCGATGATCCTAGGCCTCGATATAGAGAACCCGGAACTCAGAGAGGCAACCAAGAAACATTGCCTTACCTTCCTTGAGGGATGGGTTGAAGTAGTCGGGGATACCGAAGAGGCTTATACCCTACCGCTAGATGATTTCTACAGTCAAGCTGAGGCGTTTATGGCTGGTTATGAGGTTGGCCTTAAAAAGCAATTAGCTTTACAGCCAGCATAAGGGAAGAACAGCTAGGCGGGGCTATCCTGCATTAGTTAGGATGGCCTCGCCTTGCAGAAACCCCCAGCGTTTTTATAAATGAAGGAAGCTGAAAATGCAAACCAGTGATAATAATTCCTTTGATGCCGAAACGAAACAGGCAATAGCCCTGCTAATTACAAAGATGAAGCAAGGGACAAATGATGTCCATATAAAAACACAGGAAGTAAGTGATAGCTTCTTAAAAGATTGTAGGGATAGGGAACTCTCCCACAAAACCATCTCAAACTACACCCAACATATTAAACAGCTAGTCGGATTATCATTAGAGTTCCCACCTGAGCCTAAAGTTATACAGCAGTTTTTTACAACTAAAAACCCCCATAATGCTGATTCTCATTATCGCACCTGGCGTGCTTTGGGAAATTACGCAAAGAGGAAATATGAGATTCCTAATTTTATGGACAAAGTGCATCGGCCTAAAGTCCCCAATGAAATCATGCCAACTATCTCCGATGCAGAGCTTGGCAAACTGGCTATGGTTTTACGCAACGCTCCGCTTAGGGATAAGGCGATTCTAGTTCTATTCGTTGACACGGCTATTAGAAGTGGTGAAGCTGCTAATCTAAAAAGGGAAGATATTTTAGAAGATAGGATAATTGTTCACGGAAAAACTGGTTTTCGGGTCGCCCCACTATCATCTACCACTAGGGAATTACTTTTATCCTTGCCCAGCCATGAAGATGGCTATATCTTTTATGGCAAGAGGAGTGAACCATTAGGCTTAACTGGCTTTTATAAAGTCGTCAAGAAGTATCTCAAAATGGCGGGATATCGAGGCAACAAGCAATTCGGCACGCAAATCTTAAGGCGTTCCTTTGGTAGATTCCATCTATTAGACGGGGGGGATATGCAAAGTCTGAGCCTCATACTAGGGCATAAGAACATCACCACAACGGCAAAATACTACGCCCCCCTTCTAGTGGAAGATATAATCAAAATACACCACAAGCACACACCGGCAAGGGTATTTGAGAATACCAGCAATCAAAGAGTGCAGGAATTGGCTGTAGAGCATTAAGAAAGGGGGAGAAAATGTATAGAAGGGAAAGGACACCGACTAAATATGAAAGGCGTTATTTTGAGCATATAGTTCTCAGATGTAGGAAAGCCAAGTGGATACTAAATGTCCTGAACATACTAGCGAAATGTCACCTGCCAGCAGAGGATAAGAAAGATATTTTCGCTGTTTGGTGGTATGTTAGGAATGGGAGGAATTAGTTGCTAGGAATCAAAACCTAGAAAGGAAGGATAATGGAAAATACAATCAGACTAAACCGAGTTCAAGACGGCTTGCGGTATGGCATAAGTCGGGGGAACGGGAACGGCAGTTTCCCGCAACCATTCATGGAGAATCTTCTTTGAACCATTGGCAATCATTTAATACGATACTCAATGTAATATGTGGCTTGTTATTGGTGTAAATATAGAAAGCCACACAAAGGAACAATCCCCAGCATCGGTGACGGTAGTTATCCCCTCAGCAAGCCCTGAGCTTATCAGGGTAGCCCTTGAAAGACAACTAGCAATGGTTTAATACTCCCCATAGAATATAGGCTAGAATCGGCCTAACTTCCCTATGTCTGGTGACACAACCTTGACTAATGGCACTCCCTAATAATAATGTAAGCACCTGGTCTTGCATTATGCTTTGTCTGCATACTGTAGAAGCACTCTGCCTAGCCTTTTATGTCCAGCTCCGCTAACCCACTTTCTCCACCAATTAGCAACCATGTTTAATGCTTCGTCAGAGACATCTTCTAAGTCGTTCTGAGCATCTACGGCTGCATTGTCCATCTTTTGTTTATCTTCGTCTGTGAATGACATTATGCCTCCTTTGTGTCTCGGCGTTCCTTAACCCATCGCCCTAAAGTTGCATAGGCAACCTTATAGCCCTTAGCCTTAAGTTCCCTTTGGATAGTCGGAATCCCATATCCTTTGGCAATAAACTCATTCAGAGAGGCTAAAAAACGGGGGTCACCTTTGAAAGTGATACGATTGGGACTTGCAGGGGGTGTAGAAATAGGGGTTGCATGACTTTTCATAGCTAAGTGATACGATTGAGATTCGAATTCCGACTGAAATTCCTTTATAGCTTGGAGCACCATATCAACATTTTCCCCGTCAATTCTCCTGCTCTTTAAGTAAGGTATAACTTCATCTGTCTTGCCTAACTGAACTCCCTCTAAATTATCCCCAACAATCGAAGCATAACCATTAGAATCACAATATACCAGTCCATACCAGGAGTCTTTCCCGTATCTTGGTTTTTCCCTTTCAGCCTTCGGTTTGATAGGCTTGGGCTGGTTTGATAATTCCTCCCTGGCCTTTTCTATGTCCTGTCTAGTGACTCTAATACGCCTTGTTTTTATTGCTTGTTTAATCATCTTTTACCTCATTCAATTTAACCCCCGTGAAAGGGCAAGCTCCTGTCCCTTTTGGGTTAGCGAAACATATATAGTCCATCCTCCCCATTCGTTTTTTGCTCTCCACCTTTGAATCAATCCCTGAGCTGACAAATTTCTCCAACTGCGGTGATAAGCTACTGAAAATTTAGGGCTTATCCTATCTCCATACGAGGGGCTTGCTGCAATTTCTAAAGCGTGAAATTTATGCCTTATCTCAGTCATAGCTTTAGCTGCTTCAAGGTCTTGCTTACATTGCTCTTCAAATAGCCTATGGTCATGTTCAAGCCACTTTTGTTCCCGCATTTCAACAGTTTCAATGCTACTTGGGCCGTATGCCTTAGCAACTTGCCATATAAGCCCGACTCTATTGTATCCGTCTGGGTAGATACTAACCAGCACCTTGAGAATTGCTTTTTGTAGCTGGCTTAATCTCTTATTGTTAATTTCGCCATTCTTAACATTAAGACAGTTATTCATTTAACACCCTGTTAATCACTTTTATATCGCCATTCGCTAAATTCAAAGTGGACTCCATTCCTTAATGTGAAGTCGCAAGTTTTTCCTTTGAGCGGGTTGTTGGGATTCTTCGGTGTTTTTGCTTTGTAGGCATAGGCTGTTTTCATATTCATCGAGATATACAGTCTCGGCAACTGAGCACTAAATCCCCTTCCCCTCGCCAGCATCCTTGCATCGTCTTTTTGTAAGAATATAACGGCCACTCCCCCACCGATAGCATCGTGAATAGCTTGCTGCTCTTCCGATATTCGGTAGAAGGGGTCGCCGACATCAATGTAGTCAAATATGCTCAGAATGCCAGGACGTATTTTCTGCAAGTAGCCAGGTTGAATAACCCTGGCGTTGAAATTCCAATCGTCAATATACTTGGTAGGCTCGATGTTCTGAAGTCTCTCGTTTAGCTCTTCAGCCGATAGTTCATTTGTCCAATAATCAATAGCCCATTGATCGTCATTGTTCCTTATGATATTCACGGCCAGAGCTGTCTTGCCACTATCGGTAACGCCAGCAAAGTTGAGCAAGTTCCCCGGATATACACTGAAGTGATTGTGAATGTCGAATGGTAGCCATAGGTCTAGGGGCTTGCCTAGAGCTGCAACCTTGTAGTTAATAACATCGTTTTGGCTTATCTGCCTATATTTCTTTCCATCCGTAGGGTGTTTCTCAATCTCCCCCTTCTCGTTTTCCAGATAGTCTAGCAATCGCCACCGGTAACGCTTATCTTCAGGTGCAGATACTCCAAGCTCATAATCTAGTGTTCTTACTTCCCAATACCTAAATCCCTGAGAACTCACAAACCGCCTGACATCATCAATTCCAAAGTTGTGACTTCTTTGTGACTTTTTTGTGACTTCTGAACTTAAATTCTCGCTTAAAACACAGTCTCTATTACTATTATATTCGTTAGTAGTAAGAGTCTTTAACGAAGGGAAATCTTCTTGAGAATGTCCCTGTTCTAGCCACTCTGTTATGTCCTTAGCGGTTTGGGGCACTTCTACTACTGCCAGGCTTCCAGCCGTGCCTTCTAGCGACTCTAAGACACCAATGGCGTGTTTTCTGCCCTCATTGTCGTTGTCGGGAACGATTATTACTTTAGCCCTGGATAGCATCTTGGAGTATTCTGGCTTCCACTTGCCCGCTCCAAACGGGTTTGTAGTAGCGATAAGCCCTAACGCCCAGAGGCTATCACAGTCCCTTTCGCCTTCCGTGATATAAATATTATCCCCTTTGGCTATAGCTCTCTTGATGTCGGGTAAATGGTATATGACTGGCTTGATGCCCTGGATATTCCATGCCCAATCGCCGTTACTATCAGGTCTGCGAGCCTTGAAGGTTTTAGGTTTGTAACGAACTACCTCAAATAGAAGCTGCCCGTTTTCATCGTGATATGGATAGGTAGTCTCTATTGTGGGTGTTGGGGAATCAGACAAGAATAGGTCGCCTTCGGACAAGTCAAGTTTGGTGAGTATTTGTGAAGTCTGGCAACCTGCTTTACAGTGGAGCAATACTTTATGGTTGTCCAGGCTAACTGATAGTGAAGGGTCGTGATCATCATGGGCAGGGCACAGGACATTGTAACCATTCTTGATTCTCTGGCGTGGCTTTGCGGGAAACAGGTCAAGGAATTGGTCAAGGTTCTCGAATTTACTCATTGACTACCCCCTTTCCTTGCCTTCGCTTCCGCCGGCATTCACTGCAACGTTTGGGTAGATTCAGTTTGCGGTCAGAATAGAATTGCCTTTCGCCAACGGTAAGGATAAAGCCAGCACCACAATCACAGCACTTGATGATTTGGTCGTCTGGATTCTCTCTTTGAGGATTTCTCTCCATTTTCTTTTCTCTCCTGTAAAAGTGTTAACATTCTCTAACAATATCAATTCGACTTTGTTAAGGATTCTCAGAGTCCTTAGTGGGTATGACGGTAATGGGTATGACGGCAATTTGTTGCGTGCTTGCCTCTTGGGGTTCGGCTAAACTCTTCTGTGCTTGCTCCTGAAGGGCTAATAGAACTTTAGACGGCCCAATCTCTAGCACATCACGCCTCCCCCACAGCTCAGGGTTCTTACGTTCTGCTCTCCAAGCATTAGCCATCCAGTATTGAGGCTTCTTTCCCGCTTTATCTATCCTAGCAATCGTCTCTGCCTGTGCCTTAGCTTCAGCCCTTTTTAATTCCTGAAGAAACTGCATGTATATCTCATCGTCCTCCCCTTTAGGGTTTTCGCCTCTTGCCACCCAATCATAATAAGCTCTTTCACTAATACCAGCAGCCATACAGGCTGTTTTGATATAGTTACCATTCTTGATATATTTAACAATAGTACCCCTGGTATTCTCATCCAGTATTTTAGATTTTCTACCCATAATAAGTTCTCCTTTTCTTAGCTTATAAGTCCTGTCATACTAGCTTGACAGAATCGTAGAGTAGTGTTAGTCTATTAGTATGAACCAGTTACCTGAAAGGCTGTTTGTTATAAGCCTATTGCCTTTTGCCTTGCTACTTCCACCTGATACAGATACTTGGGGACGGAAGATATGGGCAGGAATAGGCTACCCCATTGCACTATGTCTTTCGCCACTTGGTATATTTGCTGCGATTCTTTACTGCGTAGTTAAATTCTTTTATCGGGGATTCGGTATAAAAGACTTAAAGGCTAAAACCGAGGAATCTAGCTTCCTGATATAGCATCGGGATACAGGTTAATAAGTTCCTGTTTTTGTTCATCGGTAAGCTCATTCCAATTCTTATCAAAGTGAGCCTGAGCGATAACATTACGCACAGTCTTTTCAGCTAGTTCTCTATCTTTCCCTCGCTGCAATTCCTTGCGTTTTTCAGTAACGTAATCCTGATTCTGATATACGAAGAGACTCAACCAATCCCTTTCACCTTCTGCTATATCCATAAGCTGCTTGACAATAGCGATTGTCCTTGCAGGGTTAATGGCATACCATCCCTTTCTTATTGTTGCCATATCACCCGTAGCTGCACCAGCGACTATATTCGCTATACCCCCAGGCCATGTCAAGCCAGGGAGATTGCCACTCATAATATCTGCTAGGCTCTGTAGGGACATTGCACCAGAATATAACATTGCCCTGACTCGTGTTTTCCTTTGCACAGCATATAATGCCCCGGTTAATGCCAAGAACGTCAATACTTGAGGATTGAAAACTGGCTTGGCTTTTGGTGGCTCTTTACCAGTAGCCTTAGCATAATCCGTATAAACTCTAGGTGGTGTTCCCTTGAACCAGCGTGTCGCTAATTCCACAAAGTTTGTCGGCCAAGTAGTTAAAACTCCTAATACACGCCCTGGAGCAGTTTGCGTCCACATAGCACCCCCCATCTTCGTATAAACATATTGTGTTCTTTCGGCAACCTCATCACCCCTTTTAATAGCCCAACTACGGGGTAATCCATTGGCTTTAGCCTCAGCGTATCCTGCCAAGAAAGCATCGCTAACATTCTGTCTATCGGCTTGCCTGAATAGAAATAAAGCCTTATCTTGAATTGATTGAGCGTAATGGCTAACAAAAGCCTTATCCACGCCTGGCAAGTAGCCTATCTTACGACTTCGTAAGACTGTTGATTCCCTTAGAGCATTCTTGCCCTCCTCCGTAAAACGCAATCCTATTCCCTTAGCAAGATATTCTGGCCCGACTTCAGCCAGAGTTAATCCATGCTGTGATAGATTTTTAAGGGCAGATGCAGGACGAGCACCAAGCCATGCTGTGTAATACCAACCAGTCATTCTATACGCCATTATTCCAGCAGTATTCCCAGAAGGAAATAACAAATCTGCTACCTTTTTCCCACCTGGGAGTTTTCTAATATGCTTGGTCAATTCTCTTAGGTTTTGGTTTAGAGCTTGGTCAGTTTCAGTAGGTCGTCCTGTTAGTCGAGTAGTATATTCCCGTAACGCCTTTACAGCTCTAGGCTCTAAGTATCTCTCGTAAATCCTGATACGCTTAATTAGGGGTTCATAGTAATACTTCTTTAAGGCTCGTGCCTGATATGCTTCAGCAGCCCTGAATGGATCTTCAACCAAGCCCGCAGTCCTGCCTAATCGCTCTTGAAGATAAGGCATGAATACTGTCTTGGGGGAGATAAAGTTAAATGCCCTCACTAGCTCAAGGTCTAGGGGATGCTTCTCTTTTAATTGTTGCGTCATGTCGGCTTCAAAGATATGAGTAATATAGTTTCCCCTTCTCCTTATCGAAGGTAGTTCTAGTTTGTCAGCCCAATCATCAAAGTATTGCTTGAACCATGTTACAGCTCGTTGCTCATTGGCTGTTAAATCAACCTTTTTTGCTGGATTCTCTATAGCCTGAAAGACAATAGCCCGCCTATCCCTTGGGACTAATTTCTCAATTTCCTTTAATCCTTTAGCAAAGGCTGTCCTTGCCTCATTCATAAGAACTTCGGTAAAGATAGTAGGCTCATATATTTCGTGATATAAACCTATCTTTTCCCAAACTGCACGAGCTGGTCTCAATCCCTCTAATAATCCAATATCCTGTAGTGTGGGGATTTTATCAATGAAATTCTCACTTAAAGGAAGTATCTCGTTAAGAATCCTCTCAGCACTCGGGATTCTCGGAGGTCTGCCATATTTAGCTGCGGGTAAGCGAATTATCACATCATTAAGTAGAGAAACTTCCCCGGCCGTCATTTCATCAATGTTACCCTTTCCCACTGTGGTTTTAGCCAGCTTCTTGAACTCAGGTGTTAATTGCCCGTCCTTAGTTATTAGTAATCTCCCCTTAGCAATCTCTATCATCCCCTGCTTTTGGTCTAATGTAGATGGTGAGGTAAAAGCAGGCAATCCCTCTGTCGTTGCAACGGTTTCAGTAGGATAAATCCCTCGTTCTCCTAGTGTGGTAGTTCCCCATTCGGTAGAAGTTCCTGTTTCTTGTAGGACTCTATTAGCTATTTCAAATAGTGGCCCTGTTGTAGTATCTCCTGTGCTACCATTAACTTTCTGCTTTATTGCGTCTAGCTCCCCCAATGTGCCTTCAAGAATGGCTATATCGGCACGGGTCTCCGCCATTATAGCTTTCATATCCTGGGCACGTTCAATTAAGTTCTTGAGGTATTCATCAGGATTCACTCCAGCAGCACGGGCAATAGGTTCTAGCTTTAATTCTTGGGCTATTTCGTCAAGAGCATATTCCCACCTAACCCTTTTACCATCAGGTGTTAATATCTCCTTCTTCGGCTCTCTGCCCCAATATTTCTTGTATCGCCCTTTAGTGATATAAGCAAGTTCGCCCTCTGCCATCTTAGCAGTAGGGATTATCTCTATCATCTTGACTATTCTAGGGGATAATTCCGCCTGCAATGCTTCTAGGGTAGCTCTGCCCTCATCTATCCTGTTTGAGACCTGTTCATATTTTAAGTCCAATCCTTCTAATACCTGAGTGGCATCATCACGGCTTAACTCGCCTGCTACCCCTCGTAATTGTTGGAGCTTGGCGTAATCCTCCATGCTGGCTGTAACTGGCTTCCCAATACTCTTTTGAGAGACTACCTTTTGTGGCACTCCCATCATGCCAGCCTGTTCACCCACAATTGGTGCAGTTGGGACTTCGGGGGTTACAGGAGCGACTTCGGGTGCGGTAGGTTCTACTGCGGGGGTAACTTCAGGTCTTTTAACATAGTATCCCTGCAATGATGTGCTTTTCTCAAAGCCCATTGCCTCTAATTGTCGTATCTGAATTACAGTCTTAGGTCGGCTTACAAGCCAGCCACCCTCCAGCCATTTCTTAACAAGGGATTGCGTTGATGTGGTTACTTGGGCAGGGACTTGGGTTGCAGCCACTCCAGTAGCAGCCGTAGCACTAGGTGGGATAGTTGGGGGAACTCCGCTAGACGGAACTGCTATTGGACCGCCAGCTTGAGTAGGTGGAGTTACTGGCGGGGGAGTAGTTGCCGGTGGTACTTGTGTGGGTGTTCCTGATGTGAGCAAGCCTGCTATCCTGTTAATGTCGGGGTGTTCCCCTCTTAATCTCCAATCCAAAACAGTCTGTAATCCCCGATGAATGTTGCTGCTGCTTGTTTGGGCTTCGAGTAATAATTGCCTCAAAGCAGTAAGGTCTTGTGCCTTTCGTAAAGCCATTTGGGTTTGCCCAGTTTCTTGAAGGTGTTGCAATGCCAATTCAGCATTTTTAATCTGCTCGCCTATTCTTATGGCTTGCTGCTCATATAAGTATGCTTTCCCAAGTTCCTGTGTGATGGCATTAAAACTTCCAAGAGCCTGCTTCCCTCCCACCTCACCAAGCCTCCCTGCTTGAAACGCATTATAAATCTCCTGATAGCCACTTGTTTGCTGGTATGCCCTCCATAACTTTAGTTCTGAGATTGTTAGATAGCGTGGTTTAGGGGCTTGGTATATGGGTATAGGTTGGTTAGTCTTAGGGTCGAATAGAACCGTTTGTAAGTTACCTTTATCCCCTGGCACTACAATTTTCCCTGGCTTGGGAAGCCCCGTGAGACTACTGGGTAACCTATTAAATAAACTGGCTAATGGACGCTGGAATATTTGGGCTAGGGCTGTAACTCCTGCTTGGAGCATATAGGCAAAAGTCCCCACTAAACCAATAACCCCCAATATTTCAACGATCGCAGGAGCAACTTCACCCGTTTTTGAGTCTATTCTCCTCCTGGTAAGGAAATTCATTATTGCACCATACACAGGAACGTCCAATTCCCCGTAACCCGCAGCGTACTGAGGGTTAGCTTCGTATGCTTTCTTTATAAAATAACTACGCAAATACTCAATGGTTTTATCATCAAATTCATTTGTTTCTAGGTTTACCCCGCCAATCTTTTCACCACTTGCATAAACATCAACATCTCCAGTAGGACTAAACCCGAAGGTTAGGCCAATGCCTGTATCTAGAGCAGCTTGGCTGGGTGTTATTATTGTTGCGACTTTAGTTTCAGGGTTATATTTATAATATCTTGGTGTGGGTTCATCGCCCCTACTAATATCTGCCTGCTCTAATTCT
>Ga0307378_10005675_pt1 | contig 17312 bp, 8 predicted proteins | sample UN1MG_FD_202238 | JGI IMG/M metagenome (GOLD analysis project Ga0307378, IMG submission 202238) | Soil microbial communities from Risofladan, Vaasa, Finland - UN-1 | ecosystem: Environmental > Terrestrial > Soil > Coastal area > Acid sulfate soil | place: Finland: Risofladan, Vaasa | collected... | reverse complement strand
TTTATGACGCAGCCGAGCGACTTCTCCTCGAGGGTGCTCAGCCCCGCGCGGATGTTGCCCGGCGAGGGATTGGCGTAGCGCAGGTCCGTGCCGTGGTCGTGGGCGATCCGCACGTAGTCGGCGATCCGCGCGAACAGGCGGCGCCGGATCTCGGGGTCGGCGATGCGCGACTCCAGCGCCGCCTCGGCGCCGATCATCTCGGGGATCTCCGAGAGCATCGTCGTGGCGCCCAGTTCGACCAGGCGGTCGCTGACCAGCCCGACGGCGGGGTTGGCCGTGATGCCCGAGAACGGGTCCGACCCGCCGCACTCCAGGCCGACCACCAGGCCCGCGGCGTCGAACGGCTCGCGCGACTGGGCGGCGACGAACGCCTCCATGTCGCGCACGTGTGCGTCGGCGGCCTCGAAGAGCCTCGCGGCGCTGCCGATCTCCTGGATGACCAGCGTGCGGACGACGCGGTCCTCGGCCGGCACGCGCTCGGCGACGTCGGCGGCGGTGACGTTCTCGCAGCCCAGCCCGACGATCAGCGCCCCGCCCACGTTCGGGTTGGCGCACGTCCCGGCCAGGGCGCGAATGACCTGCTCGCGGTCGGCGCCCATGTGCGTGCAGCCGTGCTGGTGCGTGACCGCAATGACGCCCGGATGCCCCCGCGCGACGCGCTCGACGATGGAGTTCGCGCACGAGACGCTCGCCATCGCGACCACGTGGTTGCGGACACCGAACGAACCGCCCCGGCGATAGCCTCGTACCTGGATCTCGCTCATGACGGCCTCCGGTCAAACCGCGCTGTCGAGGTTGTGCACGTGGACGCACTGGCCCGGCTGAATGTCGGCGCTCGCCGTGCCGATCGCGTAGCCGTACTTGTACACCGGCCGGCCCGCGGCGATGGGAGCCAGGGCCAGCTTGAAGCCCGCCGCGACGGCCTCGGTGAGCGTGACGGTCCGCTCGCCGCCGACGCCGAGGACATACTCGCCGGGCGGCATGTCCACCAGCGCGGTGGCGACGTTGTCGCGGTCGCTCAGTATGACGGCGTGATCGGTCAGACGCTTCTCGGCGGTCATGTGGGACCTTCTTCCGTGGGGCGCGGCGGCGGCTCGGCGGGCAGTATACCGCCGCGAGACGGCGGGCGCCTGCATGGGTTTCGCTTCAGTTTCCGCTCCCTCGGGGCCGATCTGGGTGCAGGAGTACGTCCGCGCCCGCCGAGGGCGCCAGCGAAAGGCCACGACCGTGCGCATCGCCCTGTTGTATCCGCCGCCCAGGATGCTCGCATCGCCCCCGGCCGACGGCCAGGTCGATACGGGCGACGCGTCCCTTGCGCCGTACGGCCTGCTGTCCCTGGCGGCCCAGGCGCGGCGCGCGGGATACCCCGTGAAGGTCCTGAACCTCTCGACGTTCGCCTGGGCGGACGTGGAGGCGGCGGTTGCCGGGCTGTCGGCCGACGTGTTCGGCCTGAGCTGCTTCACGTCGAACCGCGTGGGCGTCGCGGCGACGGCGGAGTGTGTCCGCCGGCACCACCCGGATGCGCACGTCGTCGTGGGCGGGCCGCACGTCTCGGCCCTGCCCGTCGAGACGCTGCAGCACTGGCGCGCGGTGGACACCGTCGTGGTCGGCGAGGGCGAGCGGACGTTCCTGGAGCTGCTGGGGCGGCTGGAGGCCGGCGCGGGCACCTCGGGCATCGACGGGGCGGCCTGGCGCGACGGCGAGGAGGTCCGCCTGGGCCCGCCGCGCGAGCGGATCGGCGACCTCGACACCCTCGCGCCCGTGCACGACGAGTTCCCGTACAACGTGGTGCTCACGTCCCGCGGCTGCCCGGGGCGGTGCACGTTCTGCGCGAGCGGCACGATGTGGGGCAGGCGGCTGAGCTTCCACAGCGCCGGCTACGTGGTGGACTCGATCGAGAAGGCCCTGGCGCAACTGCCCACCCCGGCGATTCTCATCAAGGACGACACCTTCACCGCCAACCGCGGGCGCGCGATGGCGGTCTGCCGGGAGATCCGCCGGCGCGGGCTGAGGGTCCTCTGGAGCTGCGACACGCGGGCCGACGTCCTGGACGAGGAGCTGCTGCGCGAGATGCGCCTCGCCGGCTGCCAGAGGATCAGCCTGGGCGTCGAGTCCGCCGCGCCGGAGATCCTCAAGAGCATCCGCAAGCGCGTCACGCCCGAGCAGGTGCGCCAGGCGACCGACCTCGCCAGGCGGTTCGGCCTTCGCGTGCGGTACTACATGATCGCCGGCAACCGGGGAGAGACGCCCGAGACCTTCCGCCGGAGCGTGGAGTTCCTTCAGACCGCCCGCCCCGACGAGTATGTCTTCAGCATCCTGAACGTCTTCCCCGGCACGGAGGAGTTCGAGATCTTCCGCCGAGCCGGCCGGCTCGACGCCGAAACGTTCTTCCAGGGCGACTTCGTGGAGTACTGGGTCCCGCCGCCGGAGCCGGTCCTGTCCGAGCTGCTCCGCCGCCACTGCGGCCTGAAGACGACCGGGTCCGCCCGCTCCGTCGAGCAGTGCCGCGCCGTCCTCGACCGCCTGCCGGACCTGCCCGCCGCCCTGCTCGATCTGGGCGCCGCGCTCTTCCGCGAGGGCGAGCTCGACCCGGCCGAACGCTGCCTCCGCCGGGCGATCCAGCTCGGCTACCCGATCCCCGAACTGGCGGAGAACTACCTGGCCGGCATCCTCGGACGGCGCGGCGACCTGGCCGGGATGCAGAAACTGCTGCGGCAGGCGACCGACCGCGAGCACCCGCATCCGCTGGTCGTCGCCAACGCGCGGGCGCTGGACGCCTGGCTCGCCGCCGGCGGCCCGCGAAGCGGCCGGAAGCTCGACCTCGCCATGCGCCACGACTTCCAGCCCGTGACCCCGGCGGTCCAGCCCATCGCCCCCGCGCCCCTGCCGCCCGGCTACCTCGACTGGGCGGAAACGCCGGCCGACGTCCGCGCCGCCAGCGTGGCGTGAGGGGCCCGGCCTGAATGCCCCGGCTCGCCCCGGCAGGCGCAGGACGTTCCCGACGGCATGCCGCGTTCCGGCGCCCGCGCTACTTCCCCTCTTTCAGCACGGCCAGGGGCAGGCGGCGGTCGTACTGGCCGGCGGAGTCGGGGTGCTGGCGGTCCTTGGTGGCGGCCTTGACCTTCGCGCGGACGTACTCGACGATCTCCCCGGCGTCGACGATGCCGTTGGCGTCGGCGTCGGCGGCGCCCTTGAGCCCCTCCAGCAGGTAATACGTGAAGACGCCGTGCCCGCCTCCGTAGTCCTCGGACTCGTGCGAAAGCTCCCGGGCCTCGCTGGCGGTGAAGACCAGCCGCCCCGCCTCGGCCAGCGCGAGCTGGCGGAGGTACTGGTGCACGGGGTTCTGCCCGCCGGCGCGGGCGCCTTCGGGCGCGATCGCCCCGGCGTGGCAGGCGTCGGCAAGGACCACCACCCGCCGCGCCTTGACGTACCGGCGAAGGGCCATGTCGATGTCCCACATCGGAAACGCCGTCGAGGGCATGTGGTCCGGCTGGGTGTCGTGGCAGAGCATGAAGAAGTTGTCGCTCTGGCCCTGGCGCATGCCGTGGCCGGAGAAGAAGATCACGACGAGGTCGTTCTCCTCGGCGCGGGAGAGGAACTCGAACAGCGCCCCGCGGACGTTGCGTACGGTGGCGTGCTCGTCGAACAGGCAGAGCGTGCGGTTGGGATCATAGCCGCCGGAGAGGTCCGACCGAAGGAACTCCGCGAAGGCCTGAGCGTCGCGTGCGGCGTACTTCAGTTGCGGGAGGTCCGGCTCGGCGTGGGCGTAGCGGCTGATGCCGATCACGACGGCCCATCGCTTGCGGATGTCCGACAGCGGCGTCTCCCCGACGCAGAGGTAGCCGATCTCCTTGCGGGCCAGTTCGGCGCGATCGGGGGGCCCGGCGTCCGACAGGACCAGCTCGATCTTCCCCGCCCCCTTGCGGAGGTGGGCGGTGAACTCGAATCTCTTGACCGACGGCGCGCTGGTGTCGATCAGCGGCACCGGGCCGGCGGACATGCCGTTGAGCTTCCAGGCCAGCCGAATGGGCCGGTCCACGCCGCTGACGTTCCCGCTGACCTCGGCGCTCTGCTCGGAAAGGATGACCTGCCCCGGGCGGGTGACGTGGAGCTGCATTCCGTGGCCCTCGGCGACGCGCGTCAGGCCCTTGGCGGCCAGGTCCGCCGACAGCGCCCGCAGGAGCACGTCGTTGTCGGCCGAGATGCGGCTGGTCACCTCCTCCAGCGTCCGCGTCAGGGCGTAGCCGATCATCGGGCCGAGCTGCTCCTCGCTCTCGGTGACGGCCTTCTCCGGGCAGCGGCTGCCGCTGTGGTAGGTCTCGATGAGCCGCCCGGTGGGGCTCAGCACGTCCACCGCGAGGTCCATGTCCACGTACCGGTAGTTCGCCGAGCCGCCGAGGACGGCGTAGAAGAAGCCCGTGCCCAGCGTCAGCATCGTGCCGCTGAGGGACAGGCGCACGTACTGCCGCAACGTCACCCGCGGGCGGCAGACCAGGTGCAACTGCGACCGGTCGCGCGGCGCCTCGGCGGCCACGTCCTGAAACAGCCCCGCCTGGGCGACGTACCTGCGGCACAGCTCGGTCAGGCGCGGCCCGGTCAGCCAGTCGAGCCGGATCGGGTGGGCCGTCGGGCGGAAGTAGCGGGTCTCCGGGTCCAGGGCGAAGTCGTAGCGGGTCAGTTGCGCCGGCTCGACCACCGCCAGGGCGGGCAGCCGCTGCATCGCGGGCAGCGGCGGGCGAAGCACCTCCAGGCCCTTCCGCGAGCAGCCGGGCGCCCACGCCAGCATCGCCGTCCCAGCCGCGAAAGCCCAACAGTTCCACCGTTTCATCGTCGTCGCCCCTTTTCCGGTCCACCGTCGGCGGGACCGGTCGGCCACCCAGTGTAATGCGCCCCGGCCGGACTTGTGCGCCCGGGACCCCCGAACCGGACGCCGCCCTACTTTCCCACCCCGGCCGACGGCAGGTAGCCCCGCTGGTTCAGCGCGCGGCGCAGCCGGGTGTGCAGCGGCATGGCCGGCGCGGTGAACGCCAGGCGGAAGCCCACGTCGGCAAAGCCTTCCGAGGCCCGGGCGGGGTCCGGCACGTAGGGCTCGGCCAGGCTCAGCGCGGGCGCCGACAGGGCCGAGCCGCCGATCACGCGGACCGAGCCCGGGGCGGACTGGACGAGCTTGCGGATGTCCTCGGCGGCGGGGTTGGTGAGCTTCCCGGCCGCGGCGGCGTCCTCGAAGGTGAACTCCGCCACGTTGCCCACGAGGTGGTGGAACGTGCGGGCCTTGCTGACGCCGACCCGGGCGAACCAGAGCAGCCCATCGTCCAGGTCCGTCCTGGCCTGGGCGTCTTTCCGCTCCTGCCGCGGGGCGAAGTCCTTCGGCCAGAACGCCCCGGCGTCGGGATAGGCCTGGTCCACCATCGCCCCGATGGCGCCGGACTCCTCGAGCTTGCGGATGTTCGCCTGCTGGCGGGCCCACGTCTTGTCGCGCAGGTTGGGCGTGGCGGCGGGGTCGGCCTTCTCGTAGGTCTCGTAGGCGCAGGCCCATTCCGCCGCCGTGGGCAGGCGGGCGCCGAGCAGCGCCGCCAGGTACGCCGCCGCGTGGATCGAGACGTGCTGCATCGGGTCGTCGCGCCGCGGCGTGCCGGGGTCGATCCCCTGGGCGTAGAACTCCTCGCTCTTCAGCCCCGGCGGCATCCGGCACCAGCTCGTGGCGTGGACCAGCCCCGTATCGCCCTCGGCGATCTGCCAGACCCGCGGGCCCGGCCGCGTGTCGTCGTCGCGGCTCTCGTACGTGGGGAGCATGCCCCGGAACTCGTTCCACCGGGCCTTGGCCTTGACGACGTCGGCGAACAGGCCGACCGTCACCTCCGTCGTGCAGAGGTACGACGGCGCCTGGCCCGGCGGCTCGATGCGGACGAACTCCAGCGAGTGCCGCTCCCCGCCGGAGGTGATCCACGTGTACTTCGCCGAGCTGCCGTCGGCGGCGGCCTCGACCCCGACGCCCGGCAGCGCGGCCGCCAACGCCGCCTTGGAGAGGTCCGCCCCGGTGTCCTGCGATTCGGCGATCTTGCCCAGCTCGGCGAGGAACTCCGCGACGGGCCCCGCCGACACGACGCCGCCCAGGGCCTTCGCGGCGGCGAGGAAGTCGTGGACCTCCTTCCGCACGGCCTGGTCGTCCAGCGTCCGGGCCCCCGCGAGCACCTTCTGGCGGAACCGGTACAGGCCCACGCGGAACCGGTTGATCGGCTGGAGGGCTGCGAGGTCCCCCGAGCCGGGACAGAACTCGACCATCTGACGGATCGCGTCATCGCTCTCGGCGGGGTCGGTCCGGCCGGCCAGATAGGTCTCCCACCGCTTGCAGGTCGAGGCGGTCAGCTCCTGCTGAAGCGCGCCCCTTCGAGGGCCGTCGGGCAGGAGGGCGTACGCGGCGGCCAGGGCCCGGTGGATGTGACGCTCCCGCTCCAGCTCCGCCGGCGTCGCCGGCCAGGGCGGAGGCAACTGCCCCAGCCGCCTCCACGCCGCCCGGGCCAGCTCAAACCGTCCCGCGACGGCCCGGACCGCCTCCGCCGCGAGGGCCTTGCGGTCCGTCGAGCCGGCGACCTCCGCCAACCGGTCCAGGCGCTCGGTGACGGCCTGGAAAACGCCCTGCACGGCCGCGTCCTTCCACGCCGGCCGGGCGCGAACCTCCGCGTACGTCTGGGCGATGGCCTTGGCCGGCGGCTGGGGGGCCTCGTCGAGCAGGGCGCCCTGGTCCAGCGCGTCTTTGACGCGCGACAGGGCCGTGACGATTGCCCCCACCTCGTCGCGCCAGGCGTCGAACTCCGCCGCCAGCTTCGTCCACTCCGCCTGGAACTTCGCGTCCCGAGCAAGGCCCTGGTCGGTCCACTTCAGCAGGGCCACCCCGCGCGAGAGCACCTTCTCGCGCTGGGCCAGCAGCGGCCTGCCGCTCAGCCGGCGGCGCCAGTCCGGGTCGCCTTCGGTGTCCGGCAGGGCGGCCTTCAACTCGCCGTCGAGCTTCTCGAGGCCCGCCCGGATCGCCTTGACCATCGGGCGGAGCTTCGCCAGCGACTTGGCGTCCCGCGTGATCTCCTTCAGCCGCTCCTGCCAGGTGCGGTTGAGGACGTCGGACTTCGAGGAGACCTCTTTCGGCAGGTTCTCCACGAACGCGGCCACGCCGCCGAGGTACCCCAGCAGGACGTCGTTGACCTGGTTGTTCAGGTCGGCGGGTCGCCGCTCGAATTCCGGGACGGCCTGCTCGATCTGCTCCTTGGCCAACCGGTTCCAGGGCTTGCGGCAGATCGCGTCGAATTCGCCCCGCATCGCCGCGGCCTGCTTGACGTAGGCGGCGGCGTTGGGGTCCCTGTGCTCGTCCTTCAGGAGCTGGATGGTCTTCCCGATGGATGCGAACTGCTCGGCCTGGCGCTTCTTCCAGTCGGCCGTCCTCGGGTCGGCGTCCGGACTGACCGGCATGTACTTGTCGCCCTGGATGGCCGCCAGCCACCGCTCGAAGACCGTTCCGCCCCGGACGTCGTCCTCGGTCCAGCTCCGCACGGGCGGGTCGTGCTCGAGCATGGCGGCGTCCAGCCCGTCCCGCCAGCCCGGCTTGACGAACGCGGCCAGGTCGGCCGCGAGCTTCTCGATCGGCGCCAGCCGCCGCCGCATCGCCTCCAGGTCGCCGCCGTCGCCGCCGGTGCCCTTGTCGAGGGTCCGGGCCTCGACGTACTTGCCGAACTCCTTCAGCAGCGGCGGGCCGTTCGCCTCGACGGTGCGAACGTCCTCCGCGAGCCGCCCCCACGCCGCCGCGAGGCGCTCGGCCTGCCGGCCGGCGGCCACGACCTCGTCCACCTTCATCGCCAGGCCCGGCGCCAAGCGGACGTCGTCGGCCGCCGAGCCGACGAAGTACGCCTGCTTCTCCCAGCCGCGCTGCTGGAACTGCCCGGCCAGCTCCTTCAGCCTCTTGCGCGTGGCCCATCCCTCGGCGCTGAGGGCCTCGCGGATGGCCCGGACCTGGTCGCGGGCCTTGTAGATCTGCTCGATGACCCGCGGGTCCTTGCGGACCTCCTTGGGCGGGCGGGTGGCCATCAGCCGAAGCGTCGAGCCGCCGATGTTGGCGAAGCGGCGCGGGTCGAGCTTCTCCTCGCCGTTGAGGACCTGCTCGAGGACCGGCAGGATCTCCTGCAAGAGGCCCGGGTCCTCCCGCCAGCGGTCCACGCGCTGGCGGTCCAGGTCGGCCAGGAACCGCGCGCACCAGGCGTCGAGGTTGGTGCACAGCTCCTCCCACGCCTCGGCCGCCTTCGGGTCCATCGTGACGCGCGGGGGCGGCCGGCCGTCGGGCCTGCCCGGGCCGCCCGACGGCCAGAGCGACATGGCCGCGATCAGCAGCCCCAGCAGGACCAGGGCCGCGACGACCGCAAGGGCCGCCATCCGGAAGCCCCTGCTGCGCCCCAGGGCGGCCAGCTTGCCGGAGACGTCCAGCGCCTCGATGCGCAGCCGGCTGGTGGCCGAGTGCGCGTCGGGCCTGATGACGATCTCCTCCCCCCGGCCCTCGCGAGAGGCCTCGACGAGCTGCCGCGACCGGTCCAGGAAGCCCTCGTCGAGGTTGTAGGGGATCTCGCTGGCCAGCGGCAGCGCCTCGCGGGAGGCCTGGAAGCAGAAGAACTGCTGCGGGTACGGGTGCCCGATGAAGAGGTCCAGCCACGGCTCGTCGAGCGGGAGGATCACCCAGACCTCCACGTCCGGGTCGATGCGGCCGAGAAGGAAGTCCAACCACTGGAGGACCGCCTCGGCGGGCGGGTCTCCGCAGACGGGCACGCGCATCTGGATCGGCCGGGCCTCTTCCCGCAGGGCCTCGTCGCTCCCGCGGAGGTAGGCGGGCATCTCCCGCTCGATCTGGTAGAGGATGCGGAACAGCCCCTCCTGGTCCGGGCCCAGCTCCGCCCGGTCGGCCAGGGCCGCGAGCGTACGCGGGGAAACCACGTAGGCGTTGTCCTCGCCGCCCGCCGGCTCGGCCAGGGCGCGGTACTCCGTGCGCGCCTCGTCCAGGATGGAGAGGACCTCCCCGGCCGTCCGGACGTCCACGCAGCGCTGCTGAATCGCTTCCAGGCGGGGGAGCACCTCGCGGACGGCCCAGCGGAGCGGCCGGCCGAGGCACTGGGCGCAAACCACCATGGGGTACCGGGCCCGGCCCTTGCCGTCGGTGCTGGACCACAGCCGCCCGAGGATCACGTCGCGGGGCGTGCGGCAGACGAACACGTGACGGAAGCCCGCGTGGCGCTGGGCGTCGGTGAGGTTGTCCCACGCGCCGGAGTCGATCGTGCCTCCGATGCCCTGGACGTAGAGGAGCTGCTTGAGGGACGCGAGGTGCTCGGTCTCGATGCCGATGTCCTCGATGTGGTCGTCCCAGCCGGGGTGCTTGCCGAAGGCGGCGAGGAACACCGCAGGCCTGGACCGGTCGTCTTTGTCGCGTCCCAACTTCACGTGGGCGCCTTCCTGGGTTCGCGTCGGGGCGGGCGGGTCACGGCCACTGGTCCAACCGGGGCAGCGGCTCGGGGAACACCAGCTCGATCCACAGCGAGCGCGCCTTGCCCTGGGGCTCCATGTCCTGGACGACCAGCTCCACCTTCCACGACTTGCCGTCCTGCGACCGCTTGGGGGCGTGGACCTCCGGCCGGTGAAGCAGGAGCAGGGCCGGCCACTGCCCCCCGACCGTGACGGTCCGGCCGATCTTCTTCTTCCCGTAGTCGTCGGGGTACCGGTAGAAGCGGAACTCCACCTCCTTGCCGGGGAAGTCGATCTTGCCGACCTCCTTGTCGCCCGGGGTGATGTTGATCGGGTCGCCCTTCGTGACGCCGTCCTGGACGACCTCCAGCGCCCCGTTCCAGTAGCCCACCGCGCTCTCCGTGGTGGCGGAGAGGACCTTCTGATCGCTGACGGGAAGGATGCGGACGCTGCACACCGCGGTCTGCCCGGCGGCCGGCAGGCCCGTCAGCACGGCCTTCACCTGCTCGCACCATCGGCGCTTGGCGTCGGCCAGGCCCTTGCCGCACAGCTTGTCGAGCTGGGCATCGATGATCGACAACTGGGTCCTGGCGCCGCCGCCGATGGCGTCGGGGCCGTACTCCTGGGCGATGCCGAGGATCTTGTCCAGCGCGTCCCGCGCGGTGAGCGCGCCGGGGGCGGTCTCGGGCGCCGGACCGACTTCCGCCGGCGTCAACTCCGTCTGGCCCGCCTGCGGTTTGGCGACGGGGAACCGCGCGAACCGGAGCAGGTTGTCGTAGGCCTTGTCCACGTCCACCTGGATCTCGTCGGCCAACAGGCGCAGCCCGGCGTAGCTGAGCTCCTTCCAGTACTTCTCGGAGATGTCCGAATCGGAGTCGTCCGGGAAGTCCATGAACTCCCGCTTGAAGCCGGCGGGGGTCTTCTGCAGGAGCTTCCGCCGGGCCACCTGGGCGTCGGCGCCCAGCTCGGACCACTTCGCCAGCCAGGCCTTCTTGCCGTTGCTCTCGTTGGTGATGTAGCCGGGCTCGCTCAGCCGCCGAATGCTCTTGTCCACGCGATCGGCGGTCGCGTCGTACTCCGCCTTCGCCCCGGCCGGAACGTAGGCCTGCACCTCCCGCAGGCTCTTGAGGATCGTGCCGCCCAGCACGGCGAGGTTCTTCGCCACCTCCTCGACGTTCAGCGCGATCATGTCGGCGTTGACCTTCTTCCAGTCCTTCTCCCGCGTGTCGTAGGCCAGGTCGGCCAGGACCTGCTTGGTCCAGTAGTCCAGGTAATGCGACAGGTGAGCGTTATAGGCGTCCTGCCGGGCCTTGTAGAGGTCCGCCAGCTCCTTCTGATTGATCACGTCGACGGACGGGGCCGCCTCCGGTATCGGCTTCGGCATGGCGTATTCGGCGATGGTCAGCCAGCCGGCGAATGTCGCCGCAGTCGCCTGGTGGTGGAACTGGCTGGGGAAGGTCTGGTCGGGCCCGAAGGCCGTCCCTCGAATCACCGGGCGCCGGATCTCGCTCAGGGCCTTGGCCTTGACGGCCTTCGTGACTTCCGCCTCGACGTCGGCGGCCGTCTTCGGGGCGTTCTCGAGCACGCCCTTCAGCAGCGTGTAGGTCCTCCTGCGCTTGGCGAGGCGGTCGTCGACGAACCGCGAGACGGCCGAACTCTCCCGGACCCGGAAGCCCTCGACCTGGAGGTTCTCCAGGTCCTCCACACGCCGGTTGGCGCCGAAGATGTCGCTGCGCACGTCCTTGACGGCCTGCTCCAGGCCCGCCATCTGCGGCACGTCGTCGCTCTTGGCCAGCTCCAGGTCCGCCAGCTCGTACATGTTCAGGCGCAGGGCATAGAGCCGCAGGCTGTCCTTCTTGACCCAGCTCCGCATCGCGTCGTTCTTGATCTGGACGACGGGCATGAACCGTGGGTCCAGCTTGATCAGGTCCTGCCTGTCCTCGGTCTCGGAGAACTTCCTCTGGAGGCCGTCCAGCGAGGCCTCCAGGCTGCCGGCCACGGCCTCCAGGTGCTTCTTGAGGCCCGTGGGCGCCGGGGGCTTCTTGCCCGGCCGGGCGGCGCGGATGAGCCGGTCGTGCGGACCTTTGGCCTGCTCGATCTGGTCCTTGATCATGTCGTCGTAGACGTCGGTGAGCATCCGCGAGCCGAGCTTGGCCGAGGCGATGGCCTGGTCGACCTTCTGGCCCTCGGCCAGGACCGCGCCGTGAAGCCTCCGCCAGTCCTCGGTGAGCTTGGTCAGGTCGGCCAGCGTGTCGGGCCGGGCCGGCTTGTCCAGGAAGGGATTGTCCAGGGCGATCAGCTCGGCCTCGGCGTCGCCGAAGGCGTTCAGGGCCCCCTTCAGCGTGGTGATCGCCTCCACGTCGCGTTCGGCGTCGCCGCCGGTCTCCCAGTACCGGATGAAATCGGCCACGCCCTTGTTTACCGTGGCGATGCCGACCTTGCCCGTCGGGCCCAGCAGCGGCGGCGGCCAGGGCTGGTTGCCCAGCTCCTGGCCTTCCTCGTCCCGGCCCGTGCCGTAGGTCCAGGCGAGGATCTGGTCGAAGCTCCGGGCGTCGTTCTTGCGGTAGCCGGCGAAGTCGCTGTCGCTCTGGAGGACGTAGGCGAACAGCGTGTTCGGGTCGATCCGGTCCTCGACCGGGTAGGCGGCCTCGGCCTCCAGCCTGGTGAGCTCGCCCAGCGCGGCGGTGGCCTTCCCGGACCACTGGGCGCCCGCGTCCAGCATCTTCTGGCGCGCCCCGTCCACCAGCGGCCGGAGGATCCCCGCCTCAAAGAGCACGCGCTGGGCGGTCCGGCGGTTGGCGTTGATGTCCGCCGCGAAGGTCGCGGCGAACCGGAAGATCCACGGCACGTGGATGTCCCTGCGGACGAGGTCCATCGTGTCGCGGTGGAACTTGCCCGTGTCGGTGGTTCCCTTGGGCGTTTCGATGGTCGTCCGGCCGTTGTAGACGTATCGTGACGAGCCCGCGAACTCCGTATCGACGATGGGCAGCCAGTAGTGGGTGTTCGGGATCCATTGCTCGTCGGCGGCGGCGGCTTTCCAGTAGCCCGCCTCGTCGCCGATGCTCCCCCGGAAGCTGGAGACGCCCCAGTACGTGAAGAACCCCAGCACGGCCAGCGCGAGGAAGCTCGTCACGAGCACGGCGACCTTCCGGCGCCGCTGCCGGCGCTTGGCGTTGGTGGCGTTGGTCACCAGGCCCTTCTCGCGGAAGACCTTGTTCATGAACAGGTCGCGAAGGAAGTAGGCCCGCTCGCGGTCCCAGACCTTCCCCTCCGGCAGCTTCTCGACCGGCACGCCGAGGGCCTCAGCCAGGTCGGCGTCCAACGCGTCGCCTTCCCGCATCGAGCTGGTGAAGTAGATGCCCCGAAGGAACAGCGGCTTGGCCGACCACTCCCCGGCCACGAAGATCATCTCCAGGTACCGCCGCAGACGCGGGGCGATGGTCATCAGGGCCCTGGGGAAGGCGTAGAGGGCGTCGACCTGGTCGGCCCGGCGGGCCGAGGGGTCCTCAGTGTTCACGGGGTCCAGCAGCAGCCCCATTCTCCGGCGGGTCAGGCGGTCGGCGACGGTCTGGAGGTGCTGATCGACCATCTCGGGGTTGAACGGCTGGTCCAGCGGGGCGGGGTTGGACCAGCCGAGCATCTGGTGCTGAAGGTCCGGGCGCTTGATGTCCTCGAAGAACTCGCGGAACCCGTTGATCAGGTCGCACTTGGTGATCATGACGAACACGGGGAACCGCACGCCGAGGGCGCGCTGGATCTGGTCGAGCTGCTGGGCGATCTTCGCGCCCTTCCGCTCGAGGTCCTCGGCGGTGTCCTTGATGAGCGAGTCGGCCGGGATGCACAGCAGCATGCCGTTGATGGGGCAGTTGGGACGGTTGGCGCGCAGCAGCTTGAGGAACTCCCGCCACTCGCTGGTCCCGCCCGGCTCGACCTCCTCGAACATCAGCCGCCCGGCCGTGTCCAGGATCACCGCGTGGTTCGTGAACCACCAGTTCATGTTGATCGTGCCGCCCACGCCCTGGAGCTGGTCCTGGAGGCCGGGCGGGAAGCCCACGTTGCAGTGGCGGATGGCCTCGGTCTTTCCCGAGCCGGGCTCGCCCACCAGGGCGTACCAGGGCAGGGAGTAGAGGTTTTTCCCGGCCGCCCGGAACTTCTCCACGCCGTCCTCGAAGTTCTTGCGGATGTCGTCGAGGCGAGCCCGGCGCCCGGGCTCGGTGACGCCCTGCGGGGTGGCGGCGCTGTTGGCCTTGAGGCTCTGCTCCATCGGCTTGGCCTTGCGCTTCCGCGCGCGCTGGACCAGCCAGCCGAACAGCCCCATCACCACGCCCATCAGGGCCGTGCCGATCATCACGTAGAAGAACATCTGCGGGGGCAGGAGCCGGTACATCAGCACCGTGACGGCCATGCCGCCCGCACCCGCCGCGCCGACCTTCGCCCCCGTGGGCATCGAACGGAAGTTCATCGTGCTACTCCTCCTTCGCCGGGGCCGTGGTGGGCGCCGTGGTCGGCGCAAGGGCCGGCATCCTGGGCGCGGGGATGGTCACGACCTCCGTGGGCTTCGGCGCCGCGGCCTCGTGGGCGATGATCTTCCGAAGCGCCCCCTGGAGGTCCGAGGCGGTCGTTCGGAACACGAAGAAGTTCGCCACGAACACCACGAGGGTCATGCCGATCAGGGCGACGAAGATCCCCAGCAGCTTCAGCCCCGGCGGCTGGACCAGGTCCGAGGCGTCCACGTGCTCGTAGGCCTCCGGGCAGATCCGCGTCTCCGCGTCCACGTCCATCATCTGGCGGACCCGCGCGGAGGTCTCCAGCATCTTCTTGCGGAGATACTCCGGCTGACCCGTGTACCAGCCGCTGAAGCCCAGCCCCAGGCAGATGTAGAAGACGCTCAGGCGTTCCGTGGCGGCCTGGCTGGGATCGGCCAGCGTCTCGTCGAGCAGGTCGAAGAACTTCTCGTCCCCGGCCAGCTCCTTGTACTGGAAGGCCATCTCCTCCCACTGGCGGGCGAAGGGCAGGGCGCTTTCCTTGATCATGAAATCGACGAAGAAGATCAAGGGCATCTCGACCTTGTCGTACTGGCTGGTGAGGTTGGCGGCCGCGGCCGCCTTCGACCTCATCTCCTCCATGATGCCCACGATCTCGGCACGGACGCGGGCCGGCTCGAAGCTGCCGCCCTTCCGCCCCGAGCGGTTGAGCCGGCAGACATACTGGAACAGCGGCTCGCAAAGCTCAAGCAGCGTCATTTCTTACCTCCCTCGGGGACGGTCATGTACAGGGCGATGGCGAAGTCGGCCGTCTCGATGCCTTCCCACCGGGCGGCGATCGACTTCTCCTGCTTGATCCGCTCCCACATGCGGGCGCTGTCGGCCCGCATGAGGCGGAAGTAGTGCAGCCCGCTCGAGGCGGGCAGCTCCAGCGGCGGGTGGCGTTCCTCGGCCAGGCGAATGCCCCAGATCCTCTGGTTCGCCAGCGACCGGGCCATCAGCTTGAACTTGTCGGGGTCCTCCACCAGGCGCCCGAGCGTCCGCGGGTCCTCGCCGGTCTTGATGCCGAGGAAGTACTCGTTGGGGCGCGTCAGGTGCTCGTCGGTCAGGTCGGCGACCATCAGCCGGCCCTCGCGGTTGAGGTCGATCTTCACGAAGCTCGGGGCGACCGTGCCGCGGAGCAGCCCGCGGATCCGGTTGCACAGGTCGGCGAAGCAGACCAGCGGGTTGTCGTGGTCGTAGGGCGGGACCTCGTACTGGTCCCGGTCCGGCTGGAGCGCCGCCAGCTCCCCCAGCAGCCCGCGAAGCTCCAGGTATATCTCGAACGGCGAGAGGCTGGGGGCCTGCACCATGTGCGGCAGCCGCCCGGCATAGCCGTTCAGCGTCCGCAGGCGCATGATCTGCTCGAACTGGATGCCGCGCATCTGGTCGATGCTGAACCCCCCCCGGGTGATCTGCGTGACCAGCTCGGAGCGGCTGGCCTCGACCTGGTTGGCAAGGTCGCGGACCATCTCCGTCAGCACCGGCGAGCCCCGCAGGACCAGGCACGGCGGGACGTAGCCGGGGTCCTGCCGGGGCAGGCCCACGTCCTCGCCGGTGGCGTGGGCGATCCGCAGCAGGGGAATGACCTCCAGGTCGCTGCGGTCGTCGTCCGGCAGGAGCAGGCGGGCGTTGATCTTCCGCTTCAGCAGCGGCTGGGGGTTCTCCCCGGTGTTCTCGTCGTGCCACTCGTCCTCGACGACGCGGTACATCCGCTTGACGCGCCAGTCGTCCATCGCCCCACGCTCCAGCGCGTTGGCCTGCGTGGCGTACCAGAGCGGCACCCCCAGGCCGACGTTGAACGACCCGCTGGACGACTCGAAGATCGCCTGGATGTTCAACGCCGGAACGTCCGCCGCGGCCGGACAGTCCACCACCGTCCCGCTGGGCATGACGGCCCGAAGAGAGTCAAACTGGATCAGCAGGTTCTCCAGGGCGTCGGCCGAAAGCCGGGCCTCGACGAGCCCGTAGGGCCAGGCCCACCCCAGCCGGCGCTCCGACGCGACGGCCTCCAACAGGTTTCGCTGCATGCACTGGAGATGGTGCGGCTGGAGGAACAGGCCCTCGTACCAATGAACGTGTGCGGGCATGGTCGTGTTCTCCTCCGGCTAGCGCCGGAGTCCCTTCATCAGGTTTTCGGCGTAGTTCGCGATGGTCTCCATGATCTCGCTCTCGATGGCGGCCTCGTTCAGCGCCTCGGCCAGCTCGATGTACTTCCGCCAGCACTTGACCTCCTTGGCGACGAAGAAGCCTCCGCCCTCCATCGAGGCCAGGGCCTCCACCTCGACGGGCGAGAACCGCGCCAGGTGCCGGGCGGCGAACTGCCGGCCCGACTGGCCGATGGCCGCCACCAGCGAGGCGATGAGCTGCCGAAGCTTCTCCAGGTCGTTGGCCACCTGCCCCCGGGGCACGTCCTGGTCGCCGGTCAGGAAGGCCTTGACCGACTGCTGGAGCGCCTTGTCGCGGCGGATCGTCGCGCTGCGCGAGATCTGCTGCCACCCGCCCCAGACGAGCTGGTCCAGGCGCAGGGCGAAATCCGCCAGCATGCCGACGGCCTCCACCACCCGCCGGGCGTCCAGCACGCTGTCGGGCGGGAGGCGCAGGTCCTGCCGCAGGCTCGTTTCGGCGTCCTCCGGCCAGGCGCCGTGGGAGATGCTCGCCAGGCCCGCCTCCTTGAGGCGCTCGACCAGGATCTTCCGTTCGCCCTCGCCCAGGCCCGCGGCCAGTTCGATCAGGCGCGCCACCAGGAAGTTCGGGTCCTGAATCTCGCGGACGTCGGTCAGGGAGCGGTCGGTGCTCTCGTCCTTGCGAAGCTGCACCTCCACCCGGGCGTCCCACGAGGGGAACTGCTCCATCAGCGCCTTCAGGAACGGCTGGCGCTCCTCGGGAACGACCCCGGCCAAGGCCCGCTCGGTCTCCTCCGAGAGGTACTCTCTTCGCACGTCGGCGCCCTGGTCGGCGAAGTCCGCCTGCACCATGCGGAGCCGACTGGCCGTGGCGGCCACAAGTTGCTTCAGCTTCCTGCTTACGTTGTCCACCAGCCAGGACCTTTCCCAGAATGCTGCGTTCGCCCGCGGAAGACACCCGGGGGGCTTTATTATCCTCTCGGGCGTCGAGCGAGGCAAGCCTGCCCCGCCCCGGCGTCGGCGCCGCCGGGGGGCGCCCGCGGCGGGACCTACGGCTGCGCCGTGAGGTATCCCTGATTCGCCAGCCCGGCCAGCAGCCTCAGGACGCGGTCCTGAAGCCGCTCGCGCCCGGCGAAGAACGCCAGGCGAAAGCCCACGTCCGAGAAGCTCTGCG
>Ga0307378_10005673_pt1 | contig 17318 bp, 12 predicted proteins | sample UN1MG_FD_202238 | JGI IMG/M metagenome (GOLD analysis project Ga0307378, IMG submission 202238) | Soil microbial communities from Risofladan, Vaasa, Finland - UN-1 | ecosystem: Environmental > Terrestrial > Soil > Coastal area > Acid sulfate soil | place: Finland: Risofladan, Vaasa | collected... | reverse complement strand
ATCATATCTCAGTGGGAATTGTCGGCTGTAACCCGCTGACATGAACGTGGAATCCCTAGTAATCGTGTGTCATCATCGCACGGTGAATACGTCTCTGCTCCTTGCACACACCGCCCGTCGCTCCATCCGAGTGTGCTAAAAATGAGGTATGGTCAGACTGGTCATATCGAGTTTCTAGTATGCGAGGAGGGAGAAGTCGTAACAAGGTAGCCGTAGGGGAACCTGCGGCTGGATCACCTCCTATTATTATTTAATTTAGAAATGGATATTTTCTTAGGCAAGTTCTTAATTAACTTTTACCTTATTTTTATATTACTATTTTATAATTTTACAAATTCATTTGAAACATTCAAAGTATTGACTTTAAAAAAGTAAAAGATTTTAATTATTAATGTTTTTAATACAAATAATAATTGTAAAAAACCTGGGCCTGTAGATCAGTGGAAGATTGTGAGGTTCTATTTAATACCAACCTTCAACGCTTGACTTGCACTCAAGAGGTCACGGGTTCAATTCCCGTCAGGTCCATTCTTCTTTTTTGAATGAAATAAGACGAACTAAAAAATAATTATTACTATCGCTTAAAAAAAAAATATTAAATATTGAGGATTGATAAGAGTTATCATATTTTAGCTGAGGATTCACTTTTCACTTCTAATAAAAATAAGAAATTTTTTAATTATTCATTAAATATTCATTATAAGTATGAAGGTTTATGGAATATTATTGCTAATCATTCTTTTTATATTTCAAGTTACAACTGATAGTGTTAAAATGTATAATTTCATCCTAGTTTTTTTTGGCATCATTTTATTAGTTATTATTCTAATTTACATTCTCTTAACTTCAAAACAAGATTAGGATATAATCATTTATTTTTTGAAGTCACAATTCTAATAATATCTTTATCTTGTAATTCGTAATTTTCACCTAATCTTTTTTTTGTTCTAGCATCAATACCAAACATAAAATTTTCAGCTAATTCACTGTGAATTTTTTCTCCTACAAAGTCTCTTAATAAAGTCCCCTTTTTTATTAGAAATGCATCTGGTAAAACATTGTTTTTGTTATCTGAATATGAATTAATATCTGATACAGGATAAACACAAATTTGATTTGCTATGATAAATGAAGCATAATCTAATGCATTTTGAATTCCTGTACCGCCATATTTTTTTAAAAGTTTTTCTTTAATCTTTTTTAGCATCTCTAGTTCTTCCGATTTCAATTTGTTTTCGTTAGTAATTTTAAAATCATGTGATCCTGGTAAATAATTAATCACGTTTTCTTCATGATATTTCCTTAAAAAATGCTCTGCTAACGCGCTACAAGGAATAATCGGATCCACATATTTCTTTTTTAACGCTATTAAATTATTATCGCTAATTTCCTTATCAATTTTATTGGCCAATATTAAAATTGGCTTAGATTTTCGCCTTAAAGTTTTTACAAACTCTAAAAGCTCAATATCTGACCATGTGGAGGGATTTTTACCTTCTAAATTTGAATCTTTTAATGAAAGGATTATCTGTTTTTTAGTAATTTTTACACCTGAAAGCCTATCATATAAGGCCTCTACAACTTTTCTCTTCTCTGTTGTTATGGTTTTAGTGAATTTTGTCCAATCTTCTCTTTCAAGTATTTCTTTAAACCATAAATTTATTTCCTCTTCTAGAAAGATTATGTCATCGTAGGGATCGTTTTCTCCTATGGATACTAGTTTTCCAGATTTATCGAGAGATCCAGTTATATCTACTATATGGAGAAGAACATCGGCTTTGATCAAGTCATTTAAAAATCTATTACCTAAACCCTTTCCCTTATGTGCATCTGGAACTAACCCCGCAACGTCAATTAAATTAATTGGTATAAAACGAGTTCCATCAATACATATAGAATTTTGAGGATTATCGATGACATCTAATTCTTTGCAGACACATTTGTTTTTTACGTAGGCTACTCCCTTATTAGGCTCTATCGTAGTAAATGGTATTTCACTAACCTTCGCATGTGTTAAACAAGCGGCATTTAAAAATGTAGTCTTACCACTGCTAGGTTTCCCAATAATACCTATTGTTAAGGTCATATGTATATTGAATTATGATATCTTAAAATTATTCCTTTTTCTTATGCAACTTGTAAAGCTGATTAATATATGTCTCTAACTCAATATAAGTATCTAGATCAGAAATAGATTCTGTTACTATATTCTTTCTTTCAGTATTTTGTACTTTTGACGAGGAATTTTGAGGTTCATCTTTTTTAGAGTCATCTAAAATTTGAATTACATTTTCAGAATTATTTGGATGAGTTTTTTTACTTTTAATAGCCATTTTTTGAAGGTAATTCCCTTGATTATTAATTTTTGAGTTAAAATTCGATTTAAAACTATTTTTATTTTTATTTAAGATTCTTTCATTGTTTTTTTTAATATCTGAAATTAATATTGAATTATGCTTTATTAAGGGGATTTTTAACAAAAAAGATTCTTTAATTGAGTTTACTCTTATAATACATTGACCTTCCTCTAAAATTGATAAATAATTCTTATCTTCAACGTCAATATTTAGCAATTCGCACATAATATCCTTTTCCATATGATTTTTAAACGTTAACACAACACCATTGTTTGCCAAGATTTCTTTACTAATATTTGGACGTGTCGCTAAAGTTATTAAACATTCTCCCGTTCCTCTTTGCAATAATGCAATGTCTTCTAAATATGTAGTTAATTTACTCTTTTTCATTAAATCTTGTGGAGCGAAATATTGAGCATCTTCAATAATAGTGATATGCTGGATTCCATTGAAATCATATGAACCTTTTGTCAAATTTATATCCCATAAGTATTTTAAAATCATATTTAGAAAGAATAGTGCATCCTCTTTCTCACCACCTAAACGGATAATCGAACTTAGATCAATGATAATATTCTTTTTAAATAAATCATATATGTTGATTTCATTCTCATTTTCAAATAAAGCCCTTAACGGTCCTATTGAAAACCTCCTTATTCGATTTTTAATACTAATGAGAGTTTGAGCTAACATTGGGATGATATTTTTATTATTTTTCAGATACTCTTGACAGAAATATTCAAATCCTTTCCAACTTTGGTAATTCTTGTTTTCACATACTTTTCCTAAAATTTCAACCAAAACTTTTTCCATTTGCGGACTGTATTCTGCGTTTGAAGTTTCCTCTAAAAATTTCCCACTCTTCAGAATGTCGAATATTCTTTCTGCATGAATAATAGGGCTCACTTTTCCTGAATTAAAAATGTTTATTGAAAAATTTTCTCCAGGCCATAGAATAAGAACATCTTCTATACTATTTTGAAGAAAATGATACTCTCCTTTAAATTCAACAAGAAAAAAAGGGATATCATAAACTTTTTTAAAATTGATTAAGAAATTTTGTAAAAAGTTACTTTTTCCTGTTCCTGTTGCTCCACAGATAAACATATGCTTCTCAAGATCTTTTAAACCTAAAAAAAATTTTTGCTTTTTAGCTTTCCCCTTTAAAATTCTTCCGATAAGAATATTACCTCTTTTATTTTTCAACTGTAATGGACTTTCAAGATCTATAATGTTGTCATCACGAAGCAAAAAACTTAGTAAAAAAAGAATTACAGAAATACTATAGAATATATTTGCTATATTAAATACCACTGTTGGAATAAAAAACTCGAGTGTTTTATCAATAAATGGATCAGAACTATTAGTTATAAAAAACGGTAAATTAATAATAAGCGATAATATAGTAAATATTAAAACTGCAAAAATAAACACCTTTATTCTACTTAAATAATATTTTTTCATTTTGTAAATATAGAAAAAGATGTTTAGACAAAGAGATATCAGACTCGAGCCAAAAAAAATTGAAATGGATATCATGATTAGGAGTTTTATTTCTTTATTAATCTTCAGTTTTAAAAACATCGATAAATTTATTAAAAATCAATAATAAGAATGTGAAAAACGTAAGATTTTCAATGAATATCTTCTATGTAATAAGTTCTACTAAAATTTCTTTACATTCTATTTATTTTGGGTTAATTCTCTAATAAGTGCTAATTTTTCTTGCACTGATAAGATATTTGATTTATCTTCAATATTGTTAAAATCTTCTTTATCAAACTCAAACGACATTCCTTTCTCATCTTTACAAATGGTACAATCAAAAGATTTATCATATTCGATAATATCCTTACATCCACATCTCGGACAGTAGTATGATACCAAACAGATCCCTTTTTTTGCTTGTTAGTATTAAATATTAAATCAAGAATTTTCTTATAGCAATCAATATACTTTTGAATCATCTATATGAGCGATATAGTCGAACTTATCCATAATATCCTGAAATTTTAATATCGAATTAGATTTTAAAGCACAAAGGAAATGGAAAGTTATGAATTTGCTAGAATCTTCAGTATATAAGTGAAAGTAATTCATTGCCATCGTGTCTTGTATTTCTTTTTGACATAACCAGCATTCAAGAGTATTTGTATAATTATTAATATCAGAAAATAGTCTTATTACACTCTTCTTGAACAACGGTTCAAATTCTTTACAAATAACTAATTTATCTGTTTGATTTTCATAAGTTTTGCTTTCATCTTTTTCTTTATACGATTTCTGTCCTCCCCCCTGAAAATTATAGATCTGCCCTACGCCCTTTACTTTTGTCTTTATTTTACTCATTTTTAATCATTTACTTTATTTATTAAATCTGGATAAATAAATCCCTCCTCTTTTGAAAAAATATTATGATTTATCCAAATCTTATCTTTTTCATTCCATTTTAAATTATTTAACGGATTATATGATTTTAAAAAATCTAAATTACCAAAGACTGATTTGATCAAATTCAAACCATCAACCAAATCATTTAAAATCAAAGAATGATCAATATCTAAATATTCAAATAATAGATCAAATAATCTCTCAAATTCACTTAATTCACATTTAGGGAAATATAATTTGATCATTAGTCCATTTTGAAATGTAACTTCATTATTGAATCCTGAAATGAAGAATTCCCCTTCAATCTCGTAGATATATCCTATGTTAAAAAAACTAAATACTTTTATTAGTACTAAAATTGTCTCTTTCTTTAAATTAGGCAAAATTATGTAAATAACATCTTGAAATCCTAAATTCTTTAATGATAAGCATGGAAAAATTAACCCTTTTTTAAGTAGATCCTTAATATGATTTTCCATTGCGTATTTATTTGCTCCTAAATAATATTTTAAATCAATCGATTGCCAACTATAAATTTGATTGAGAGATTCAAATTCATTTGATTTAGGTGTAAAAGATCTTGGATCTGGAATCTCTTCTAAATCAATTATTTGAGTATCAGGTAAATTTTCTTTATAATCGGGATTGAATAGGACATTTTGCATGTAAATCTTAAATTTATCTGGATCATATATCCAACCGTTGAAATCTAAATTAGAATGAAACTGAAGGATATTGTGGATCTTTCTAAGTGAGAACGCAATATATTCACGTATAATCTTTTTTGCTTTGGTTAACCAGTGTATATATTTTTTATTTGGAAAACCAAAAGGCATAATATACTTTATAAAAAGAGAATTTGAACCATCTATGCATGCGGGGTATTTTACCTTCTGGAATGTGTTAGAAAGAAGGATCTTCAGATCTATTGATTCCATATCTGAAGGATATAGATAAAGAAAGAATTCTTCAAACCCAAAATGCTGAAATACTGGAATGCATTTAATAGATTTCACATAATTCTTATAAAAGTAATCATTTTTTAGATTTTTAAATCTATCTGGATTCAGAAGGTTTTCTTTAAGGCATTTATTAAAATTTTTCAAATCTGTTAAATCTTGGAGCGATAAGTCCACGTTTTCGTGTTTATCATAATCGTTCATAGTTCGCATTAATCTTACAAAATGCTTTTCTTTTGACCAGAAATTATCTTGAGGTTTATTGTTCTTTTGTTGATGTGGTTTTAAAATTTCTCCAAAAATTTGTTTTACGTTCAGGAAAAATTGTTTATAGAGATCCTTTGTATAAAAAAAATGCTTTTCGTTAAAATCATAAAAATTTTTTCTTGATAATGCTGGTATCCTCCCACTCCATAAATAAGATTTCCCATATAATAGATCAGCTTTTAGATTATTATATAAAATTGAACAAAATTGCTCCTTCTCTTCCTTCCTCATAAATGGTATAGAAATTTCAACAAAAATTACATTCTCATTTGATTTTAATCCTCTAGCAGAATTAATAAGTACTCTAGGGAAGTATTTTTTTATTTTTTCCATCTCCATTTTTGTATTTTCAGAATCAATGAGAATGAGCTGTAAATAATCTTTCTCCTCAAATATTATTGTGTTTATTAAAAGTGGTTTAATTATTGGGGGATCACTATTTAGGAATTTATCAATAATTTTTTCAACTTCTTGAAATGTGATTTTGTAGAGCTTCCACTTCTCGTAATGTTCCTTTAGTTTTACTTGTTTTGTTTTATAGATTTTGGTTACAACCTTTTGATCAACTATCATTCTTTTAATTGAATTTAAACTGAATATTTTTAATTTATAACATGAATTAATTAAATCAGAGAATCTTTTCAATACATCAATTTTTTGTGCATAAATTTTTTTTGATTGAGAAAAAAGGATGAATAACTCTTTAAAAACAGCGTTTTTACCATGTAGTTTTTTAAATAAAATGTTTTCCTCAATTAGTTGAGAAATGTGTTTTTTTCTAACAAAATCTTGAAACTGTGAATACTCATTAATTTGAGGATTATTTTTTGTTACTCTTTCTATAAAATTTATAAGAGTAAGAGTATTTTCCAGCACAGTTTTAATATAAAAAAATCCGAAATTTTTATTTGCTTCTAAAAATTGGAGTAACTCTGCAGTCAAATTAGCTGCTTCACGGAAATTTTTTAACACATTTCTGAGATTTTTAATTTTTGCTCGCTCAGTTATTATCTCATTGATTAAATCTGACTTTATTTCGTTTAACATATCATTTCTTCTTTCAAATCCTAATCCAGTTACAGAAACAAACCTGATCCTATCAAGCACTAAAAAATCTAGCAAGGACAGCTCATTATTATAATAATTTCCACCTAAATCCGTTGTAAATTCTACCTCATTTCTCTCACTATATTGGGAGTGATTGGGATTTATAATACGATGAATTTTAGAATATTCCCTCAAATAGTTTAAATTAATGTTATGTCTGTTTTCATTCCATAGTAAACACCGATGGTTAATTATATAGCCAAAATCTTCCAATTTTTCAATAAATCTATAAAAATCATCCAAATAAATCTTTGGTATAACTATATAGCCTGATAGATCCACAGCAAAACTGTCATAAGAAACTTTAGGAGATACAAAAAAGGGGAGCTGATTAATAAATGTATTTATTTTTGCCTTATTTAGGAGAGGATTAAATCGTAAAAATACAGACAGTAGACACACATTTATAGCTTTCCAATTTAATTGATAGGAAGGTGCAATATAACTGTTTTTTTTAATCCAATCCATGTTCGTGGTAAATTTGCGTTGGCTTAGATCAGTTTCTATTTCGCCACTCTCCTTTAAATCTTGGAAATAGTCTTTATATCTTAAAATTTCACTATAATTCTTTACATTATTGAAAATCTCTATTATACATCTGATTGATTCGACAATTTCATCACTATTCTCTGATTGAACTATAGGATATGCAAATTCTTGAAAAAATAGTTCTTGGATACCATCAATTTTATCACTAATTATTGAGATATTCTCACGAAGATATTTGAAAAAGAACTGGATGGGATCATGAGGTGTTTCTGTATTTGGGGATTTTAAAAATTTCTCTAATCGATCACTTTCAAATAAACGTGTGACTCCTTTAGATAATAGATCATAATCCTCAAGGTTTTTTCTAATGATTGATCTCCAATCATTTAGAAATGGCGACTTATTAAGATGTATCATGACAATTTTATTAATAACGATTTGTACCATTTCATGTTTCTTTAAGCCGCTTGGAATAAATAGGTTATAAGTCTCTCTAAGAAGGATAAAATCCAAGAATTTATTGTAATCTTCATTTATTTCTATGGCTAAAGTTTTATTTCTTTTATATCTGTTAACTCCAATAGAGAAAATATCTTCTGATTGTGAAATATTCATTATTTCCTTCTTCACAATCATTACTTTTATATTTTTATAAAAGGGCTTTAGATTTAAATAGCTCTGAATATCTTTAAATAATCTTTGAAAAACTTTATCTAAATCAGTATAATTCTTTTCTCCAATTATATTTTCTAAAATCTGTAAATCAGTAACTTCTATCATTAGTAATCTAATTTTAGAATTGTTTATATATCTTATTAATGTTTTAAATCATTGAAATCCATTATTAATTCGATTTCCATCAATCAGTATTTTTTAAATTTGTTTCTTACTATTGAAAAAATAATAAATTTGCTTTTTCCTCAAAAAATATTTTCTTTTCAACTTTCTTCATTAAATTCAAGTTGTGAAGGAGTATAACTAATAAATATATCGTTTCGAAATTTAACTATGAAGAAGAGACTTTCTAGACATAATTTTTACTTTTAATTGTTGACATAAATGTAAATGAGATATAAAAAAATGCATTTTGCTAATCACCTCTAAAAAATTAGTTCTTGGAAAATGGGGTGATGTCATAACTCGTGAAAAAATAGATCTTTTTTTGCTTGGGGAAAAAAATTGGTTGAGTTTTTATATGTAGATTTAACACATGAAACATATCCATGTTGGTCTTTATGGTTTTTATCAAATTAAATTCAATAGAAAAAAAAAGGGAAAGAAATTTAGCTTTGTTTTTAGTATTTCACATTCTATTGCGATACTTGACTATTCTAAGGATTTCCGCCGCCACCTACTGCTTCGGCTAACGCAGAACTGGAAAATCCTAAGAAGGCTGTAACCGCTGTTAACAAAGCTAACATAATTGAAACTTTTGTTCCCAACTTCAAGAAAATTCAACCCTAATATTTTTTTTGCGAAAATTACTCTATAAATACATATTTAAACTGCGAAAATTAATGAAGATATCTCTTGAATCGGCGAAATAAAATTGTGGAGTATAAATAGTTAAAACCTCCACTTTTCTCAGATTCACCTAATCCCCTTTTCCGGCTCTCTTGTTATTCATATAATTTAGTAATGTATTTTTCAAGCTTGATAAAAGCACATTCCTCACAATGTTCATAATCTTTCTATGCTTGTTTACCACAATCTAAACATTCATTTAATTTTTTATTTCTCTTCAATTTTTAAAACACTACTAAATTTTTTAGACACCCCAAAAATTAAGCTTTTAATAATTTTTCGTAAACTTTTTTAATTTTATGACTTAGAGATCTATATAAATAAAAATTTTATACTAACAATTAAAAAAGTGAATAAGAGATGGCACAATTATCTGGTGTTCCAATCCTTATATTAAAAGAAGGATCAGAAAGAAAACAAGGGAAGGATGCCCAAAAGAACAACATTGCAGCAGCAAAAGCTGTTTCTGAAGCGGTTAGAACGACTTTAGGTCCAAAGGGTATGGATAAAATGCTTGTTGATTCGCTAGGAGATGTTACAATAACAAATGATGGAGCAACGATTTTAGACAATATTGATGTTGAACATCCTGCTGCTAAAATGATCGTAGAAGTAGCTAAGACTCAAGATGATAAAGTGGGAGATGGAACAACTACAAGCGTCATTATTTCGGGAGAATTATTAAATCTTGCTGAAGAGTTAATGGAACAGGGAGTACACCCTACTATTATCTTCAGGGGTTATAGAAAGGCGTTATTAAAAAGTAAAGAGATTTTGAAAGAATTAGCAACAAAAATAGAGATTAATGATACAGCTACTTTAATGAAAGTTGCAGAAACTTCAATGAACAGTAAATTAATTACAGTAAAAAGTCATTTTGCAGATATTGCTGTTAAAGCAGTAAGCCAAGTTAAAGAACAACGTGGAAGTCATGTTATAATAGATTTAGATCAAATTCAAATTATCAAAAAAGAAGGAAAGAGCCTTTTAGACACTAATATCATAGATGGGATTATTGTTGATAAAGAAGTGGTTCATCCTATGATGCCAAAATCAATTAAAAATGCAAAGATTGCGTTAATCAGCGCCTCTTTAGAAGTAGAAAAAACAGAATTTGATGCTGAAATACGAATTCAAACCCCTGATCAAATCAATAAATTTCTTGAAGAAGAAGCAAATATGTTAAAAAATCGCGTAGCAAAATTAAAAAATATCGGTGCTAATGTAGTTTTTTGCCAAAAAGGTGTTGATGATAAAGCACAAAATTATCTAGCGAAAGAAGGAATCATAACAGTACGAAGGGTAAAACGATCAGATATGGAGAAATTAGCTCGAGCAACTAATGCAAAAATTATTAACAATATCTTTGAAATCAGTGAAAGTGATTTAGGAAAAGCTGGTAAAGTAGAAGAGAAGAAAATAGGAGATGACAACATGATCATTGTTTCTGAGTGCGTAGATCCAAAAGCAGTAAGTATATTAATTAGAGCAGGAATTGAACATGTTGTGGATGAAGCAGAAAGAATGCTTCACGATGCTTTATCGGTTGTTAAAGCAGCGATAGAATTACCATTTATTTTACCTGGTGGTGGCGCTTCTGAAGTAGAGCTTGCAAAAAGGCTTAGACTATATGCTAGATCAATTGGAGGAAGAGAACAGCTAGCGATTGAAGTGTACGCTAATGCATTAGAAATAATTCCTAAGACTTTAGTCGAAAATGCAGGATATAATCCAGTAGATTTAATAGTAGAGTTAAGATCACAACATGAAACTGAAGAAGGGAAGTCTAAAGGTATTAACGTCGACACAGGAAAGCCTGATGATATGGTAAAGTTGGGTGTTCTAGAGCCTTTATCTGTCCTAACTCAGGCAATTCAGTCTGCAACTGAAGTATCTGCTATGATCCTTAAGATTGATGATGTCATAGCAGCTTCTGGGCTTTCAAAAGGTTCCCAAGATTAATGTATTTGATGATTTTTATTTTTCTAATTTTTTTTTTAAAATTTGTTCAACTCTTTAAATTGAATACCCCAAGAAAATTTTGAGAGAATAAGATTCCCATATTCAAAAAACTTTGTTATAAATAATGCTGCTGCTAATGCTTCTGCTGAACTTAGTTTTTCCCATTTACCATAATTTGTCGGATTAGCTGCAATTAAAGGAGGCAATTTACGACCGTTTTTAAATGTGGAATTCTTTAAATTCAAAATATTATTCCAAGAACAATCAATTACAATTAAACCATATCTAAGTACAATATTTCTATCAAGATCAGATAACTCTTGTCTAGCAAATGGATCTAAAATAATGGAATTATTTAATGCGCCTTTAATTTTATTTATATATTTTAAAAGATTAAGTTTTTTGAGTTTAGTAGCAGTACATTTCTTCGGATCACATTCTCTATAATTAAGACAAAATACTTTAGGTATTTCTTTGACTGGATCGGAGATAGTCATTATTGAATTATTAAAAACAATCACTAAAATATTAAAATTAATAATTTTGTTCCTTTCTTACTCATACTTAAAACTTGTAAGAACATTGACAGATTTTATAAAGTTCATAGTTATTTGTTCTTCACCTAATATCTGCATGATTGAACTTATAATGTTTCTTGATTCACAGATAACTGGTATTCCACCATATGTTAATGTAAATAAACCAATAAAAGAAATATCTTCTACATTTGATGTTTTACTCATTGTGGAGAATCTTATTTTAGCTGACGGGCAGGTAATAAGCCCATAAAAACTTTCAGTATTTTCACCAGAAATTGTAATATAGCATAATAAATCTCCTATAGAACTTCCTCGAGATTCTTCTTTCATTTTTTGAAAAGCCGCATTCGCATTTGCAGAGAAAGCCTCAATAGTTATAGGTAAATTTTGGCCACTTACTTCTCTAGCATCCAAAGTTAAACCAGAAGGGTTAACTAGAGCATATCTTATAAAAATGGGATTCTGAATGGAGTCTAAAACGGTACTTATTGAAGGTAATACATATGATTGTTCAAAATTTTCAGGTTTATAAGATACCAAGGGAACTTCAGAACCCATTCCAAAAAGATAAATCGCACTACGAACTCTATCACAAAAAATTTCAACTTCTCTTTCTGATTGATCTCCGCTTCCGAAAAATTCACCTAATTTTTGTTTCAAATAATACATGGCTGTGGCTAAATTATCAGCATCTAAGGGCCAGTCTTTATGATAATCATGCACTATAGTTAGAAGTGTTTCATTAATTTTAATTGTTATTAAACAAACCTTATCAAAGTATGAAAATGAAATAACTTGGTCTTTAATATTTAAATCTTCCCAATTCTCTTCGCTTGCAGAAAAAGCTGCTGAAGCTAAGCTTGTGATTTGATTGGTGTTTAAATCGATCTCACTCTTTCTCCCTATTTTTGCTATTGAAAGGCCATTCTGATCACATAAAACAACTAAAAATGTACCTTCTGATGCTCGGAGAATAGATGTTAAATGCTTTATTAAGGACTCTCTTACACTCATTAGAGAAATCAGGTTTTTTTGTGCTAGGTCTTGATAATATATTTTAAGTATTATGTATAATAATAAATTTTTATCTTTTAATTCAATCGTATTTAATTTTTAAATCTTTTATAAAAAATTTTTTTATTTCTTAGTCTTTTAATTACATAATATTACAATTTTAATATATCAACTTGCGGGAATTGCCAAGTCTGGTCAAAAGCTATAAGGAACTTGATCGAAGTCTGACTATAGGCGGTGGACTTAGAATCCATTCTCGTAGGAGTTCGGGAGTTCAAATCTCCCTTCCCGCATATCTTTTTAAATTTTTTCTTTTTCCATTCTTCTTCATGTAAGAAAAGAAAAATTTTAATGTTTGTAGACTCTACTATTAATAATTGTTTAAGAGTTCTAAAAACGATTTATTAAAAAAACCTCATAAAATAAGAGTACCATGCTTCTGTAGTGTAGTCCGGCCAATCTTTCACCATATGTAAAAGAAAGGGCTTGGCATGCTAGGCCTTCACCCTGGTGACAATACAGATCGTGTCGTTTTGTATCATTAACCGGGTTCGAATCCCGGCAGAAGCACAATTTCTTTCTCGAATTAACATAAGGATTTAGAAATTTAGAAAAATCATTCGTGAAATGCACTCTAATTCTAATAATAAATGTTTATATTATAGGCATTTTAATCCTGTTTAAACTTAAAATTCTCTATATTTTTCTCGATCCTCTCATAATCCTTCTTTATCTGATCCCAATGCTCTGGTTTTACAATTTTTTCATAATTATTTTTAAATTGAGTTGATTGTTCCATTTTATGACAATTTCCACATAACGGAATACAATTATCTTGTTTTAATTTTTGTATAATCTCTTTAATTTCGAGATTAACTGAGCTTGAAAAAAACCAGATTGCAAGTGCAATGGGATATTATAAGCAAAAAGTGGGATTTTCATTGATTTCTAATGATTATATGTCTCTTGATCTAGTGTATTCTATAGTAAAATCTTTTGCTTTATTCAATCGTATCCCAGAGTTAGATATATTAGGTATTTATAATTTATTAAAGGACTGTTATCGATATTTTGGGATAATAGAATGTTATGGTTTCTCTGCAAGTACAAATTTCGTGAATTTCATAGGTTTTAGGTCATATCCAATTGAATTCTATAACCTAGGCTATCATCAATATACTCAAGAAATTGATGGACTTTATAATCATAAATTCAATTATCGAGCTCTAGAATCATTGCAAGATTTATTTAAGTTGGATGATCTTAATTCATACTATGATTTAACGGTTCTAATCAATAATGTGTTGGATTGTCAATTCTTAAACTCAGATTTTGAAAACTTTGGAGCATTTTTACCATTTCTAACATATACTTTAAAAACACCCGAATCTCAAAATAAAAGTGTTTTTCTGGAGAATAGTTATTACGCCATCAAATCATTAGAATTATTAGTTGAATTTTTAGATGTTGGAAATATTGCAAATTTATCATTCAATAAAGGAGCTCTATATGGATATATCAAAAGAAATTTGCGTGAAACTGATTCCATAATATATTTCAAACCCCAATTTACTTCAAACCTTGAAATAATTCTAAGAAATACATATTATTCGATATATATCTTAAAGGCTCTAAATTTATTTGATTTAGATAAGGATAAAATTAAAGATTATGTTCGAATAAACATCGATTACACCAACGTAGAAAATGTCTACTACTCCTACAAAATTTCTGAAATTTTAGATTTTGAAGTTGATTTTAATGCCACATTAACTAACAATTTAGTTAAACAGTTATATATTGATGATATAAGTGAGTTTTATTCGTGTTCAAATAAGGGAGAAATTAATCAAGAAATTTTTCTCTGGATCTGTGATATGGCAAGGAATAGTGAGTTATATATTGAATGTGATTATATCGAGTCAGTTTCATTAGGAACTGTAAACACAATCACGGCCTCATTTAGTAATTTAATATTTAGTGAGTATGGACAATTAACGTCTGTTGCTTTTAAAAGCAGTAAATTTGGAACATTATATTTGGAAGAACAATTCGATAATACGTATCAGATTAATTTCTTAATCCCGGAAGACCTTTCATTTCTTCCTTCTGTGGATGGAACGTTATATATCTACGATCATTTAGAAATCATTGGTCAGGTTCCTATTTTTTTCCAAACAACCTTCGAACAAAGAATTGAATATGAAATCGAGGAAATCAACAGGGAAATATATTCAATGTGAATGTCTCACGTAAAATCAATTCAGAATTTCAAGCTATTACCAATTCAACTATAAATGTTCATGTATTTACTAATAATTCATATAAGGAAACCATGCACTTCGTTAGAAAAGATTTAACAACCTATTCGAGATTTACCTGCACATATAAATGCGAAAACGCTGGTTATTATTATTTCAATGTTACTTTAGTGGATAATTATTTCCCAAATGGATTGATCTTATTTGAACATGAAGTAGAAATTGAATTAGGGGGTCTTATAGATCCGATACCGCCTCCTGATCCATCACCGATTCCTAATCCTGTGCCGAATCCAATAGATCTTCCGTTTGATCTCGATGGTATAAAATTAGCAATTTTTGCTTCGATACTAACAGCATTTGTAGTATTAGGCGTAATATGGATTGGGAGGAAGATAAAGTTTAGAATACAAACTGGGGAGAATAGAGATATCTTGGAAAAAATAATGACCTTAGATCAATTGGAGGTTAGGAAAAATAGAGAACAGGTTCTCTTCGGAGATTGGGATTAGTTATTTGTTATTTTTTTTTATTCTATTTTTTGTTCACTTTTTATTATTAGTTTCCAATAAAGAATAAAGAGAAAAACAAGTTTTATCTGGATGGTCAAGTTAACTCGGTTGGCTCCTAAACCAAGATTTAAAATCAAGGTCCACGGGAAAGTAATTCTATTTATGTTTTTCATTGTTAGTATTACTATTCTCGCACCAATTGCCATTATAGTCAATAATAATCAAAAATCTATATATTTTGTAAAGCCTAATACAGCTAAAGTGATAGGAACTGATGATCGAGAGATGGTTATATCCACAACTTCTTATCCTTGGAGTTCGATTGTTAAACTGCATATCACATGGGGAGAATATTATACATTTGGTACAGGGGCTTTAATAGATAAAAATCATGTGCTTACCGCAGCACATTGTGTTTATTCACACTCACATGGAGGGTATGCAGATAGTATTAGGGTTGTTCCTGGAGAATACAATGGAAATGAACCATTTGGATATGCATGGACAATTAAAATGCGTTGTTACGATGAATGGAAGGATTATGCCGCCCCCGAACATGATTTTGCTCTTCTCACACTTGATAGAGATATTGGATTATATACGGGATGGATGGGAGTCTATACCACATTGTCATCAAGCTCAACTTATTCAAGACTGTTGAATACTGCTGGGTATCCCGCTGAATTGGATTATGGAAGAAATATGTATTGGACTAATGATTATGGATATGATGCTAATGAATACAATCATTGGTTTTATTTGGATATAACCGGTGGTCAAAGTGGCAGCCCTGTTTGGATATATGATAATGGTTTACCTTATATTCTTTCAGTTGTCACTTCTGGCTATATTGGATTAGATCTCAACTATGGTACAAGGATAAACCAAAATAAATACTATTGTATTCAAAATTGGATAAATTCTGATGAAACTTTAACTGATAAACCAGATTTAGCATCAGAATACAATCAAGTAGCTGGTTATAATGTTGACATTGTTGGAGCGGGATTAACTCAATTTGAAACATGGTGTAAAATACGTAATTTAGGAACGAGTTCAGCAAATAATATTAATGTATCATTTTATGCATCTCAAGATACCACTTTTACTAAAACTGATTATTTAATCGGATTTGATATCATCTCTTTATTATCTTCAACTGCTTCTAAAGAGTGTTTTTGGTCTGGAACGTTTCCGAGTAATATACCTAGTGGAAATTACTACATAGGCTGGATTATCGATCCTGAAAATTCAATTGACGAATTCAAAGAATATAACAATTATAACTTTATCTGGTCTTCCAAACTACTGGTTGATGCTACTCCTCCTATGAATCCGACAGAGTGCGTTCAATTAAATGGCACAACTGAAAGTGATATATTACAAGATGCTATAAATAATCCCGATTTTTGTTGGAACGGAGCCACAGATTCACATACAGATGTAGCGGGATATTATTATTACTGGGGAGAAGATCCTAATGGAACTTCAACTTCTTTCACGGTTTTACCGAATTATAATCCCCCAGTTATTAATAACGGAACATATTTCCTGAGGGTCTGTACACAAGACATTGTAGGTAATATCGCTCCATGGACTACTCTTTATGTATTTAAATACGAAAAGATAGTAAATGGTACAAATGACGATCCTGTTGATGATCCTATTGAAGAACCCGTTGAAGATCCCGTTGAAGATCCCGTTGAAGATCCTATTGATAATCCGATTGATGATTCTGATGAAGATATTCGTGATAATTCCGATGATGGTAGTGAAGATGCGCCCAATAATGATGAAATAGTTAATTTAGAAGATAGTCTTATAGTAGAGTTTATTATAATTATTGGAATATTAAGTTTGTTGGTTTTCTTATTTTTAAAGGTTCAAAAGAGGAGATAATGATTAAAAGAGTTGGAATTTCAATTTTTTTTTTAAA
>Ga0307378_10005672_pt1 | contig 17318 bp, 25 predicted proteins | sample UN1MG_FD_202238 | JGI IMG/M metagenome (GOLD analysis project Ga0307378, IMG submission 202238) | Soil microbial communities from Risofladan, Vaasa, Finland - UN-1 | ecosystem: Environmental > Terrestrial > Soil > Coastal area > Acid sulfate soil | place: Finland: Risofladan, Vaasa | collected... | reverse complement strand
GTTCAACCTTGCCAGCATTGTTTAAAAAATCTTATACAAGTTGGTATAAAGAGAATAGTATATAAAATCCCGTATGATAAAGCAGTTCACAGTATATTTTTAACAAAACATATGCAAAAAAACAATATAATAATAGAACAAATAACGGAGGAAGAATGAAATCTTCAAAAAAATTAGCTGAAAAGTTTTCAATAGATACAAACGTTGATAAGGAAACATCAGATTTAATTCAAAAAATGGAAGCAACATATCCAAATATGACTTCTGAATTTAAAAAGATTTGTATAGAGCAATATCTTACATTTATAAAAAAACAAAATGATTATGGTCCAGCAAATATAGCAATGAATACACACCTTGAAAATGAACAAGATTTGAAATTATCGTTGACCGGGTTGACTGTAAGAATGAATGATAAGATGAGTAGGTTAATAAATCTAATTCTAAAAAAGAACAAACCTCAAAATGAATCTATTGAAGATACATTTATGGATTTAAGTGTATATGGAAAAATAGCCCTTGTGGTAATGCACGGTAAGTGGGGTAAATAATGTCTTATGTTTCTTTCTCTCAATATAATGTTTGGAGCACTTGTCCATTACAATGGAAAATAACGTATGCAGATGGGCACAGAGTATCTGAGCCTAATATTCATCTAATTTTTGGAACTGCAATGCACATTACAATCCAGAAATATTTAGAAGTTTATTATTTGCAAACCGAAAAGGCTGCTAATGAACTAAATCTGAATGATATGTTATTACAAAATATGGTTGAAGATATAGAAGCAAGAAAATCTGAAAACTTAGACACATTCGTATCTCAACCGGAATTAGTAGAATATTATCAAGATGGTGTTTTGATATTAGATTATTTCAAGAAACATAGGTCAAAATATTTTAATAAAAAAGGATATGAACTAATAGGTATAGAATTACCATTAGACCTTGAACTACAGCCAGGTTTAAAATTTGTAGCAAAGTTAGACTTTGTTGTAAAAGACACAAGAGACAATAGTATAAAAATAACAGACTTCAAGAAATCATATCGAGGTTGGAAAAAATCTGAAAAAGATAATCCAACAAAGAGGGGTCAATTACAACTATATAAACAATTCTATTCAGAAATGTATAAAGTTCCTACCAAAAATATTGATATTGAATTTATGATATTAAAACAAAAAATATTTAATTATGGAGATTTTCCTGCTAAGAGAATACAAGTTTTCTCTCCACCAAGCAGTGATATAACATTGAAAAAAGTCAAAGCCCAATTTATGACTTTTGTAGATACTGTATTTAAAGATGGTGAAATTAATAGAGAAATAGAGTATCCGGCAAATCCATCTAAGAAAAATTGTCAATATTGTCCATTTCGAAATGATAAAAATTATTGTGCAGTGGGAGTTAGCAAATGAGAAATATAAAATTTAATGCAAGAATACAAATAACAGAGTTTACATATACAGCAATCGATTTTTTGAAATACAATTTGGATATTTTACAAAATGAAAGCAATATTAAAGTTGATATTACATTTTGGTATGATAAACAGACGATGGATATAAGTCCGATGGTAAAAAAAGAAGTTGCTAAATTATTTGAAATAACAGAAGACAAAATACACGATAGATATCCCAAGACTATTTTTAAAAATGCAATGTTTAGTATTTTATATTCAAAGGCAGAGGAACAACAACAGGCATTAGCAGATGTTGAACAAGACTCTAAGTTTTATTTATTTTATGATAATGAAAGTTCATTCATTAAAAGTGTGGTTGAACTTTTTAGTTTTATTAAGGCTAAGTTAAATTACGAGGTTTCTAAACGTGAGAAAAATAGGTATAGTAGGAAATAAGTTTTATGTTAATAAGACACAACTAAAAGATTTTTTATGGATGGTAAAACAACAAGTAGATGCATTAGAACCGCCTGAAGAAATTGAGATAGTTAGTTTAGGTAGAAAAATATCAGTTGATAAATATATAAAATCTTTAACACATTTATCAGGTTTTAAATACGCAGAATTTGCTCCATATCATGATAATTGGAACCCTGATTGTGTAGAAAAACCATATTTGTTCAAAAAAGAATATTCTCCAAAATATTTTTTTATAGCATATAGTCATCTTGTAAAATATTGTGATACTATATTGATTTTAGATACTGATGAGGGTCAGGACTCCGGAATAGCATATATCAAAAAAATGTGCAAAAAAAGTAAAAAACATTACATAATTTTGAAAGTTTAATATATATATAAATATATATAACTGGAGATAATATGAAAGAAAAATCGCACAATAAATTAACATCTATAAACATTGATGAATATCTATATAAACAATTTAAAAAAACAGCAATTGAATTAGATACTACTCTTACTAAAGTGGTCACTGAAACATTGCACAAATTCGTAAGTAGTTCTAATATTTTAATTGAAAGTGGTTCAATATAAAAGGAGAATATATGGAAATTAATGGTTTTGAATACATACCTAAAGAACAAAGAAAAAACATTTTATTATTAGCAGATGACTTGAGACTAAGTTCTGGCGTAGGAACTGTATCAAGAACGTTCGTCACAGGAACAGCACATCGATATAATTGGTTCCAACTTGGTGCTGCCGTGACTCACCCCGAAATTGGTAAAAGAATAGATATTTCTCAAGATTTAAATAATCGATTAAATCTCCCAGACACACACGTTCTTATTCAACCACACCATGGTTATGGTGACCCTGATATAGTTCGAGCATTACTTAGAGAATTTAAATTCGATGCAATACTACATTTTACAGACCCACGACAGTGGATATGGTTATATAATATGGAACATGAACTTAGACAAAATATTCCAATCTTTTTTTACCACGTATGGGACAACCTACCTTATCCAATGTATAACAAATCTTATTATCTATCATGTGACTGGATTGGTTGCATAAGTAAACAAACAAAAAATATTGTAGATAATGTATGCTATAAAGATTTATTAGAACCTTGGCAAGTCACCTATATTCCTCATGGTATAGATAAAAAGATCTTTACTCCTCTATCAGAAGAAGAACCGGGTCAAATGAGAGAAGATAAAGATAAAAACATGAAGCATGATTATGATATGATGAAAGATTATAGAAAACGTTTATTTGGTGATAAAGAAATTAATTTTGTAGTTTTATACAATAACAGAAATATAAGACGCAAAAATATGGGTGATGTTATTTTAGCATTCAAAACATTCTGTGAAACTTTATCCAAAGAACAAGCAGATAAATGTATGTTAGTTATGCATACTAATGCAGTCGATCCTAATGGAACAGATTTACATGCAGTCAAAGAAGCAGTTGCATTTGGTTTTAATATTTTTATTCATGAAGAAAAAGTAGATCCTGATGCTTTAAATTATTTATATAATATTGCAGATGTGACTATTAATCTTGCGAGTGCTGAAGGTTTTGGATTAGCCACTGCCGAAAGTTTGATGGCAGGAACTCCAATAATAGCAACCGTGACTGGTGGTCTTCAAGATCAAATGGGCTTCAAAGATAAAGATGGCAAATACATTCAGTTTGATAGAGAATGGGGAACAAATGCAGATGGTAAAGTAAAAGGAACTCATGGCAAATGGGTATATCCTTTATTCCCAACTGGTAGAAGTTTAGTGGGCTCACCGCCTACACCGTATATTTTTGATGATAGAGCTACGTGGCAAGAAGCAGCAATTGCTCTAAAACATTGGTATGATCTTCCAAACGAAGAAAGAGAAGTATGTGGTCAAGCCGGCAGAGAGTTTATGTTCGAAGAAGAAGTTGGTATGGATGCTGATTTTATGAATAAAAGATTTATGACAGATATGGAAATAGCTTGGTCAAAATGGAAACCAAGAGAACGTTATCAAATTATTAAAGTATAAGGAGAATAAAATGAATATATTAGAACAAATATATACTAATTTTCATAGGTTATTAAAACTTATTTATATAAAAGTATCAAATCGAGTTTCACATGAAGCTCAAATGTTTTTATTTCCTAATAGAATGGTGTATGCAGTAATATTATATACAAGCGACTGTGGAACAATGAAACAATTTAGAACTAGAAATATAGCATTATCAGAATTTGCAGCAGTACTAAATAGAGAATATAATTTATTTACTGCAGATGGAGTACAAATAACATCTGAGTACATTAGGAATAAATGGCAAGAAAAACTAAAAAAACAACATATTGAAAAAATGAATACGTTCATTACAGAAGATTTAAAAATTGATTTATTTACGGATCCAGAAAAAGCGGGAGTTCAAAATGGCTAAAAAATTAAGAATTATTATAGAGACAATATTAGAACAATTTCCTGATGCTAATTTACTATCTGAACGAGCAAGAAAAAAAATAGCAGATGAAATTGTTAATTTATATTTTACACCCGATAATAAAAATACTTTAGAAAATGAAGAATTATCGATTACAACTAAAAAGGAGTTAATATGAGTATAAAACCATTATTAGTATTTATTGCTCCTGTTCAGTCGCGTAGTGGTTATGGAGAACACGCACGAGATATTTTAAGAGCATTAATACAAATAGATAAATATGATCTCAAAGTTGTCCCAATAAGATGGGGTTCCACTCCATTAAATGCTCTAAAAAAAGGTATTGATGATGACATATCGAACTTAATTATGCCAACACCTCAATTACCAAGAAAACCAGAAGTATCTATTCAACTAACAGTTCCAAATGAGTTCAATCCAACAGTTGCACAATATAATATTGGTATAACGGCCGGTATTGAAACTACAATCTGTTCTCATCAATGGACAGAAGGCTTGAATAGGATGAATATGAATATTGTTCCATCTGAGTTTTCTAAACAAATTTTTATGAATACGGTTTTTACACAAAAAGATCCACAAGGAAATGTTATATCTTCACTTAAATGTGAAAAACCGGTTCACGTTGTATTTGAAGGAACAGATACAAGTATTTTTCATAAGACAGAAAACATACCAGCAGAGATTAGAAGAAAATTAAATGAAATTCCAGAAGATTTTCTATTCTTATTTGTAGGTCACTGGCTTCAGGGTGGTTTAGGTGCAGATAGAAAAGACGTTGGAATGCTTATCAAAGTATTTCTTGAGACATTCAAAGGTAAAATAAATAAACCCGCTCTTCTTTTGAAAACAGGCAGCACGTTCTCAAAAATGGATGAAGCAGACATATTAAATAAAGTCAATACAATCAAAAACAGCGTCGGTGGAGATATCCCCAATATTTATATAATACATGGTGAACTTACTGCAGATGAAATGAACTCACTATATAATCACAGTAAAGTAAAAACTCACATTTCTTTTACCAAAGGAGAAGGTTTTGGAAGACCTCTATTAGAAGCAAGTTTATCAGAAAAACCAATTATTGTTTCTGGATGGAGTGGTCACATAGATTTTCTACCAAAAGAAAGAGCAATTTTACTTCCTGGAAAACTAGAACAAGTTCACCCTTCAGCAGTTTGGGCAGGTGTTATAGAACCATCCGCACAGTGGTTTAATGTAAATTATTCATATGCATCAAATATAATGTTAGATGTATGGAAACGATATCAAAACTATTTACCAAATGCAAAAGCACTTGGTGCAGAAAATAGAATAAAGTTCAGTTTTAATAAGATGAAAGAAATATTAGAAAAATTATTGGATGAAAATATACCACAATTTAGTGTACCTCAACCAATTGCTTTACCATCTATACCAAAACTGAAGAAAATAAATAAGGAGAAAATAAATGAAGTTCGAGAACAAATTCACGAAGAAAATAGTGGAAGCGAAGAAGTATCACAAAGCGCAGCAGGTTCAGTTGCTTAAAGAAGGTCAATTAACAACTAGCCAAGTTTTAGAAAACCAGTGGGTTGTTTATTTAGATGATGATAATTATCAAATTCTGAATAATGATATTTTTGAAGCCACCTATATTCCACATAAAGAATTATTATTCGATTAGGAGAAAATATGGCTAAAGAAAAATGTCCTGTTTGTAAAACAAATAACATATTAGTTGAAGATTTGAAACTTGAAGGTAAAGATACTAAATCTTATTTATGTATTAGATGTGGTTATACTTCAAATTCAGAATATGTTGTCAATTCAGAAATAATGAAAAAAATGATTGATGGTAATGAATACTCTGAAACATTATTCAACTTACACTTATATGATGAAGATACTGGACTTTATTGGTTCCCGATGGTATTATTAACAAAACATGGAGCAATATTTCCAGAAGGAACCCACGATGATTTTAAGTGGTCTTATGTTCCAATCATTGAAGTTGAACCAGAAAAGAAAGAAGAAATTGGTGAAGAATATACTAAACGATTTGCAGTTGAGTTAAAAGAACAATTTGAAAAATTAGATTTTTTGACTGTATGCAAGAAAATGGGTGCAATAGATCCAACATTAACATTAGATTAAGAGGTTATTATGGTACCAGGTGAAATGAATGCTAGAATAGATTTAGTTAAAACAATGAAAGATCAATGCGAAGAAATTAAACGAAGCAGAGATAATATAAAAAAACAATACGGTGCTATGTTTAGAATTAATGCCGATGTAATTAAATTATCAGACGTAGATGACTTATTAAAAAGTGCATATATATCATATGCTAAAACACAAATTGCATTAGAAAATGAGTTAAATAAATTAAGATGACAAATCATATTTTTGAACATAAAGAAAAAAGAATAGACGGTTATATTCCAATAGGTCAGCCAGATTTGAAAATTGGTCAGATTGTTTGGTTCAAATATCCACCTTCTAAAAATAATAACAACCCGCATGTATTAATATTGAACTCAAACTTCAACGGACTATTACATGGATTAGTTGTAGATTATATGTCATTGCTTGAATTAGAAAGATTAAGAAATTATATCATTCAAGAAGCAGAAGAAGTTGATGCCAATACCCCCAATAACATGATGGAGTCATTATATGCACTTTCAAAAGCAGCAGAAACTCCACTAACATTTTATGAAGCAAGATTAAAAAAATATTTGGTTTCTTTCTTTTCAAATACTTCTATATACAGAACATATAAGTTGCAAAACATTACTGATATACAACTTACAATATATAATTTTTATAAGAAAAGGTAAATAAAATGAAAATAAGTTATGCTATCCTAATAAAAGATGAAATAGATTATATCAAACCATTACTTGAAAGATTAAATGCCTATAAAGATGATGAAGATGAAATAGTTATTCTTCAAGACATTGGTCCATTACCAACAGATAAACAAAAGGAAGTTTCTCAATATTTATTAGATGAATTATTCAATAGTAGGTTATCATACTATTCTTCAACAACATTTAAAGATGATTTTTCTGAAATTAAAAATAAATTAAATAGTAAATGCAAAGGTGATTTTATTTTCAATATTGATGCAGATGAATTACCTCAGATATTTCTAATATCTAATATAAAAGCAATTATAGAAAAAAATCCAACAATAGAGTTATTTAGAGTGCCCCGAATAAATACAGTCGTAGGTCTAACCCAGGCACATATAGATAAATGGCATTGGAAAATGACACAGACTGAACAATATGGTCACATAGTAAATTATCCCGATTTTCAGGGAAGAGTATATAAAAATACACCAGAAATAAAATGGATTAATAAAGTTCATGAAGTAATATCAGGAACAAAATCTCATGCTGATTTACCGTGGTTTAGTCAATATGAATTTGCAATATTACATCATAAAGATATTTCAAGACAAGAAAAACAAAATGCACAATATGACGGGATGACTAAATGAAAAAAGTAGCATTTTTTACCGAAGCAGGACATGAAGGTTTAATACCAAGAAATCATCCAAATGCGAGAACAGATGTTGCATGGCAGATAGCATTCAAATCATATCATATTTCTTTAATTACTGCACCTTCTAAAATTGCACAATTAAAATCTAAAGCAGAACATTTTGATATTGGTATTGTAATATTACCAAAAAATGTAGATATATTAACTCACGTAATTACAAATAATATTCTTGAAAATGTCAAACAGATTTGTACTAAAGTTGCAATTATGCAGGAAGGTCCAAACTGGTTTTATCAAGATTATAATGTTTCATTGCAACGTTCATTCTATAATGAATTAATGAAAGCAGATTTTCTATTATGTCATAATGTTCCAGATATATCTTATTATAGAGGAATAACCGGAAAAAATGTTTATACGATGCAAAGTTTAATTATAGAAGATATGCTAATACATAATAATCTGCAGATAAACGATATAGACAAAGAAAATAAAACAATGATTGGTGGTAATTTCGTGAGTTGGTATAGTGGGTTTGACTCATTTATTGTAGCCAACGAATTTGATGGAAAAGTATTTGCACCGAGTATGGGTAGAAAACAACAACACGAAGAATATATTAAAGGTTTAAATTTAATCCCATATCAAAATTGGACATCGTGGATGTTTGCATTAAATGAATTTAAATATGGGGTTCATATGATGAGAACATTTGCAGCAGGAACATTCGCATTAAATTGTGCATATTTAGGAATACCATGTATTGGTTATTTAGGAATAGATACACAGGCAATATTACAACATGCAATTCTTACTGTAGAAGTAGGAGACATAGAAGCAGCAAGAAAATCAGCTGCCGCAATTAAAGAAAGTGATAGTTTATATCAACAAGCAAGTGAAGTAGCAAGAGCAAATTATATGCATTATTATTCAGAAAATAAATTTAAACAAAATATGGAAGAGGTTTTTGAACGTGAACTCACACACACCTAATTCAAAGTTAAAAGTTGGAGTTGTAGTATCAGCATTTGATTTATTACATGTTGGGCATATGCTTTTATTAAAAGATGCAAAAGAACAATGCGACTATTTAATAGTAGGACTACATACAGATCCAACTTTAGATAGACCTGAAAAGAATAAACCTATACTAACAGTTGAAGAACGTATAATTATGTTAAGTGGAATATCATATGTAAATCAAATCTTTACATATAATACAGAAAAAGAATTACATGATATATTAAAAATAATGCACGTTGGTATTTTAATTTTAGGTAGTGATTGGAAAGATAAAGAATATAACGGGAAAGATTTAGGATATCCTGTTTATTTTCATGACCGCACAGTTCATAATTATTCAACAACTAATTTGAGAAAAAGAGTTTGGGAAGCTGAAAATATAAAAAATAAAAGAACTAAAACTTTAGAAGAATTAAAAGAATTATATGACCCATTTTTTACACTTTAAAAGGAAAATTTAATGAAAATCATCGTCACAGGTGGAGCTGGTTTTATAGGATCTAATATTGTTGATCGTTATGTAAGTGTCGGTCATGAAGTATTAATATTAGATAATTTGTCTTCTGGACATTTTAATTATATTAATAAAAAATCTAAGTTTGTACATGTAGATATTAGAGATAGTTATAAGCTTGATTTAATAATACAAGATTTTAAACCAGATATTATCAATCACCATGCAGCTCAGATGGACGTAAGAGTTTCCCTAACAGATCCTATCTTCGATGCAGAAACAAATATTATAGGAACATTGAATATTATATTAGCAGCTACTAAGTATGGGGTCAAAAAAATTATTTATAGTTCTACTGGTGGAGCAGTTCATGGAGAACCAAAAGTATTACCTGTAAATGAAGAAGATGATGTTGTTCCTGATTGTGCATATGGTATTTCAAAACATACACCCGAACATTACTTGAAATTATATGCTAAATTAGAAGGACTTGATTATACAGTTTTTAGATATCCAAATGTATATGGACCAAGACAATCAAATGAAACCGCTGGGGTTATATCAATATTTATAAGACAGATGCAAGCAAAAGAACCAGTAAATCTATATGGTTATGGCAATCCAATACGAGATTATGTTTTTATAAGTGATATTTGTGATGCAAATGATATAGCACTAACAAAAGGTAGCAATAGTATTATCAACTTGGGTTCAAATAAAGGTACAAGTGTAAAAGAGTTATTTACTCTTATATCAAAACATATGATTTACGACCAATATCCTAATTTATTACCCCTACGAAAAGGAGAAATAAACTCTATATTTTTATCTAATGATAAAGCAAAACAGTTATTAGATTGGTCACCAACTATAGATATAGAAGAAGGTATTAAAATGACAATCGAATGGCATCTATTTCAGTCAATATTAGAGAGTTATACTAACAAATGAACAAATTTCAAATAATATGTACATCTTATAATAATGAGAAATGGACAGAAACCTGTTTAGCAAGTATTTTAAATCAAACATATTCAAACTATGAAATACTTTTTATTAATGATTGTTCAACAGACAAAACACTTCAGATAGCATCAGACGTTTCTAAAGATTATTCACAACTAACTGTTGTTAGTAATAAACAAAGACAATATAGAGCATATAATACTGTAATGTTAAATAATATTATACCTAAAAACGATGAAGATATTATTACATTTGTGGATGGAGATGACTGGTTATATGATGAAAATGTTCTACAAAAAATTAATGACGAGTATGAACAGCATGATTATTGGATGACTTATGGACAATTTATTATTTGGCCAGATGGAAATAAAACATCTACACATGGTACAAAATATTCTAACAATGTTATTAATAATAATTTATTTAGACAAGATCTTTGGAGAGCATCTCATCTAAGAACATTTAAATGGTTCTTATATAAAAATATAAATAAAAATGATATTAAAGATGCAAACAATAAATATTACACTATGTGCGAAGATTTAGTAGTATCTTTTGCTTGTTTAGAAATGGCTCCTCTTGAAAAAATAGGTGTTATAGATTATATTACTTATATTTATAATGGTGACCCAGAAAGTAGAAAGAAAATAAAAAATCAATATATAGAAGATGGTGAAAATGAAATGTGGCATTCCGTAGAAGCATATATGAGAAATAAACAACCTTATTCTAAAAAGACAAAGGAAGAACTGATATGAATAAGTTCCATATAATATGTACATCATATAATAATGAAACACGGACAGAACAATGTTTAATGAGCATTTTAAATCAAACATATACAAACTATGAAATACTTTTTATTGATGATTGTTCAGCTGATAACACATTTCAAATAGCATCAGATATTGCTAAAAATTATGAACATTTAACAGTTATTAAAAATAAACAAAGAAGACATAGAGCATATAATACGATCATGCTTAATGATATTATACCCAAATACAATGAAGATATTATTACATTTGTTGATGGAGATGATTGGTTATATAATGCAGATGTTTTACAGAAAGTTAACAATGAATATGAAAAACATGATTATTGGATGACTTATGGACAATATGTAAACTGGCCAGATAATAATATATCATTTGAATATGGTACAAGATACTCAGATGAAGTTATTAATAATAATTTATTTAGACAAGATACGTGGCGCGCCTCTCATCTAAGAACATTTAAATGGTTCTTATATAAGAATATAAATAAAAATGATATTATAGATAAAGATGGTAAATATTATACTATGTGTGAAGATAGAGTAATATCATGGGCTTGTTTAGAAATGACTCCACTTGAAAAAATCGGTGTTATAGATTATATTACTTACACGTATAATGGAAGTCAAGAAAATAGAAATAAAATAAAAGATCAACATATACAAGACAACGAATGGAATACGGGGTATGATATAACTGAAAAAATGAAACAAATGCCCTCATATTCTAAAAAAACAAAGGAAGAACTTTTATGAGTTTTAAAATAAAAACAAATTTTCCGGTGGCATTAGATTCTTTAGATCATTTAAATCCAGTAGGTACAACCGGAAATAATACTTCTATTCCTTTAATAGAAGAAATAGAACAGTATTTTGAAAATGAAAAAATAAATATGTGTGACTTAGGTTGCGCCGGCGGCCAGTTTGTAGTTGATTTTCACAATAGAGGTCATAGTGCTATTGGTTTAGAAGGTAGTGATTATTCAATACATAATAACGTAGATAATTGGTTGCAATATCACAATAACATATTATTTACGTGTGACATAGAACATCTATTTTCTGTACAAGATGAGAATAACACTAATATTAAATTTAAATGTATAAGTGCCTGGGAAGTATTAGAACATATTAAACCATACAGACTAAATACTGTATTAAAAAACATTTATGATTTATTAGATGATGACGGTATTTTTATTGGTTCTATTTCATTAATTCCATGTGTTATACAAAATGGTGTAGATTTACATCAGTCGAGATATACACAAGATAAATGGATAAATGAATTATTTCCACGCATAGGACTTCAATGCTTTGAATATCCATTTAAAAATTTAGTAAACAGAACATATGTTGACATGGGTTATTCTTTTTCAATATGTGCTAAAAAAATAAATACAGGGAGTTAAAATGCAAATACCATTAACAAAATCTTTTATTAAAAAAGAACTAATTCTAAAACAAATAGAACAGTTTCTTAAAGCTGATGAACTATCTAGTGATAATATTATTACTAAATTTGAAGATGCAGTTAAAAAATATAATAATGACGTCGATGGTAAATATATTGCCGTTTCAAATGCAACCAATGCTCTTGAAGTTGCACTATTATATTTAAATAATGGAAATACATATGAACAAAGAGAAATAAATGAAATAATAATTCCTTCTTGGTCTAAAATAACTTCTGGATTTTCTGTTCCAAGGGTTGGTGCAAAAGCAATATGGTGCGATATAAATCGTTTTGGAGTTGCAAGTGCTAAAACTATTGAACCACACATCTCAGATAATACAGCTGCTATTGTTGTAGTTCATCAATTGGGAATGCCATGTGATATGAAAGCCATAAATGAATTAGCAGGAAAACATAATATTTCTGTTATAGAAGATGGTTCAAGTGCATTTGGTTCTGAATATGAAAATAATAGAATAGGAAAATCTTCTAATATTACTATACTTTCTTTTGATGAAGGCGCTATAATTGCTGTTAGAGATACAGATACAGAAAAGTGGATAAGGTCATATATTCAATCGGGTATTAATTATACTGATTTACAAAAAGAGTTTTTTGATAAACTTGGTGGTGATTACATTATACCAAAGATAATAGCAGCACTTGAATTAGCTAAATTACAATATAAAGATGAAGAAATTAATTTAAAAACAAAAGCAGCCGAACATTATGATGAGCAAATAAAATCTTTAAATATTGCTGGTTTTGGAATTGCATGTGGTAATATAATTCCTCCTACGTGCACTAAATATAATTGGAATGATTATCATATAATATTAAGTAAAAAATATCTCAGAGATGTAGTAGTAGAAAAATTAAGATCTAAAGGAATTGATTGCACATGGGATTTTCAAGCAACACATTCTCAGCCTACAATTAATGAAAGAATTGTATTACCTGGAACAGATATTTTTCATAAAAGTGGATTACGATTACCACTGTTTGCAGAAATAACAAAAGAAGAACAAAATTTTATTATTCAATCACTGAAAGAGGTTTTGGATGAGTTCACAATTTATTAAATGTCCTGCTTGTAGTCAACAAGTTAAATTTAAATCGTTTAGAATAAGACCTGAACTAAAATATAATGACAGACATTTTTATTTTGCTAAGTGTGACAGTTGTGGTCATATCAGACAATATCCTTTGCGTGCTCCAAGCGTATATAAAAATTTAGGTTATACTACACAACCTAATTATGAGGAACATTGTAAAAATAGAGCCAAATACATTTTTGAGTTTTTAGGACTAAAACATATTATATTGAGATATAATAAACCGTTTAGAATATTAGATTTAGGCTCAGGCAGAGGTGGAGTTGGTCATTTTCTACAACTTGAAATATTAAATTTTATTGCTCTCGATATTATAGAGAAGAACGGTTCAATAACAGCAAACCAATTATCTAGAAACATAGATATGGTTCAAGTCACTGGGGTCACATATCAACAAGAAGAAAAAACTTATATTGAAACTAAATATTTAAATCTTGATGATACACGAGACCTTGATAAATTAGCAACAAATAAATATGATTTGATTATTATGTCACATACTCTTGAGCATCTAATGCATCCAGAAACGATTATAGACTACATAGATAAGTGTTTATTAGAGACAAATGGATTATTATATATTGAGATACCAAGTTTATATACGGCAGGGGTCAGAATGGAAGATACATTTATTCCTCATCATATTTCTTATTTTACTAAAACATCTTTAACAAATCTAATTCAAACTAATAGTGGATTACGTGAGATAAAAACATACCAAAGTAATTATTGGGGTAGTGTTAAGACATTATATATAAAATTACAAATGAATTATCAAGTTGAATCTTATAATAAAGAAAGATTTGTTGAAACTAAATATTTGTTAAGCCAAATAAAAAACAAAGTTAATAGAATTAGAGTTAAATATTTATATAAAAAACCAAGGAATAACGAATAATGAATTTTTTAATATATGAAGATTTTCTTCATTTTATACCAACCGGAAAAAGCTGGGCAAGTGGGTTATTTAGAAATAATCAAGTTGTATATAATAGTGGTCCTAGAGATGGTAAATTATTAGAAATATTAGAAAAAGTAGATACTAAAATTGAGTGTGTGGTTTTTTCTGATATATCATTAGATAAAGAATATTGGATAGAATTAGATAAAATAAAACAAAGATTTCCAGACATAAAACTAATAGGTATGGTATGCGATTATCAAACTGAATACAATTTATATCAGCCATATTTTAATTTTGTTACATCCATCACATTCCAACACAAAAGTGCAGAACATATTTTTAAATCATCCGGGTATAAATATTACAATATACCACTCGCAGCAGATGATAATATATTTAAACCACTCAATACTACACAGGATAATGATATTAGTTTTGTCGGTCAATTTGGCAATACAGGTCATGGTTATAGAAGACAAGATGAATATTTATTTCCATTATTAGATGATAAAAATTTAAAAGCAATTACTGGTGGATTTGAATATAAAAATTGTGCAAACAGATATATTCAACACGAATCACTAAATATTTTATTTAATGATACAAAAATAAATTTGAATTTTCACTATGATCACCAAAAAGATTTTGAAGATAGAATAGATTTGAATGGTAGAACATTTGAAATATGTGCTGCCGGTGGTTTTCAGTTGTGTGATCATCCTTTAGCTAAACAACTTATTCCAAGTATGATAGTTGAACCCGATGGTAAAAAATGGAAAGATATTGTTTATTATTATTTAGAACACGAAGATGAAAGAAAAGAAATAGCAAGAAAATGTAGAGAAGAAGTTCTAAGTGGTCATACTTGGAGACTTAGAATGGCTCGATTATTACATATATTAGAAAATAAAGATTAGGAGAATATTATGCGTGAAATACATTCTAAAGTAGAACCAACATTATTATTACATTGTGTTCATAGAATGAATACACTTGAGCCAAATGTATTTTATAGAAAAAATCTAAGTAATGATGATCAATATTTACAAGTATCATATTTACGTATGCCAAAAGATCATACATTCAAACCACATCAGCATATTTTTAAAGATGCACCCGATTATCAAGTTGTTGCTCAAGAATCTTGGGTTGTTGTAAGTGGACAAATTAGAGTTTTCTTTTATGATATCGATGAAACATTTTTAGAAAGTGTTGTCTTAGAAGTAGGAGATATGTCGATAACATTTAGAGGTGGTCACAGTTATCAAGCATTAGAAGCAAAATCGATTGTGTATGAATATAAAACTGGACCATATACAGGTGTCGAAAATGATAAAGTATTTTTTGCTAATAGTTCAAATCCTACATTAGCTAAAGAAATAGATACATCTATTAAAGTATATGAATCGCCCGACAGTGGTCAAACAATTTATGAAAGAACTATGTTCAAGAATGATAGGAAAAAAATATAATGAATTTAAGTGTTATTGGATATATAAAACCTTCTATACCAGCCGAACTATTTATAGAAAATATTAGGTCATATGGAAAAGATTTTTGGAATAATGTAAATACAAATATTTTTATAAGAGATAATATATCTAAAGAAGTATCTGATGTATTAAATGAGTTTAATATTAATTATAAAACAGGAATAAACGAATTTTGGATCCCAACGTTGGTTAAATTAGTAGAAGAATGTAAAACTGATTATTTTGAATTACTTATTGAAGATAAAAAAATAACAAATATAAAAGAATTTATTTATAGTTTTGAAACTTTAGAAGAAAATAATATAGATTTTATGCCAACTTTTCATTATGATTATATGAATGCTCTAGTTGAACTAATTTATCAATATAAGTTTGGTTATATAGAGTCTACTAAAGATCACAATCTTATGCTATGGGGCACATTACAAACTCGATTTGCTAAATTAAATAATTTTAATCAAAGCAAAGAAATTAAAAAGATTATAAACAGTCAAAGTTCTCCATATCCTGTTTTTGCTGGTGGTATATTTAAAAAAGAATTTTTTCTAAAAACTACAAATAGAGTATTATCATCTGAATATTGGAAAGAAGTTATAGAAATTAGTAAAGATGAAGTTGATAAAATAGATTGGACTAATCCTTTATTAGATTGGGCTAAAAATCCGTATTTACCTCATTCATACGAGGTTTGGTGGAAGCATAATGAAGACATAGAAGAATTACAATATACAATGTTAGTTCCAAAAAAATCAAATTCCATAGCAAATGATCCCAAAGATACTTCAAGAACATCATTTAAGGATACGGTATGAAAAAACTTCATTTAGGTTGTGGTAATATTCGCATACCGGGTTATATAAATATAGACTGTGCAGAAACATCTGCAGCGGATATGTTATTAAATATAAACGAGATTGATTTTTACTATCAGCCTGAAACTGTTGATGTTATTTATATATCACACGTATTAGAACATTTTTATAGAATTAGTATACCACTTCTTTTACAAAAGTTTTTTAATATTTTGAAACCTGGAGGTATTTTGAGGTTAGCAGTTCCAGATTGGGATGCTGTCGTTGAACGATATACTGAAACAAAAGATTTAGATGAAGTTATTAAACTTATTTATAGCAATCATCATGTTCCATTTGATGGGCATTATCATATCTGGAATTTTGATACAATACAGAGAGATTTACTTTCAGTGGGTTTCACCAATATATATAAATATGACTGGAAGCAAACAGAACATAGTAATATAGATGATTTTAGTAGAGCATATTTGCCACACGACCC
>Ga0307378_10005671_pt1 | contig 17319 bp, 14 predicted proteins | sample UN1MG_FD_202238 | JGI IMG/M metagenome (GOLD analysis project Ga0307378, IMG submission 202238) | Soil microbial communities from Risofladan, Vaasa, Finland - UN-1 | ecosystem: Environmental > Terrestrial > Soil > Coastal area > Acid sulfate soil | place: Finland: Risofladan, Vaasa | collected... | reverse complement strand
CTTTTTCCCACAGTGTCTGGCCAAAATTTTTTCTGCAATTGTCATACCCATAAGCAAACCTCTATCTCTTTTTCCCTAACTTTCTTCTTGCCACCAGCCTATGGAAATGAGAAAAAGTACCTGTCACTTTTTTTGTCACCTTTTTTTTCTGGCAATCATCCTGTTCAACGCATTAACATATGCTTTGGCACTGGCTTCAATTATGTCTGTGGAGGTGCCTCGACCGGTTACTATATTTTTAAATTCCTCAGCGCGGCCTGGAGCAACTGGTGCAATCTTAACTGTAACCTCGCCCAGAGCATCCTTGCCCACAGAAACTGACTTAAGGCTGTAATCGATTAGTCTACACTTAATATTTGTAATTCGGTCTATTGCTCTAAAAGCAGCATCCACTGGACCATCGCCACAGGAAGCCTCCTGCAGGACTTCACTCTTAGCCGTCTTCCCCGGCGCAACTAACTTCCTTAACCTCATCGTGGCAGTGGGAACTACTTTGTTTCCAGTAATTACATTTATATATTCCAGTTTGTATACCTCGGGGATAAGAGATATCTGGTCTTCGATTATAGCCTCGATGTCTTCATCAAAAATATCTTTTTTCTTATCAGCAAGTAATTTAAACTGCTGAAATGTCCTATCCACTTCCTCATTGTTCAATTTATAACCTAATTCCTGCAACCTCTTCCGAAAAGCATGGCGTCCCGAGTGTTTCCCTAAAACGAGTTTCCTCCCTCCCAATCCCACCGATTGGGGAGTCATAATCTCATAAGTCAATCTTTCCTTGATTACTCCGTCCTGGTGAATTCCTGCTTCATGAGCAAAAGCATTAGCGCCAACGATAGCCTTATTGGGCTGAACGATTATGCCGGTAAGTTTACTGACCAGGCGGCTTGTCTTGGCAATCTCTTTTGTCTCGATATTGGTATAGAAAGGAAGCAGGTCTTTCCTTGTCCTCAAGGCCATCACCACTTCTTCCAGAGAAGCATTTCCCGCCCTTTCTCCAATACCGTTAATAGTGCATTCAATCTGCCTGGCTCCCAGGGAAATAGCTTCTAGTGAATTAGCTGTGGCCAGTCCTAAATCATTGTGGCAATGGACACTAATAATGGCCTTGTGAGAATTGGGAACCCTTTCAATTACCATCCTGATTATTCTTCCAAACTCTTCCGGCAGGGAATAGCCGACGGTATCTGGAATATTGATTGTAGTAGCACCAGCATTGATTGTCTCCCCCACCACACGGCAGAGGAAGTCTGGATCCGTGCGCACAGCGTCTTCTGGCGAAAACTCTACATTGGGGGTAAATTTTTTCGCATATTTTACTGCAGCCACAGCTTCCTTAAGGACTTCTTCTCTTGACTTTTTCAATTTATACTTTAAGTGAATGTCACTTGTAGCAATGAAGGTATGAATGCGTGGGTTCTTCGCATACTTTATTGCATTCCAACAGACATCGATGTCTCTCTTTGTAGCCCGGGACAACCCGGCGATTACCGGCTTCCTAATCTTTTGGGAAACCAGCTTCACTGCCTGGAAATCTCCTGGCGAGGCTACGGGAAAACCGGCTTCAATGACATCCACACCCAATCTCTCTAATTGTTCAGCGACTTCCAGCTTCTCGTTTATATTCAGACTTGCTCCCGGAGATTGTTCTCCATCTCTTAAAGTTGTATCGAATATTAATATTCTCTCCTTGTTTAATGCCATTTCTCTTCCTCCACTTACTGAGTAAAACTTTTAGCGCTGTTTAACCCACTCCAGGTGTAACCTATAGAACCTCCACAGTGCATTCAATACGCCTGAGAGCGTGTAACTAAAAAAATATATAACAAATATTATGGAAATTATCTTAGTGGAAAAAAACCAGATAACTAATGCAACCACCATAATAATCAGAGTTCTGAATGGTTGCTTTCTGGTAAGTTTAAGATTCTTTAAATTTATATACTTAATTTTACTCACCATCAGAAAGGATAAGACTATCATAATTAGAGGGATTGAACCGAAGAAGAGATTCATCTCCTTTACCCAGAATGGCAAAACAAGAAAAGAAGCCAACATACCCCCGGCCACAGGAATGCACAAACCATCGAAATAAGCGATATCTTTCTCCACAATTTTGACATTGAACCTTGCCAGCCGCAAAACTCCAGCAATCATAAATAGGAAGGCTATCAACATCCCCCACCTTATATCTTTTAAAACTACCTGATACATCAAAATTGAAGGCGCCACACCAAAGGAGATTAAGTCGGCTAAAGAATCGAACTCCAAACCAAACCTACTAGTGGACCTGGTGAGTCTGGCAATTCTGCCGTCAAAAACATCCAAAATAACTGCTAGAAGTATCGCCCAGGCACTGGAGGTGAAATTTCTCTCAATGGCACAAATGATCGCATAGAAACCTAACCCTGCATTTGCCAGAGTGAAAAGTCCGGGAATAAAATAGGTTCCTTTCTTCACCTGAAACCTCCAAAAAAGATAAGCGATGTCATTGCGAGCGACTGAAAGGAGCGTGGCAATCTCCTGCCCAGTGATGAGATTGCTTCAGGACTTCGTCCTTCGCAATGACACTTTGTGTCATTTGAAATCGTGCCTACACAAAACCTCCCTTTCGGGAGGACTCCATCGCCGGATTTGACCCAGGATTCCAGCATTCAAGAGGGAAACTTCCCCAGAAGAGTTTTGCCCCCAACCACTCTATCTCCCTTTTTCACTTTAATCTCTACTTCTTGAGGGAGATAGACATCTGCCCGTGAGCCAAACCTTATCATTCCAATCCTCTGTCCGGCAACTAGATTGTCTCCTTCTTTGCACCAGCAACATATTCGGCGAGCAACCCTACCTGCTATCTGTTTTACCAAAATTCTCTGTATATTAGAATTGGGCTTGTTACTCTTTTGAATACCAATGAGGTTACTCTCGTTTCCCCCAGAAGCTTCTTCTGTATAAGCAGCCATAAACTTGCCAGGTTTATACTTAATCCATTCCACCTTTCCCTTTACTGGCGACCTTTGAACGTGAACGTTAAAGACGGACATAAAGATTCTGACCACCTTTACTCGAGAGTGCAAAAAATTTTCTTCTCCAACCTCAGAGATATCTATTACCTTCCCATCCGCAGGGGATAGGATTAAATCTTCTCCTTCGGGAACTTTCCTTTCCGGATCGCGAAAGAAAAAGAAAGTGAGTGCGGCCAAACCCAATAGAAAGAGGCTGCCAATTTTCCAGAAAAAGAAGAGAATCACAGCCAATATTAAAAGAGGTATAACAAATTTCCAACCGTCTTTAACAATCTTCATCTTCAATTCACTTCTTCTTCAGCCAGGGCATCATTCCCCGTAATTTTGCTCCCACAATTTCAAGGGGATGCTCCGTCCATTCTTTCCGTCTCTTGTTAAATACCGGACGACCTATTTGGTTCTCCAAGAGCCATTCCCGAGCGAACTCACCGGAACGAACTTCCCCCAGAATTTTCTTCATTTCTCGCCTGGTTTTTCCGGTAATAATCCTTTTACCCCGACTATATTCTCCATACTCTGCTGTATCTGAAATGGAATAATTCATCCAGCCAATGCCACCTTCCTGAATCATATCGATAATTAGTTTCATCTCGTGCAGGCACTCAAAATAGGCAATCTCAGGTTGATAACCAGCCTCCACCAGAGTTTCGAATCCAGCCTTGATTAACTCCACGAGCCCACCGCAGAGAACCACCTGCTCCCCAAAGAGGTCAGTCTCGGTCTCTTCAGCAAAAGTGGTCTCAATTACTCCAGCGCGAGTTCCCCCTATACCCTTAGAATAGGCTAATGCCAATTCCTTTGCCTTGCCAGAAGCGTCTTGATAAACTCCAATCAGGTTGGGAGTCCCTCTTCCTTCCTGATACATCCTTCTCACCAGATGGCCGGGTCCTTTGGGAGCAACTAATATTACATCCACATCCTCAGAGGGAATAATCTGGTAAAAGTGAATGTTAAAACCGTGAGAAAAACCCAGGACCGCTCCCTTTTTCAATTTATTAGCAACATCATTTTTATAGACTACGGACTGGACATCATCGGCAACGAGCATCTGAACCCAGTCAGCATTTTTTGTCGCTTCGCTGGCAGAAACTGGCTTCCAGCCATCTTTAACTGCCTTTTTCCAATTCTCAGTTCCTTCCAGTTCAGCCACCACCACATTTAACCCACTATCACGCAAATTCTGACTCTGGGCATGCCCCTGACTCCCATAGCCAATGATTGCAATCTTCTTTCCTTTCAAAAGCTTCAAATCCGCATCTTTATCATAGTATACCTTTGCCATAAAATCCTCCTCCCCAATTTGTAACGCGAAGCTTTGCTTCGCTACTCCTTACCTCTTAGCACCCCAAGGATGAAGGGATAGTTGCAGGAGCTTTAATTCCGCCAGGTTTTCTGTAGTGTAGCCCTTTATGGGCGTAATTCTTACGGGCATAAAGCCCTACACTACCGAGCGACTCCGATAACTATCTCTTCATCCTACCCTCTGCCCATTGCCACAATTCCTGTCCTGACTATCTCCTTTATCCCATAGGGCTTAAGCATATTAACCAGAGCAAGTATTTTCTCTTCATCACCTGTCATTTCTACAATTACAGAGTTAGAAGCAACGTCCACTATTTTTGCTCTGAAGATATCGACAATTTCCAGAACTTCTGACCGCTTCCCTTTTCCAGCATTTACCTTGATGAGAACTAAGTCTCTTTCCAGATGAGGTTGCTCTACGAAATCAATAACTTTTATTATATCTATGAGTTTATTCAGTTGCTTCATAACCTGTTCTAAAATTCTCTCATCCCCTTTAACTACTATCGTCATTCGAGATATATCATGTTGCTCGGTTTCCCCTACTGCCAAACTATCGATGTTAAATCCACGGGCGCTAAAAAGGCTCGATATTCGAGACAGGACTCCAGGCTTATTCTCTACTAAAACAGAAATCGTATGTCTCATTGATTCCTCCTCCTCTTTAATTCCCCCCTCACCCTTATCCTCTCCCCAAGGGGAGAGGGGATTCTATTCCATCTTACATATAACGCCCCGATAAATCGGGGCTACTCCAATGACTTTGGCTATGCCAGCCCACGGATTACTTCATCCAGCCTTGCACCTGCCGGTACCATAGGAAAGACATTTTCTTCCCTTTCCACTAAGAAATCCAAAATCACAGGTCCATCTACGGAAATTGCCTTCTTTAGGGCATTTTCTACTTCATCCTTTTCAGTTACTCTTATGCCAAAAGCTCCGTACGCCTCGGCAATTTTTACAAAATCTGGATTAGCTGTTAAGTCTGTGGCTGAATATCTTTTCTTATAGAATAGCTGCTGCCACTGTCTAACCATGCCCAGATATCCGTTGTTTAGAATGGCAACCTTAACTCCTACTTTATTATTGACAGCTGTTGCAATCTCCTGGATATTCATTTGAAAACTCCCATCCCCGGCTATATCAAAAACAATCTTTTCCGGCTTACCTAATTTGGCGCCGATGGCTGCTGGAAAACCATACCCCATTGTACCCAGCCCTCCGCTAGTAATAAAATGGCGAGGGTAGTTGTATTTATAGAACTGCTGGGCCCACATCTGGTTTTGCCCAACTTCTGTGGTGATGATTGCCTTACCTTTTGTTACTTCATAAATCTTCTCCACTACAAATTGAGGACGGAGTTTGTCATCCTTCTTATATGTCAATGGATTATCCTTTTTCCATTGAGAAATTTGTTTTTGCCATTTCTTCCTTTTCTCCATATTTTTAGATCCCAACTTGTTAAGGAGTTTGTTCATCTCTTTCATAACGTTCTTTGCGTCGCCCACAATGGGAATATCTACTTTCACATTTTTGCCTATAGAAGTGGGATCAATATCTATGTGAATTATCTTTGCCTTGGGAGCAAAAGCATCGAGTCTTGCTGTAATCCTGTCGTCAAACCTTGCCCCAATAGCAATAATTAAGTCTGAATTCTGTATGGCATGATTTGCGAAATAAGTACCGTGCATTCCCAACATACCTAAAAAGAGTTCGGAATCTTGAGGAAAAGCACCCATTCCCATCAACGTGAGAGTTACAGGAATCTGGGTAGTTTTAGCCATTTCTCTCAGTTCTCCAGCAGCTCCTGAAATGATAACGCCGCCACCGGCATAAATAACCGCCCTCTCAGACTGTTTTATCAGGTCTATTGCTTTTTTTATCTGCTGGGGGTGTCCTTCATATTTAGGCTTATAACTGCGAATCTCTACTTCCTTGTGATACTTGTGATAGACGAATTCACAGGAAGCTCTCTGGACATCTACGGGGAAGTCAATGAGCACAGGTCCGGGTCGTCCTGTGCGGGCAATGTGGAACGCTTCTTTAATAGTAGAAGCAAGCTCCTTAACGTCTTTTACCAGATAGTTATACTTTGTTATTGAGCGGGTAACTCCAGTGGTATCCGCCTCTTGAAATGCATCATTACCCACCAGATGAGTAGCCACCTGGCCTGTAAATGCCACAACAGGAACTGAATCCATATTTGCTGTTGCCAAACCCGTGGTCAGATTGGTCGCTCCTGGACCAGAAGTAGCTATACAGACACCAACTTTGCCTGTCGCCCGGGCATATCCATCCGCCATATGGGCTGCTCCCTGCTCATGACGCGTAAGTATAAATTTGATTGGTGCCCCATACAGAACATCAAAAGTAGGGAGCAATGCTCCCCCGGGAATGCCAAACATTATTTCCACTTTCTCTTTGATTAAACTCTCCACAAAAATCTGTGCACCAGTAAGCTTCACAGTATCTCCTCCTTCAATACCAGTTACAAAATATACACCATTTCATTCGGCAAAATCTTAAATTCCTCTGGGAACCCTCCCTTTCGGGAGGACTCCAAATAATTGGAGTAGCACCGCTTGCGGTGCGTTAACGCGAAACAAGTTTCGCTACTCCAAAAGTCCTGGATTTCTTTCATAACTCATAATTCATAATTTTATTTGAGGATGGCTCCTGTATTTGCCGACTGGACTATTGGTGCATAACGACTCAGCCAGCCCTCTCTTATCTTGGGTGGAGGTGGTTTCCACTCTCCAACCTTCTCTTTCCATTTTGCCCTGCGTATCTCTATAATTTTACTTTCCAGACGGACATTCAACCTTCGGTTGGGAATGTCTATTTGAATAATATCACCATCACTTAACAGAGCAATTGGTCCACCAACTGCTGCTTCGGGAGAAATGTGTCCAATGCAGAGTCCCCTTGTTCCACCTGAAAATCGACCGTCTGTCAATAAGGCAACTTCCTTATCCATTCCCATACCCACAAGAGCTGCGGTTGGCGAGAGCATTTCTCTCATTCCCGGCCCACCCCTCGGGCCCTCGTAACGAATCACGATGACTTCCCCTTTCTTGATCTTTTTACCTAAAATCGCCTTCATTGCCAGTTCTTCAGAATTGAAAACTCTCGCCTTTCCGGAAAATTTCATCATTTTGGATTGAACTGCAGATTGCTTTACAACACAACCCTCGGGAGCTAAGTTACCGAAGAGAATGGCAATACCTCCTTCTTTCTGGTAAGGATTTCTCTGTGAGCGGATTATTTTATTATTACAGACCGTAGCTTGAGAGGCAATCTCTTTTATATTCACTCCAGAGACAGTGGGATTATCTTTCAACTTATTTTTCAAAACAGACAATATTCCCGGTACTCCTCCAGCATATTCTAAATCTTCCATAAAATATTCTCCACCAGGCCTGATATTAGTTACCTGGGGCGTAACTTTACTAATATCATCAAATGTCTTAAGGGGCAAATCTTCTCTTGCTTCTCTGGCAACTGCAAGAAGATGTAACACAGTGTTGGTCGAGCCACCCAGAGCCATATCCACTACAATAGCGTTACGAAAGGCAGCAGAAGTCATAATCTTTCGAGAAGAAACATTCTGTTTTACAAGACCCACCACTCTTTCTCCAGAAAGGTAAGCAATCCGCCTCTTTTTGGACGAACCTGCCAGCGAGGTGGCGCAACCAACAAGCGACATGCCCATCGCTTCAGTCAAACAGGCCATGGTATTAGCAGTATATAGTCCCTGGCAAGCTCCTTCACCAGGGCAGGCAGAAAGTGCCAGATTCTCCAGCTCTTCCTCTTTCATCTTACCAGCCTGGTATCTCCCTACAGCTTCGAATGTGTCCCGCACCAGGGAAAGGCGTTTTCCCTTATACATTCCAGAAACCATAGGTCCTGCTGTGACCACAATAGAGGGAATATCAAGCCTGGCAGCAGCCATTAACATTCCTGGAGTAATCTTATCACAGTTTGTCAACAGGACCAAACCATCCAGTTGATGTGCCTGGGTTACACTTTCCACTACATCAGCAATCAATTCTCGCGAAGGTAAGGAATAGTGCATCCCTACGTGTCCCATTGCAATTCCATCACAAATTGCGGGAACGCCAAATAGGAAAGGGACTCCGCCTCCTGCACGCACGCCTTGACCAATAGCCCTCTCCAAAAGGCGCATTCCTATGTGGCCGGGAACTAACTCAGTAAAACTTGTGGCAATACCTATAAATGGCTTGTTAAGGTCCTCGGGACATAAACCTACTGCGTAGAGTAATGCACGATTAGGAGTTCTTTCAACACCTTTTTTTACCTTATCGCTTCGCATATTCACCTCCCCTTACACCCGAATATAAGGATTAAGAAAAAGCACCTGTCACTTTTACCTGTCACTTTTTTATTCTTCTTTCAATAATTTATACTCTATGCTGTCAACCAGTGCTTGCCAGCTGGCTTCAATAATATTTTCTGAAACTCCCACTGTCCCCCACTCATCTTTTTCATCTCTCGATTCAATCAAAACTCGCACTTTGGCTGCTGTCCCCTCAGTGGCATCAATTACTCTAACCTTGAAATCTGTGAGGCTCATCGACTTTAACTCTGGATAAAATCTTTCCAGAGCCTTCCTCAGGGCATTATCTAGGGCACTAACCGGTCCATCACCTTCGCTGGCGGTGTGTTCTTCCTTTCCTCCCACTATAACTTTTATAGTTGCTTCCGATCTTAATTTTCCCTTCTCGTCCTTTTCTACAATTACCCGAAACCCTTCAAGATTAAAAAAAGTCCTGTGTTTGCCAATTGTCTTCTTCATTAGAAGCTCAAAAGACCCGTCTGCACCTTCGAATTGGTAACCCTGACTCTCCATTTGTTTAACTCTCTGGAGGAGCTCCTTTACTTCCTTGCTCTTCTGGCGAAAGTCGATGTTGAACTCCTTTGCTTTGGACAGCATACTAGACCTTCCCGAGAGTTCTGAAACAAGAATTCTACGTCGATTGCCTACTTTTTCAGGAGACACGTGTTCGTAGGTCTTTGTATGTTTGGCGATGGCACTGACGTGGATTCCTGCTTTATGGGCAAATGCGGAATTCCCTACATATGGTTGGTTGTCCCGGGGAATCATATTTGCTATTTCACTTACATATCGGGAAATTTCAGTCAAGCTCTCCAATTTCTTATCGGAGATGCAATCGATTCCTAGCTTCAACTTTAAATTGGGAATAATCGAACAGAGGTTCGCATTGCCACATCTCTCACCATAGCCATTGATTGTTCCCTGGACTAAAACGCAACCAGCCTTAACGGCAATGACCGAATTAGCCACAGCCATTTCTGAATCGTTGTGAGTATGAATTCCTAAAGGAATCTTTATCTCTTTCTTTATTTCTTTAACTATACTTTCCACCTGATGGGGCATCATCCCTCCATTGGTGTCACAGAGAGTAATGTTGTTTGCCCCAGCCTTAGCCGCTTGCCTTAATGTGTCCATTGCATAGAAATGGTCATCAATATACCCGTCGAAGAAATGTTCCGCGTCGTATATGACCTCCATCCCTTTCGCTTTCAGATATTTCACCGAGTCGAAAATCATCTTCAGGTTCTCACCCAGAGTGGTGCCCAGAGCATACTTCACATGGAGTCCCCAGCTCTTGCCAAAAATACACGCTGCTTGCGGTTTCAGCTTCACAATCCCATTAAGATTAGGGTCTCTGGATACTCCTTTTCCCTTATAGCGTGTACTGCCAAAAGCCACTATCTTTGCATTCCTCAAACGGAGATTCTTCGCTTTCTTAAAGAAAAGGATATCCTTGGGATTGGAACCAGGCCATCCACCTTCAATATAATGGATACCCAAATCATCCAGCTTCTTTGCTATCTTCAATTTGTCTTCTACAGAGAAGGAAATCCCCTCGCTCTGTGTTCCATCTCTTAAGGTAGTATCGTATATCAATACCTTTTTCATCTCTACCCCTTCTGATCTAAGCTTCGCAATTATGACGCGGAGCTATCGCTCCGCTACTCCTTAATCTTTTAGGAATCTCTTTATCTTTTTCCTTTTTTTCGGGGAGTTTTCGCCAAAGCGAATTTTCTATGAATAGCCCTCACTGCTTTTTCTGTATCTTTTTCTTTAATTACGCAAGAAATCTTTATTTCCGAAGTAGAAATCATTTCAATATTTACGTCCTCTTCTGCAAGGGCAGAGAACATCTTAGAAGCTACCCCCGAATGGGTTTTCATTCCCACCCCCACAATAGACACCTTGGCTACTCCCTCGTCATAGACGAGCCCCTTAGCACTTATTTCTTGCTTGACTTTCCCCATTATATCTAAAGTTTTCTTCAGGGCTCCTCTGGTAACTGTAAAGGAGATATCGTTTACCCCTCCTTGAGCAGAACTTTGAATAATCATATCCACATTTACCTTGCCTGCTCCCAGTGCACCAAAAATCTTGGCGGCAATTCCCGGCCGGTCAGGCACATCAGTAATCGCCACTTTCACCAGATCCTTATCGTAAGCTACCCCGCTTACCACTACCCCTTCCATCTTGGAAACTTCCTTGGTAATCACAGTCCCCTCCTCATCGTTGAAGCTAGACCTGACATGAATATCCACACCAAATCTGTTAGCTACCTGGATAGACCTCGGGACCATCACCTGCGCCCCAAGGCTGGCTAATTCCAGCATCTCATCATAAGAAATTCTATCAATCTTTCTCGCATCAGGAACAATCCTGGGATCTGCAGTATAGACGCCGGCAACGTCAGTATAAACTTCGCATTGGTCTGCTTTTAACACTGAAGCTAAAGCTACGGCTGTCAAATCGGACCCACCCTTTCCCAGAGTGGTAATATCCTTCTTGGCGGTTATTCCTTGAAAACCAGCAATAATAACAATTCTATCCTTACTCAGTTCCTTTTCAATCTTTTTCGTATCTATCTTTCTGATCTTCGCATTAGTAAATGTCTCATCAGTAACAATCCCTCCCTGTCCTCCGGTCAAAGATACTGCCTCCTCCCCAAGAGCATGGATTGCCATAGCCAAAAGAGCGATGGACATCTGTTCGCCGGTAGCCAACAGCATATCCATTTCCCTATCGGTAGGAGAAGGAGTAATCTGTCGAGCTGTTTCGGTTAATTTGGCAGTTGTATCGCCAGGCGCAGAAACAACAATGACTACTTTATTTCCTCTCTTCTTTGTCTCAATTATGCGTCTGGCAACTTTCTTTATTCTTTCCGGTCCAGCAATAGATGTTCCACCATACTTTTGTACAATGAGTGCCATTCTCTCTCCAGAAACAAGATAACCCCTTCGGGGTTACTTCCATAGGGGCTTCGCTCCTCTGGCGTTCCAAAATGCTCCTATTCGTCGCATTTTTCCGCTGTCACCCCTTGAGGGAAACCAGATTGTTTCCCTCAAACTCCCTAATCCGCATCCCGATTGTTATCGGGATACTCAGAGCTTAAACTATTTTTGTTCCCTGTTTATCTATACCCAGAACTAAATATCTACTTTCTACTTTATGTTTGGCAAACGCTTTCCTCATAGCTTTTCCGACCTTTTCCGCGCACGAAGGCGGAGAAGATGCGGTAAACGCAAGTATACTCGGTCCTGCTCCACTCAGGCTCACGCCCAAAGCTCCTGCTCTCAGTGCTTCTTCGAAGACTACCTCCATTCCCTTAACCAGCCTCCTCCTATACGGTTGATGCAGCCTGTCTTCCATTGCCATTCCCAAAAGCTCATACCTTTTCCTAATTAGAGCAGCCAGAAGCATGGCTACTCGAGAAGAGGTAAATACTGCCTGTTCGAATTTTACAGTCTTGGGCAAGATTTTCCTTGCTCGGCTCGTCATTATCTGAAAATTGGGAATGCAAACCACACAGGAGAGATTCCCGGGAGGATCTAATTTTACAATCTCTATTTTCTTGCCTTTTCTTCCTCCGGGAGAATAGATACACGAGACTGTTAATCCTCCCACCATTGCTGCAGATACGTTATCTGCATGACCCTCTATTTCCGCTGCTAAGTTCAAGAGCTCTTCTCTGCTCAATCTCCCTCCACAGAGTCTATTTGCACTTACCAATCCTCCAATCCTTGCTGCCGCGCTACTGCCCAGCCCGCTGGCAAGAGGTATTCTGTTTACAAGTTTAATGTGTAAAGTCCTGGGAGCGAAGTGAAACCTGTCGAATACGAGCTTGGCTGCTCGATACACAATGTTTCTTCTGTCTCTGGGTAAGTTATCTTCCCCTTCGCCCACAATGTCAATCTGTAATTTTTTTTCGCTTTTCCCGGACCCTACTTCCATCTCTACAGTATTGTAAAGTCGAAGCGCCAACGCCAGGACATCGAAGCCCGGCCCTAAATTGGCGGTGGTAGCCGGGACTCTGACTTTTACTCTTTTCATACCCATTTAATATACCGGCATTCACAATCTCATCAGGTTTACTACTGACTTTAAATCGGCTTTGACTACTTTTACTTTAAAGATCTTAAGTCAGCAAATATGATCTGACTTAATGCGTGGAAACCACATCTCCTACACTTATCATCCTGATATATTTTCGTTTGCCGCGAGCTACACAGGAAAGTCCCGATGTAACCTTTTTTACCTTTAAAATGGCTTTCTTCTGTTTAGGCACTGTTACAAGGCCAGTTTTGGGATCTTTAAGAGGTGCTAATTCTTCCCATATTATTAGTTTATCTCCAGGCTTAATGCCATATGCAGAACCAAGGTTAATAACAACATCTTTTTTTGAAAGGATCTGTAAAATCTGGCCGGTTTGAGGAAATTTATCTCTTAAATCAATCTTGAATTTTTCTGTAGCCTGTTCCATTGCTCGTGAAAGAATAAGAGAATTCTCCCTTTTAAGCCCTCTAAAGGTACTTGCTAATTCGATAATAATTTCAGCCTTAGTTGCATAATCTAAAGCTTTATAGAATTGTTCCTCATCCTCATAATACCTCGTTCCTTCTTTCCTTGACATTGCGCCTACTTTTTTATCTGCATAACGTACAATGCCGCTTCCTACATCAACGATCTTAATATTCAATTCACATATTCCCTTTAGCTCTCTCCATATAGACCCACTAAACTTTTCTTCCTTCTTTTTACTTTTATAATGCTCCTGCTCTTTACTTTTGTAATCCTCCTCCTTCTCCTTCTCTTTTCTTTTGTAATCCTCCTTCTCTTTACTTTTGTAATGCTTTATTGAATGCTTTATTTCGGGTTTATTAAAAAAGGCCATGGCCCTGCCAAATAATAAATAATCAGCGCCTAAAAGCTTTCCTAATTCAGTATATCTTTCCACATCATCTCTCTCAGCGAACTTTCTCTCATCCATGACCTTCAATATTTTTTCCCGCTCAACCAGATTGAAATGACCGGCAAGTACATTCTCCAGCCCTGAAAATGCTGACTCGCTTATACCCTTAATAGGCGAACCTTTTTCAGAAATCTCAATGATGGCTACCGTCTTCTTAAATCTTTGGACAGCATCTAACTCTTCCTCGGTTGGTATTACTATTAGGGATGGCGCACATCCCCATAATAAGGCTGACACAACTAGACAACAAACAAACTTTAATACTTTCACAATTATCCTCCATTTTTTTTATTCCTTCTTTTTAAGCGATTTGAACAAGTCTAAAAATTGGCTCTTCTGTTTTGCTTTGATTTCTTGTTTTGCAGCCGCACTTGGTATATTGGGGCCGATTTTATTCTTGATGGCATCTTTGATTTTATCAGCAAACTTTTTGGTGACTTCCACGTTGTTAAAAATATTGCCGGTTTCTTTGACTTGGCAGGTGTCTTCAGCAAAATAGTGGGATGAAACCGTGGCTGTATAAACAAGCGCTATCATTTTACCTGTCTTTTTTGTTTTTTTGCTATACCCAACAGTCTCCTTGATATTAGCGTAGGAAAAGACCGAGACATCTGCTGCAACCTCTGGCTTGTCTTTGGACATCGAACGCCGCTGACTCGTTTGTTTAGCCGCTTTATTCACTATCTTTTGGTCGACAAGCCTTATAATGGGATCATTCTCAAACTCTTTTCGGAATTGTGGGAACAATCTCTCTTTGGTATTCTCTTTGAGCTTCTCGGCGACATCGGTTTCGAAAAGGGCAACGATGATTGGGTCAGTTGGTTTTCTCTTCTCGGCTTTCCTTAGCTCCTCGATATAGGCAGCTCTTTGTTTCTCTTCTTCTTCCGTCCGTTTCGCAGTTTCTGGATCTGAATAAGTCGTAACTTTTTTGCCATCCACAACCCGCGTGGTCTTAACCATCCCGCCACAGCCCGACAAAATCGCAAATGTTAATGCAAATAAGCCCAAGAATACAATCTTTTTTTTGTCAAGCAATATGTCCTCCTTTGAAAATTAGGATCAGTATTCACAATCTCATCAGGTTTACTACTGATTTCAAATCGGCTTTGACTACTCTTACTTTTCGGGCAACTTTAATCGCCCTATCAGGATCTTTAAGGCCATGTCCTGTCAGAATACAGACTATAGTAGAAGGTCGGGAAAAGTATCCCTGGCGAACGTATTTTACAAGCCCGGCCACGCCGGCAGCAGAAGCAGGTTCCACAAAAAGTCCTTCCACAGAACTTAACATTTTATATGCTTCAATAATCTCTTTATCAGTTACAGTATCAATCACACCTTTGGATTCGTCGCGAGCCTCTTCGGCTCTCTTCCAGGAAGCAGGATTCCCGATTCTAATTGCTGTGGCAATAGTTCTTGGCTTTTTTATGGGATATCCGCGCACAATCGGCGCTGCTCCTTCCGCCTGAAATCCCATCATCCTGGGCAACTTCAGTTTACGCTTTGCCAGAAAAATCTTTCTGTATTCCTTGTACCCTTTCCAGTAAGCAGTGATATTGCCCGCATTGCCTACGGGAATAAAGTGATAATCAGGTGCATCTCCCAGTGAATCAACAATTTCAAAAGCTGCTGTTTTCTGACCTTCGATCCTGTTGGGGTTAATTGAATTGACCAGGACAACCGGATACTTAACGCTGATTTCTCTGGCTAAATTCAAAGCATGGTCGAAGTTACCCTTAATTGCAATCACCTCTGCTCCATGAATCAGTGCCTGGGAAAGCTTCCCTAAAGCCACTGCTCCCTCGGGAATCAGAACTACACATTTCAGCTTCGCCTTTGCTGCATAAGCTGCTGCTGAAGCCGAAGTATTCCCCGTAGAGGCACAGATAACTGCACTGGCTCCTTCTTCCACAGCCTTGGACATAGCCACAGTCATCCCCCGGTCCTTAAACGAGCCGGTAGGATTTAGGCCCTCATATTTCAAATAGATCTTAGAGTCGACTCCCAGACTGACTCTCAGGTTTTCCGCTTCAATTAACGGTGTATCTCCCTCCAGGAGAGTTACAATGGGAGTCTTCTCAGTAACCGGTAGATAATTCTTATATCTTCTAATTACACCCTGATATACCACTCAACCATCCTTGGAGTGTCAAACGAAAGTTTGACAGGGTAAAGCTCTCGCTTTACACTCCATTATATGAGGTGAAGCACATAGGTTCCTAACAAAGCTTACGCTTCTTCTATTCTAATAAATCTGCTCTTTTCCCTGACAATCTTAAGGCCGTTTATCTCTCTCAACGCTTTCCTGATGGCTCCCTCTCTTGCCTTGTGAGTTACCATTATGATGGGAACTTCTCTTGAGGAAGCGCTCTCCTTCTGGAAGACAGAGGCGATGGAGACTCCATTTTTCCCCAGGATGCCCGATATCTTGGAGAGAACACCCGGGAGGTCAACAACGGTAAACCTTATATAATACTTCGTTTCTATTTTGTTAATATCGAGTAGATTAAGCTTCTTCTTTGGGTCACACAATACATAGGGCACACGACCGGCTATGTTGTTATAAACATTCCTGGAAAGATAAATAATGTCGCTAACCACAGCAGAAGCCGCGGGCATTTGACCAGCGCCTTTCCCGTAAAACATCGTCTCCCCCACAGCATCTCCGGTAATATAGACGGCATTATATTCTTCATCTACTGAAGTCAGAAGATGCTCTTGGGGAATAAAGGTGGGATGCACGCGCACATCTATCCCTCTATTGGTCAGTTTTAGAATTGCTAAGAGTTTAAGAATATAGCCAAATTCAATCTTACCATATCTTATATCTTCCTGAACAATGTGCGTGATTCCTTCACAGTAGACATCTTTCAAGTTAACCTGGGCGCCAAAGGCAATCGACCCCAAAATAGCAAGTTTGTGCAGAGTATCTATGCCCTCCAGGTCTATAGAAGGATCTGCTTCAGCAAAACCTGCTCTCTTTGCCTGAGCTAAAGCACTTTTAAAGGTGAGTTCTTCCTTAGACATCTTAGTTAAAATATAGTTAGTTGTCCCATTAAGGATACCCAGAATTACCTTAATCTTATTAGCCGATAGTCCTTCGTTCAATGCCTGAATTACAGGAATTCCCGCACCTACACTCGCTTCAAAATAGACCAATACTCTATGTTTTCGGGCTTCCGAAAATACCTCTGCCCAGTCCCTGGCCAAGAGTGCCTTGTTGGCTGTAACCACATGTTTTCCTTTCTCGAGGGAAGCAAGTAGTATCTTTCTTGCTGGTTCATATCCTCCAATTAGTTCTACGATAATATCTATCTCTGGATTGTTCAGGATTTGGTTAAAATCTTTAGTTATAATACCATTTCTAATTTTCATCCGCTGGGCCAACCTAAGCCGAGCTGGGTCTTTATCGCAGATAGCTCTTATAGAGACTTCTGTTCCCACCTTCTGTTTAATAATTAGACTATTCCTTTGCAAAAGCTCGATTACACCTGCACCTACCGTGCCTAATCCTATAAGCCCTAAATTAACTTTCCTCTTCATAAACTATCCCTACCTTCTAACATCCTAAAATCTGAAAGATAGTTTGCGAAGACTTTAGGAATTTTAGCCAAAAAATGAGGACGACCTTTCTCTTTGAAGCAAATCACTGTTTGACGAGCGAAGCGAGG